>Ga0315899_10003315_pt1 | contig 17559 bp, 8 predicted proteins | sample LakEriMetagenome_2_FD_203518 | JGI IMG/M metagenome (GOLD analysis project Ga0315899, IMG submission 203518) | Freshwater fungal communities from buoy surface, Lake Erie, Ohio, United States - Buoy 4 MA112 | ecosystem: Environmental > Aquatic > Freshwater > Lake | place: USA: Lake Erie, Ohio... | reverse complement strand
TATGGTTATGGTTATGGTTATGGTTATGGTTATGGTTATGGTTATGGTTATGGTTATGGTTATGGTTATGGTTATGGTTATGGTTATGGTTATGGTTATGGTTATGGTTATGGTTATGGTTATGGTTGACTTCAAGTAAACACTAACTGCTTTATCCGATTTTTTGAAATCGCATAAGGAAATGCAATTACCAATAAAGACTTAAGAAATTATGAAAAGTACTTTGTTACAATTAACTTCTGAAGGACCAGTTAACCCTATATTATTTTTAATTACTGATGATAATTTAATTCTGAATTTAATCATACCTTTTTATAGAATTTATTTTACTCCCCAAATACAGCTTTCTGCAATAACATTTGACTATTTCCATAAAATGGAACGTCTGTTTTCCCTAATATTGAGGTTGGTAATGTACCTATTTCTGCTAAGTTATCCATAGGTACTATAACTGTTTTTGCTCCGTTTTCGGAAAGTAATGTTACTTTATCGGCAAGATTTAAGGCTCTTTCTATTGCCCCACCAATTGACACATTTCCTAAAACAGCTAAACCAGCTTTTAGGTTTTTCTTGTAAATAGCTGAAATTATTGCTACATACACTGCACTACCAATACCACCATGAATACTCGCTCCCATAATATTGCTGATTTGGATATTCAAGTCATAGTTAGATAATGAATGTTGTTCATTTAAAATTGTTTTTTCGTTGGCTCTGATATAGTTGAAGGTATTCTTGATATTTTCTTTTACTTCGGTTGAAGTGGTTCCAGTAACATTAAGTTTTCCTGAACCTTTTAAAGAAACAACCTCAATTTTTATTAAAGAATTATTATCACCGTCACTTGTTGCTGTGTAACAAACCCCAGGCGATAAAGGATTACTTTCAATTAATGACGAACCTCTTTCCTCTGGTAACCCTACAAAAATTTCCTCTTGGTTTTCTTTGTCAATGTATGAGAAGTTAGTATCCCAAAATTCCATGCCGCCAATTCTCTTTAATTGCTCCTTAACACGCCTTCTCATTTCCATTGCGATTACCAAATATTCTCTAATGTCTTCTTTAGTGTACTCTCCATCTGGGTGAAGAAGTTTTATAAAACCCGAAACAATTCGTCTTACTGATTTGGAATCCCGTTGCTTTAAATGTGAACCTAAAGTAAAGTACTTATCAATTGCATCATAAAAGGTTGTTTTACGTTGTGATTTCAATATTTCAGAAAAGAAGTCAGTACTGAATCCAAAGTGTTTGGTGAAATTGGAAGGACTGAACTTTGTTATTTCCCAACCTGGTAAAAATAAATTGATGCGATCTAAAAATGCCGTATCGTGATTTACTTCTTCTGAAAGTGGACTAAACAAATGAGAAGTCTGTAATACAGTTTCGACTGGTTGATTAATGTTTCCATTCAGTATAACCGATGCTGAACCAGATATTTCTCCTCCCTTTGCTCTAGAGAATGAACCTGATTCCATATAGTCCTTCATCAAAGGAATTGCATCTCTGTCTTTGAAAAGTTTATCTGTACTCTCATCAAAACAAATAGCATCCCATAAACCTACTGCACCAACTCTACCAGATGTATTGTTTACAAATAGCTGAGCAACTGAACCTTGACCACCTGATATTAATATTGCATACGGGGTTATTTCCTTATAGATATATGATTTACCTGATGAACGTGGACCCAATTCAACCATGTTGAAATTAGATTCAACCAATGGTACCAAACGACATAGTAACAAGTTCAACTTTCGGTCATCTAATCCTTCGCTATGCGGCTCATAACCAGCACTTCTGAGCAGAAGAGTTTTCCATTCCTCTTTTGAGAATTCCTTCCGTTTATCGGCAATTTTACTATTATCAAATGATGATAATTGAATAGGTCTTATTTCTTTTACCACAAAAGGGAATACGGCACTTCCAATAGTTATTAAGGGATCATATTCCATATCAATAATAGCCCAAATCCCGCCTAATAAAAGCTTTTCGTGGCTTGTTACTAATTCATCACTAATATTTGCTCTCTTGATATTACTATTGCTAATATTTGCCCAGTATTTATCTCTCTGAGTATCTAATTCTACTGATATCTTATCAATAATTTTATAACTTCCTTTTTCACGAAGTTTCGATTGAATAAGGTTGCTTTCTTCTGGATTAATATAATGATCACGAAGAATAGCCTTTACATTCTCCATTCCTTCTTTTAATTTCTCTTCATCCTCTGTACTACAGGTATTGGCTAATAAATATTCCAATACAAAAGCAGGCACATTTGCACCACCCTTTATAATTCCAACAAGGTCTTTTTTTACTACAAAACCTCTGAAATGTTCTAATGCTTTTTTATCTAAATCGTCTAAGACTATCATAACGTGTCTGTTTTAAAGTAAACCTCCTAAATCTCTAGATTTATTTTGTTTAACTATTACTTTATCTAGTTGTTCTTTGGTATTTGCATCAACTATTTTTACTTCGATTTCAGCATTTGAGCCAAAACGGAATTCTTTTTTAAGTTGAGCATTTTTACTTAAAGTTATAATATCACTTTCATTTACATTGTTATTATTTGCAAAAAACAGTATTATTACTTTTCGTTCCGATGAAAATAAATCGGAAGCTTCTGAAATTGCTTCTAGTACAATTGAGAATAAATCGCCAGTTACATCGATTAAATCTTTTTTATTTGCAATCATTACCTGGAGTCGATCTTGTATGTTATTTTCATTTGACCATTTTAAAAATGGAATAATTGTTTCTTGTGGCGATAAACCGCCGTGACTGAATCCATACACTCCAGTTGTTTTGAAAGGGCCTAATCTTTTGGCGAAATAACAATAGTTGAAGTTGCTATAAACGACCTCTTTTTCAATCAGTAAGTTTGAATCAATATTTTGTCGGTCTTCAGTTCTTATAAAACGTTCTTTTTTATCTACCTTCCCCTTGAAATCGACTTCTATTTTATCTGAATTTTCTAAAATGCCAGTAAGGACAAAACCGTGGTCTGTAACTAAATAGACGCTTTGGTATCCGTTTTTAAGCAGTTGTTCAATTTTAGCAGCGAATACTCCCGCTATTTGGTCAAAATATTTTAATGCTTTTTGTTGGTAGGTTTCACCTAATTTATCGGGGTCTTTGTAACTGCATATTAAGTAGTGATCTTTATCAGTGGTTTCATTTACCTTTTCTAAATCTATAAAACCGATTGATTTATCTTTATTCTGATTTAGAATATAGGCTTCACGGTCTTGTTTTTTTGATACTACCTTACCTGAATCAATATATAATTGACTCATATTATGTTCTGTTTCTGATGGTAAACCTGCAAAAATATACTGATACTCTTTGTTCAAAGTGTATTCTTTGGACACTTTTTCGATAATATCCTGAGCAAATTCATAGGATACTCCGTCACCTATGACAATGGCTGTTTTGGCAGGGTTAGTATCGATTATTTCTTGTAATTTACCCGTTTGATTCGATTTATATTCGTCAATATATTTAAACCATTTGTCTAAAAAAATGACTGCATAATTTTTATAATATGCTTGTAATGGCTCCATCAAATTTTTACGGTCTAAAAATTCCGTATAAAGTTCTCGAATCGCTTTATCTAATTTATAAAAATGGTTGGTGTAGAAAGCCACACATTCGCTATAAGAAGCAATTTGATTTATATTTTTTTCATCAAACTCCAAAAGTATTTTGATTTGTTTCCAAAAATTAATATCCAAATGATGGAATTCTTTACTGGAAACACGTTGGTTTATTTTAGGTAAGAAATTAATGCAGTAGCTTTTGTTGTTTATGTTTTTACCTAATTCTTCCAGCCAAAGTTCATCTATTGCTTTGAATGGATGCGAAGGATGATAGTTGAAGATTTCTGAATTTACTTGTAATTTGTATTTTTTTAGATAGCCATCAAACGATTTTTGATAGGTTTTACTGTCTAACCAGTTATTGTAAACATCAAGCAATACTTTGTTAGGATTGTTATTTGCAAAACCATCAAATAAATGGAATACTACTTCAGATGCGAGTATTGAAGGTAATTTACTGATATATGCCTGACCAATTAATTCATTTACTTTTTTAAAGAAAAGCTCCTGTACGGCCTTATCGTATTTATCAAGATACGTTTTTGGATTGTCTAAAAATAGCAACAGTTCTTTTTCTAAATTAAAAATTTCCGAAGCTCCATTATGGCTCAAGTTCATCCAATAGGTTTGGTCTTTGCCTAAACTTACTTTTGCCGCCGCAATTAGTTCTTCTTTTTCTAAATGAAGGTTGATGTTTAAATGTGTTACTACTTTTTCCTTTATGTACCTGTCCAAGTATTTAATTTCGACGCTTCCGTTGGTTTCGCAATATTCTCTAATGTATTTAAGTTGTTCTTTTGGAGTATTGGTATAGATTAAATATTTTTCACCTTCAACAATTCTTTTTTCAATTTCATATTTTACTTTTAACTCGTCAATTTCATTAGGCGTGTTGAAAATATTGTATTTATTTTTTACATCCTCCAACAGAAAATCCGCTTCTTTTGACTCGTCAATAAAAACTACTATTGGATGCGTATTGAATATTTTCTCTAAATCTTTTTTAAACCAAGTATCGATCATAATTACTAATTTTTTTTACCAATCCGCGTTTAAATATTTCTTTAACTGTCCTGCGTTGAGCACCTCATACGCCAACATTCCTTTCTTTTGTAATGGGGCAATGTTTTTGCCTACACCATCATCTAGTATTGGGTTGTAGCCTTCTTTTAGCAGCTCGTCTATTTTGGTTTTGAAGCTTTCAATTTCTTTGAGTTGTTTGTATATTTTTTCTTTTTCGTTTTGGGCTGATGCCGATGTGTCGTTGGCTAAATCGCTTTGGCGGTTGATTAAGGCACGTTCTCTGTTTTCGATATAGACAGAGCGGATGCGTAACAATTTATCACGGTTCCATTTGTAAATGATAATGTAACAATCAAAACCTTGTTCTGGTCCCGAAGTTAAATGCCAAATAAAAGGTGTTTTAGGTAAATAACTAAACATATTTAAATTATCGGTAAATGCTTTAAAAAAATGTTTGTTTAAGTATTCGTTTATATTTCTACCTAAAATACCATCGAAAGCAGAATATTGGGCCATAGAAAAACCTTTGTCCAAGAATTTTTCTTCTATGCGGTCTAACAGTATTTTTTCGCCAGCATTGGGTACTAACGGAATAATACCATCTTCGTCTTCTTTCAAAGTTTCCCGAATCAAATCAGCCAAAAACTCCATCCCTTTTTGATTTTTATACTTTGGCGGTATGACATCGTTTTTTAAAAATCTATTCCAAATTTCTATTGGATGTAATTTGAATTCAAGAGAGATATCTTCTAAACTTTTATTTGCATTAAATAGTTTACTTAATGATTCTAAAAATACATTTTCATTAATTGATATTTCTACTATGGGTATTTGCTGTATATGAGTAATTACAGAATGTGATAGCTCACTTTTATATTTTGATATAAATAAATCTACAGCTTCTTTACTTGCAGAATATAATGCACAATCAATACCTTGATTACTTTTTACTAATTCTATATCATAATCAGATAACGAATAGACCTTATAGATTTCAAGATTTATCAGATGTTCATTTATTAATATTACGGACTGTTTGTAAAGTTTATTTTCAATAAATTCTTTTAAAATATTATTCAAGCTATTTCCTAAATTATATTTTTCAAATAAGGATTTTTCAAAATCTATCTCAATTAAATTATACGTTAATAGCTCTTGAGAGAAAGAAATGTTTTGAATAGCAAGGTTGGTAATAATTATTTCACTTTCCTTATTTGGTAATACAAAAGGGACTTTTTTTAAATCACCAACCTGTATATTTGCTGTTGGATTAAGACAATTCGCAATATAAAAAACTAATTTTGAGTTTAATAACGCTAAAAAATACTCAACATTCGTAAATTCTTTAACTGGAAACATTGATGATCCACCAACATCAAAGACACAATTCTCAGGCAAATATCTAAATGCATAACCCCCTCTACCACTTGCTGAATAAGTTATACCTTTTTTATAATAATACTGTTTACTTGGAAGATGATTACCAACATTGTTTAATTCATTATATGATTCGATTGAAAAATTAATAACTAACCAAAGATTACCAACCCATTTATTAAATGTCCCACCTTTAGCGTAGGGAACAAATTTTTTGAGTTTATTATCATTTGATTCAGTAATGTCATCCTTATTTGTTTCCCACCAAAACCTTAAGAATTTATTATTATTACCAGTTGCAATGCCTTGGCGAATTATTATATAATCATCCAGTGGATTATCCTTGAATTTATTTCTAAATTCATCAGAAATCCAAAAAATAAATGGGTGAGATTTGATTTTTAAAAATTGATCAACATCAAAAATATGGTTATGGAAATTTGATTTATTATCCATCAAATTATTGTAGCAATCAATAAAAACTTCTTTTTTGTTGTCATTGAAATACTCATCTAATTTTATAAATGAAGAAATATTGCTGTCCTTTTTTTCTTTTTCTAAAATAAAAAAAGCAGGATCTACAGAAACAGAAAACATACCACCAAAACCATATTGAACAAATATATTAATGTGGTAATTATCCAAAATTAATTTTCTTGTAGATTCAAAAGTAGAAATAAACATAAATGTCATTGGTGTGACCATTGCCATTTTGCCACCTTCAATCAGAAGTTCGTGTAATCTTTGTAGGAAGCAAGCGTATAAATTAATATAGGTATCATACGGTTCTCTATAAGTTTTCTCAATAAATTCCTTTAATTCCTCGCCATATTCTCCTCTTGAAGTATAAGGCGGATTTGCCGTTGCTACATCGTATTTTTGGGTAATGAGTTTTAAGAAAGTTATGGCATCCTTGGTTTTGTCAGTCAAAAACGAGTTGCCTTGTTGTGTGGCATATTGTGCTACAGCAGTTTCGAGGTTTTTAAAGAAATCATTTTTAAAGCGTTCGTATTCTACTACTTCTTGTTCGCCAAATAATGAAATACCTTTTTGTTCCACCAATCCGTGCAACTTGATGTTTAGTTTTTCTTCAATTTTAACTAAAGAGCCAAATTTATGTGCTTGTTGCAGGTCAGTCCAAATTTCTTCTATTACCTTAAGTTGTTTAGCATCTGTAGTACCCGCTTTGAAAATAGGGTATACGAAATCAAAATCAGGCAAATAGAAATCGGACGATACTACATTGAAGTTTAATGTTGTGGTATTTCGGTTTTTTTGTTTGGCTTTAATCCATAATCCCAATTGTGCTAATTGTGCTGCACGGTCGTCTAGGTCAACACCGTGTAGGTTATTTTCGATTATCAGTTTCGGGATGTCGTCTTCATTATATTCAGCACCGTAATTGTCTATTTGGTCTTTGTATAAGGCATAGAAAAACGCAAAAGCATACAAGAGGAAGTTTCCGGAACCCGAAGCTGGGTCAATGAGTTTTAGTTCGTGTAATGGTTTTGGCTCCCGAACTCTTGTTTTTGGTGCATTGGCAATTTTGTACAAGTACTTAATCTCAGAATTGGGATACATTTCTAGATATAGTTTCCCCAAGGAATTGTGCACTAAGAATTCTACCAACCAACGCGGTGTATAAACTTGTGATTGCAGGCTTACTTTGTCGTATTCGGTTTTGTCGCCAGAGTCTTTGTGAGCTTGTTTCTTGACGTTGTTGTAGCTTTCGTACAACCAACCTAAAATATCATCGCTTTGCCAAATGGCATCGTCTATTTGGGCATCTTGTTCTACAGCATTGAAAGCATCAACAATATCGTTGATCTCAATAACATAAGGCAACAATGCATAAGGGTAATTTTTGTGAAATAGGGGAATGGCATCGCCCAGTTTGTTGAATTCGTATTTGAAATAGTCACGCAAGCCTTCGAGATCGTCATTGAGTTTCTCGGGATTGTTTTCCAACCATATTTTATGCCCAAAGGAACGGCCACCGTGAGCGGCTTGTTTGGTTACTACTGGTGCAAAAAGCTGATGGGCTTCCATTACCTTTATGGCAGCCAAACGATTGAACAAGGTAAAGGTTAGTTCGTCTAATGCTTTTTCTCTTGCTTCTTCGTAGTTTCCTGTTTCGCCTTCGTGGCTGGCAATCAAGATTTCAATTTTCTTTCTTTTAGAATGTAATTCGACAGGAATTTTGTCGATTTCCATTAGTTTATTGGCACCAATACCCAAACGAGAAAACTGGTTGTTGAATGCTTTGTATATGCGTTCGCGGATTATGTCAACGTGATCTGATAACTTCATTTTTTAATCTTAGTTAATTTTTAGTAACGTTAAATTTAATTCTCATTTAGACACTTTAAATAATCATTACTATGCAATATTCATTTTATTCCCTTACCAATCTGCGTTTAAATATTTCTTTAATTGTCCAGCATTGAGCACCTCATACGCCAACATTCCTTTCTTTTGTAATGGTGCAATGTTTTTACCCACACCGTCATCGAGAATAGGGTTGTAGCCTTCAGCTAACAATACATCAATTTTACCTTTGAAAATTTCAATTTCTTTGAGTTGTTTGTATATTTTTTCTTTTTCGTTTTGGGCGGATGCTGATGTGTCGTTGGCTAAATCGCTTTGGCGGTTGATTAAGGCACGTTCTCGGTTTTCGATATAAACGGAGCGGATGCGCAACAATTTATCACGATTCCATTTGTAAATAATAGTGTAGCAATCAAACCCTTGTTCCGGACCACTGGTTAAGTGCCAAATAAATGGTGTGGAAGGCAATTGTTTGTATAACTTAATATGATCAGAAAGTGCTATAAAAAAATCTTTGTTGATGTATTCATTCAGTTCTTTGCCCAAAAGACTATCAAATGAAGAGTACTGTGCCATACTAAACCCTTTTTCGATAAACTTTTCTTCAATACGGTCTAACAATATTTTTTCTCCGGCATTAGGTACTAATGGAATGATACCATCTTCATCTTCCATTAAAATTTCACGAATCATATCGGCTAAAAACTCCATAGCCAAATCATTCATGCGTTGTTTTGGAATAATATTGCTTTCTTTAAACCAATACCAGACATTTATAGGGTTCATTTTGTAGCGAATGCAAAACTCTTCTAAATCGTTGTTGCCTTTATATAGTTGATGAAACCCATTTTCTACGGTTTCACGTTCTTGTGCCGTATACTCATATTCTGGTATGTTTTGAATAAAATCTTTAATGTTGTTTATAGGAAACTCGGCTACTTCGTTTTGCAAATATGCAGCTTTTGCATCTTTAGCAACAGGTAAACCTCCAATGCTTTCTCCTTCGTTAGCTAACACCATAGCTTTGTCAGAAGTGTTTAAATCATACACCTCAAATATCTTTTCGTTGATAATGGCCTCGTTTACTATTACCTGCGTTAATAAATAATTTTCATAGTTGAAAAAAGATTTTACAAGCTTCTTTAATTCCTCTTTGTTATCAGAAATTAAAGGGGACTTGGAGAAGTTGATTTCATAAACGATGTGTGATTTAATGAGTTTTGTAATTTCGACATTTCGTTTTGCAAGACCTGAAACAATAGTATTATGATTTTCGTCTGGTACAACAAAGGGTATTCTTTTTAAATCTCCCACTTGAGTATTAACTGTTGGATTTAAACAACTTGTAATATAAAAACTCAATTTAGAGTTCATAAATGCAATAGAATAAGGAATATTTTTAAATTCATAAGGGAAAATACAAGAACCGCCTACATCAAAAGTGTTATTGATAGGTAAATATCTAAATGAAGGCCCCTTAGAACCAGATGCAGAATAGGTAAGGCCCTCTAAATAGTAATATTCTTTGCTCGGCAAGTGATTTCCATTATTTAATAAATATTCATATCCCTCAGCACTAAGATTTATAACGGCCCACATATTACCATACCATTTCTGATATGGCCCACCCTTAGAATAACCAACCCATTTTCTTGATTCTTTATCATTTATTGATGTAATACTTTCCTTTTCAACCTCCCACCAAAATCGCAAACACCTAAAATTATCTCCAGTTGCTATTCCTTGTCTAACTTTTAAAACTTTATCAATTGATTTCTCTTTAAATTTTTTCCTAAATTCATCACTTATCCAATAAATAAAAGGCCAATCGACAATGTCTTTAAAAGCCTTTTGCGATAAATTGTAGTTGTGTTCATCTGGAATATTATTTACCAAATTATCATAAGCAGTTGCAAAAATATCGGGCTTATTGGTATGGTTTTTATATTTTTTAAAATCTAAAAAGACTGAGTTTGCTTCTGATTTTAAATTTTTTAAAGTATAAGCCACCACATCGGCTTGCACATTGGCAAAAACACCGCCCAAACCTAACTCTGCTAATGTATCAATTGTTGTTTTTTCAAGAATATATTTTCTAACATCTTTGAATGAAGAAATATACATAAATGTTAATGGATGCAGCATACCTATAAAACCGTCAGGATTTACTAACTCCGAACATCTTTTTATAAAAGTTGCGTATAGGTTGGTGTTAAATTTATATGGTTTTGAATAATTGACATCAATAAACTTTTTAAGTTCGGCACCAAAATCGGCACTATCAGTATAAGGTGGATTTGCCGTTGCTACATCGTATTTTTGGGTAATCAATTTTAAGAACGTAATGGCATCCTTGGTTTTGTCAGTTAAAAATGAGTTGCCTTGTTGTGTAGCATATTGTGCCACAGCAGTTTCGAGGTTTTTAAAGAAATCTTTTTTAAATCGTTCGTATTCTACTACCTCTTGTTCGCCAAATAATGAAATCCCTTTTTGGTCGACCAATCCGTGTAACTTGATGTTTAGTTTTTCTTCTATTTTTACCAAGCTACCAAATTTGTGTGCTTGTTGCAGGTCGGTCCAAATTTCTTCAATTACATTAAGTTGTTTTGCGTCTGTAGTACCCGCTTTGAAAATAGGATATACAAAATCAAAATCAGGCAAAAAGAAATCCGACGAAACTACATTAAAGTTTAATGTTGTGGTATTTCGGTTTTTTTGTTTGGCTTTAATCCATAAACCCAATTGTGCTAATTGTGCTGCACGATCGTCAAGGTCAACACCGTGTAGGTTATTTTCGATAATCAGTTTAGGAATATCGTCCTCGTCATAATTAGCACCGTAATTGTCTATTTGGTCTTTGTATAAGGCATAGAAAAACGCAAAAGCATATAAGAGGAAGTTTCCGGAACCAGAAGCCGGGTCAATGAGTTTTAGTTCGTGTAATAGTTTTGGTTCGCAAACTCTTGTTTTTGGTGCATTGGCAATTTTATACAAGTCCTTAATCTCGGAATCAGGATACATTTCTAGGTACAGTTTCCCCAAGGAATTGTGTACCAGGAATTCAACCACCCAACGTGGTGTATAGACTTGGGATTGTAGGCTTACTTTGTCGTATTCAGTTTTTTCGCCAGAGTCTTTGTGCGCTTGTTTCTTAACGTTATTGTAGCTTTCGTATAACCAACCTAAAATATCATCGCTTTGCCAGACATTATCGTCAATTTGGGCATCTTGTTCTACAGCATTGAAGGCATCGCCAATATCGTTGAGTTCAATAACATAAGGCAACAAGGCATAAGGGTAATTTTTGTGAAATAGGGGTATGGCATCGCCTAGTTTGTTGAATTCGTATTTGAAATAATCACGCAAGCCTTCGAGATCGTTGTTGCGTTTCTCGGGATTATTTTCTAACCATATTTTATGCCCAAAGGAACGACCACCGTGAGCCGCTTGTTTGGTTACTATTGGTGCAAAAAGTTGGTGTGCTTCCATTACTTTTATGGCAGCCAACCGATTGAAAAGGGTAAAGGTTAGTTCGTCTAATGCTTTTTCTCTTGCTTCTTCGTAGTTTCCTGTTTCGCCTTCGTGGCTGGCAATCAAGATTTCAATTTTCTCTCTTTTGGAATGTAATTCGGCAGGAATTTTGTCGATTTCTATTAGTTTATTGGCGCCAATACCCAAACGAGAAAACTGGTTGTTGAATGCTTTGTATATGCGTTCGCGGATTAAATCTACGTGATCTGAGAGTTTCATCTTTTTGTCTTAATTATTTTTTACGACAGTAACTTCAATCATTTCCTTATTGTCAATACCAGCCAAAGTACTTATCTGTAGCGCTAATATCCCTCGGTATTCTTTGGCAGTCATAATATTATTTGGGATATTAAGCTGCACTTTCTTAGGTTGTCCTGGTTTAGGTTTTGGTGGTTCTACTTTTAGAAAATTGCTAATTATCATTTGCAATTCTGTTTCACGAGTTGGAACTAAATCTATATAATTTAAAATATCTGAAAGTGAAAAACCTGTTTTTTGACAATGAACTTTGTAAATAATCTCAATATCTTCGGATGTTTTATTGTTACAATAATCGAACAATAATTTTAACCTAGTTTTGTTATTCGTATTTAAATTGGCAGGATAATTTTTCTCTAAATCACCTTGTGCTTTTTCAATATCGGCTTTTAAGTTGCTATAAGACTTAGACATTTTAGCCGCACTGGCTTTCATTAGATTATAATATTCATCTTTGATGGATTGCACTGCGGTTTCAATTTCACTAAATTTTTCAATAACATCTTTAGTTAATGCTTCATCAAATAATTTGGTTTGGTTTTCAATTATTTGGTTTTGAATGCTCGCTTTTTTCAATTCGTTTTCAACTGATTTACTAAAATTTGAAAAGCCTTTAATCTTGTCTAGATTCTTTTTTACAAAGTTCTCTGTCTTAATTATGGTTTTAATGGCAGTTACATAACTAGCTGGCTCTTTTAGAAAATCTTCTGCTTTTTCAATATAATTGGCTTCGGTTGTTTTTGAAATAAATCCTTGAAGGAGTTGTTTTTGTTCGACGCAATTATTAAATAATTGGTTGAAATCAGTCACGGTGTTTTCCATCGTCTTTACTGAATTTACAAATTGTTCTGCTAGAACAGAAATACCATCTGCTACATCGAAATCACTGGAGGTATCGGTTATTTTTCTACTGGTATGTTTTTCAAATTCCAATCCAATCAATTGATTGATTAAATCACTTTTTTGTTGGGTAGAAAGTAATTTTGAGATGGATTTGAAACTAGCCGATTTGAATTTATTACCTGTAGTAAACACTTCTTGAGCCGGTCTGTCTGTATAAGCGAAATAGTCGGTATCATTTGTTCTTACGACTAATTTGCCAGCTCTAAATAACACAGCCAAAGTAGTAGAAAGTGTACCATAAGAATAACCCCAAGGATCTAAAGAAAAGGCTTCTTCCAAACTTTTACCGTCAATGTATCTGTCGCTAATTTTGGTTTTTAATTGCTCTACAATTTTAAGATGGTCGCCCACAAAATTACCATTGGTATCGAAAAATTTGAATTCGTCCCCAGAAAAATAGCGGTGTAATTTATCGGCACTTGCTTCTTTGACTACTTTTTCTCCGATAGACTCTTGCAATTGTGCAGTAAGTCTTTGAGTATAAATATTCTTGATAAGTTTCTTTTGCACTTCATTAATGGTGCTTTTGAAATTGTCTTTATTCAAAAGACTTTCATCAAACATATAAATCAAGGCTCCTTTTTCGTAAGCATCATTAATCAAGTTCATTAAATCTTTTTCCTTTTCGTTTTTTATAACAGAAAATTCACGGATAATTAGTTTGATTTTTTCATCATCGGTGCCGCTGTATTTTTCTTCCATAAGACCATATCGTTTAACTTCTTCTAAAAGTTTATCGATTGCATTAAATTTAGCATTGTCTGGAACAAGGGTTATTGCGTCTTTGGTATATTGTGTATCTAATTTTAAAGCTTCAATAAAATCTTCTCTTTCACCATTGATATTAAAAATACTGTAAGCTGTTAATTTTAATTTTTTATTATTGGAAGGAATAATTTCATCTTCTAAATCGGTTAAAACATTGAAGTTATAGGCTACTGAACTTTCATTGATAGCTGCCACTGGGCGGAACAAATTACTTTTTTTAAGGTAGTTCACCAACTCTCTTTTTTTGATGAATAGCTCCACTTCAAATTCGTTCATTTCCTCTAACAGTTTCCCCTCTAAATTTGAAGTTATCTTGTAATTGTTATTGGACACCAAAAGAATTTTAGCATCTACCAATAAGTTTAATGCTTCTTCTATTAATGGCTTTACTTCATAATACTTCTCAATATCTGGATTGTATGATTTGGTAATGTTTTCAATCGTTGGTGAGGCAATTAACTCCGCTTCATTTATAAAATGGATTGTTTTTAAGAGTTTTTCTCCATTAATAGCCACACTTTTATTGTCGAGAATTTGGGTTGCATTTTTATACTTGTTGTCTAAGTCAGCAGGTGGTGCTGTTTGTGCTTGGGTGCATAAATCGTGAGCCGTTGCGAAATTATAGACTTCAAGATCAGCCAATGATTTTTTCAAAACATCAAAAGTGGTAATTATCATTCCACGAGCACCTACTTGTGTTGTGACCAAAGCATTGGAACTAAACAAGAATTTTTGAAGTAAATCAAATTGGTATTTGTGAAATGGATAATAAGTCGCGAATTCGTCTGCTGATGTTGTTTTAGTAGGGAAAGTTGATTTTAAATTGGTAGCATCGCTAACTAAACCTTCATTTTTTATGTGATACTCTGTCAATTTTTGATACGCATCCTCTTTTTTCAAAAGCAAACGATTTTTCATAATTACATCCACTTCCGTAGATTCTAAGTGCATTTTTGTTTTGAAACGGTCCGTAACTTTTGTCAATTGACTTCGGTTGATATTGGCATTTACAATTACATTGTCTAATTTTTCTTGAGCAATAGCAATAGTCCAAACCTTTTTACTGATGCTGGAAAGGCTTTGGCTAATAGCTTGTAGATCTATTATTTTGAATTTACCTTGACTTAGAGCTTCGCTAGTTTCATCAAAAATAAATACAATGTTTTCATCATTTTTAAACTTGATATACTTTACCAATTCAACTTTAAATATATCCGACTCAAAATTTTCAATTGCTTTAACATATACTTCCTTTGTTTCGTCATATTCTTTTTCTGAATAACCCATTTCTCGATATATTGCTCTCATAAACTTGGCAATTTCTCTATTGCTAAATTTAATCTCGTCCCATTTTTTTTGATACAATCGAAGACTTATATCATCGATTTGTTGTAATTTACTTTCAACAAACAAATCATATTCCATATAACCATAAACATCGTTTCGAAGACCTAATTTTTTTAAAAAAGCACTAAATAATGTAAATGCCAATCCATTATCGGTATTTTGTTGTGCTATGTCTAAAAAAATGACATTACTTTTTATTGAAGCTAATTTTAAAATATCATTTTTAATAAAACTCTCGTTTTTTACCCCTGCCAATCTTGGCATAAATCGATCTCTGGCTGGTGTTCCATTTATGGTTGGATTAGCAATTAAATAACCCAACATTTTACCAAAATAGGATTTGCCTGAGCCATAAAATCCAGAAAGCCAAACCCCAGTTTCTTTAATATTACTGGTGTATTGTTTAATAAAAAATAAAAGATGTTCTCCTAATCCATCTGTAACAATATAGGATTCCAGTTCTGATTGTATCTCGTTTTCCGATTGGTCCTCTAGGTCAATAACGTTTTTAATATCTTCATTAAGGTCTAATTTCAGAATATCTTTAATTGTAGTCATAATTTGCTAGTTATATTATTGTACATCTGTAATTAGATGATTGTTTTGCGTTCAAAAAATGGTGATGCCCGCCTTCTATTTCACCAGGATAAAATATCAATAAAGGAGTGTTAAGTTCGTTAATACCGCTGTGTTGCGTAATATTTATGTTTTCAATGCCTGTACCATAAAAAATGCCTGTTCTTATTAAAACAGGAATCAAGCCTTTATTTGCAGTTTCGATTATTGCATTTATTACCGTATCGAATAAATCAGTATCAGAACCGGTGCCATCCATAAAAATTTTATAGGAATTAGGTTTTAAATCGTTGTACACTGCAACAAAGTCATTTAGTGAATAATCGTCAATAAATTCAACGAATAATTTACTCACATCTATTATTTCGAAATGTTCTTTGGCTAATTCATTTCTAGCTTTGTCTAAATACAAACTTTCTTCCTTTGGTGGATAAGTAAAAAGAATAGAATAGCCGCCATTAGCAACTAAACTTAACTGTGAACGATTTTTCACATCTAAGACAGCTTTTAAATTGTCAAATTTTGCTTTATGTTCGTCTAAATATGCCATCTATAATGTTGTTGTTATTGAAAACCGGTGCCACTTGTAAAGCTACCCCGTTGAAGTTTAATTTAATCCAGTCTTTTTTGCCAATTCGCTTTAATCTGTCCAAGATGTTTTCTTTTGAAATGAACGTAAATCCAAGTAAATCATCTTCAAGGAAATTACCTTTTCTATTTTCTAATAAATTGATAAGATGAATAAATACAGCCAATAGTTCATCTGAGACCCTAATTAACGTGAATTTCTTTTTTTGATTTCCTTCCAATAATTTCAACTTTTTTAAAATTGTGAGGTATTTAGAAGCTATGGTATCAATAGTTATTTCTGACCACTTTCCCTTTAAATCGTCAACTCTACTAATTAAATCTTTAATGTAAGCTATTACCGATTCCTTTGATAATTCAGCCCTACCTTGAAAATAATATTTAAGGAATAGGTCTCTGTTTAATTCAAAAAACAACTTGTTATTCATACTAAATAGCCAAAACAATAAAACTGCCTGTGCATTTTCGTCATTTTTAAAATGTAACATCAAGACAGAAGCTAATTCATCAGTTGTTTTATTCTTGCTTACAAAAGCAGAATTTAAAGCAGACAAGAACCTTTTACGTGATTTTTCGGTTCTAAAATCAAACTCATTATTGGTAACTAATATATTTTCTAATTCCTTTGGGTCATTCAAAAGCAATGGCAATGCCTTGTATATCAAATGATAATCAGGTATGCTTCCAATGATGTTTATGTCGGTATTAAACTGCATAAATTGACTCCTTATTATTTTCAACAATTTGAATTTATGATATCCAAAATAGATTGTTTGCGATTATTTCAATAATAACTGACAAAATTGAAACTCGAACCAAACCTCTCTTCTAGCGAAATTACATTACTTATTTTCCCTCCTGTTTCTTGATTATTTATACTCAATAATAGTTAATTATTTAATGCTGGGAAGTTAATAAGAAAAGTTGGATTTTATTATTAAAATTAAACTACATATACAATTGAATCTAGGTCTAAACATCCACTTAAAAATAATATAAATTGGTTTATATTGTCAGTTATTGGAGTTATTTCTTTATGAGCCCCTAAAACCCCATGCCCTCCAATTCCCTCATAAACCGCTGAATAGGCTTGAAATCGTTTACCTGAATTTTTAGTTCATAAAAGTTTGTTTTATTTCCCCTCCATCACCGGTTTCGCAAAGGATGTCTTTCCGAAGGACTTCATGCCGGATTGGTGACAGTAATTTTCTTTGTAGTGTGGGTTTTTATATTTCGACCATTCGGCAAACGCTTTGGC
>Ga0315899_10003314_pt1 | contig 17564 bp, 10 predicted proteins | sample LakEriMetagenome_2_FD_203518 | JGI IMG/M metagenome (GOLD analysis project Ga0315899, IMG submission 203518) | Freshwater fungal communities from buoy surface, Lake Erie, Ohio, United States - Buoy 4 MA112 | ecosystem: Environmental > Aquatic > Freshwater > Lake | place: USA: Lake Erie, Ohio... | reverse complement strand
CGAACGCATGCAAACGCCCCGCCCCCCAGACCCCGTCCCGCTAGCGCCGTACTCTACCACTCACCCTCATAGAGGGTGGTGGAGAGAGATAGTGAGTCAGAGAGGGAGACAGAGAGGGAGACAGAGAGAGAGACCGCGTACGCGTGACGATCAAGAGGGAGATTAGAAGGCCCCGCAACAACCAATTCCCTGCCGCGGCGAGGCGTCACGAACGCCAAGTTCGGTGGGGGAAAAGTTGGCCGACGGGAGCTTATCACCCTCAAAAAAGGGCCGCCAAGTCACGCTTACCAAAAGCAAAAACACGCCTGAGTACAGGTGTCTTGAACATACACATAGCGCGTGTATAGTGGAGAATATATTCGGTAGAGTCACTTGCAACGTCGGGCTGAGTGGTAAAATGCCCATTCAAACTTTGGCACGTGCAAAAAAAGGGGTAAAAGTCAATACTCTGCACTCGAGGCGTGGGCAATGCACGGTAGGTCTTTTTTGGAATCCGTCAAAGCAAACGGAAAATATTTTGGTCACTGAGCCAGTACAGTCATTCAAAATTTGAATTCTTGTACCAGTTTCGAATTTTATTTTCACAGAGCCGAAATTCCCATTTTTGTCGGGAGGCAAAATGTGCCTCTATAAATCCGGTGCGATTGGGATTTTGAACCAGTTTTCCCTGTTTTTTTTCGTCACGTGACTTCACGCATCGCCCACGCGCCGAGTGCTCTGCTTGCCGTGAAATCTATGCTCAAAAGTTGATGTGGCAATCAGGCCTCCTCCTCCCATGGTGATATTCTGTGGGATGTGATGTTACGTATACGGCACCTCTGTTTCATACGCATGCGAAAGATTAAAAACCGCACAGTGGGGGTGTGCTGATTTGCCGTTTTTGGACTCTATTTGATTACGTCTGAGAGAGTATGTGATGGCGAGGCTCTGACGCCAGGTGGCCGACACAATCCCTCTGTTGGGAGGTTGAATTCTAGGGGAGGATTGTCCAGGCCCGTGGCCCGTGGGTTACCTGCGGCATCTCTCAAACGCTCTTGCAAGACAAAGTTGGGCTCCGCTCCGCGCCTATCACATTATTTATTGATATTCCATGCCATGCCGGCAGGCAGTGACACACCTGTAAACGACGCAGCCGGTGTACTTTCCTGCACTGACCAAAGACCGGATGAAGGCCTCGTGTCTCGGTGCTGCGTCGTCGCGCAAGCGGATCTAGGGGGTGAGACTTAAAAGTTTACTACCAGCTGTCACGTTATTATCTCGTATGCTCGATACCGGAGTGGTTTCGGATCCTTGTATCCCCCCCCTCCCCATTGCGATCACATGCTATCAAACGCGGCTCAGTCTTTTGAGATCGGAGCAAACTTGTTCCTGGAAGAAAGCAGAACGGCGTGACTCACTATTCCCATTCACGCCACCCGGCCCTGCGTGCCCTCATGCCTCGAGTTCCATACACACACAGACACCGACACACGCCCCCTACACATTCCACCTGCATCAGCATCTCGCCATGCTGCGTTTTTATGCAGACGCATTTCGCCATTTTTCAAAGAAATTTTGGGGATGTCCTACAGTCACAGTCCTTTAGACTAAAGTTTAGAGTCGTGTGCAGATACAGCTCGTTCCCGCAGACATGGCACTGGGAGTCGCAGAAGAACAAGGTTGGGTACCTCCGCACAGGGTTCACTTCAATGACATGCAGAATAATCAATTCAGCAGAGGGTCCGCACTCAGCCAGCTTACTCTTCAGATACTGCTCCCTCTCGCCTGCCCCTTTGCACCTGTCCCACTCCCAGTAGGACACACACGGCCCATCAGCTGCAGGTGCCGTCGATTCAGCATGGTGGCACCTGTCGGCGACCCGCTCGCAAGGAAGTGCGAAGGCCCGTCAAACTCCACTGTCCACACCCACCCACTGCTCCTCTCGCCTCCTGTCTCCAGGGCGCTGTCGTGCGCGTGAACGCTGCTCCCTGCTGCTGCTGCACGCTGCTCCGCTGCTCCGCTGCTGCTGCTGCACGTTGCTCCGCTGCTCTGCTGCCGCTCCGCTGCTCCGCTACTGCGCCGCTCAACTGCTCCGCTACTGCTCCTTGCGTGCACCAAGCGGCAGCAGCATTTGGGAGCTTGCCAAAACTGTGCTGCTCGCTACTTGAATTTTCGCCCCACACCAGAGGAACCTGCCTCAGGCAGGGGAGAAAGACGAAAGACGCTTCGAGAAGCGTAACCTGTGCAGCCGCGTGCCTCGGCTGCGTTTCCATGTAACTGTTCTGGTCTCGTGCCAAGAGCTGCGCAGTGCTTGGAGGGACACTGGGTGAAAATGCGGCCTGGTGCAGCGGTCATGGCTCATCCGCGCAGGCGGATGGCTGTGGGCTGTCACCGGCCGCGGGCCCAGCGTGGCACGTCGTGTTGTGCGGTCACCGGAGCGTCTTCAGCAGCCCTCCGGGAGCTGGGAAGGCGAATGCTTCGCCTCCTCGCATTTTCCACGAACCCTCTACTAACTGAACGAGTCCGAGTGGTAGCTTTGCGATGACATTCCTGCGGCAGTGAAGTGCGCCTCGTCTGCCACACGCCTGTTGAGCAATTCGCGCGTATCTATGTCTAAGCGCCACCCACAATTTGATAAGTCCCCAAGTGTCGGTTTATCAATAAAACGAGAAAACGGCAGAGCTCTATGTGGATAGCTCTCTCTCTCTATTGATTGTCAATAAACTTCTCTCTCTCTCTCTCGCTCTCTCTCTCTCTTCGTAAACCTCTCCGAGTCTCTTTCTCTTTCTCCCTGCCTCATAGTCACTTTATACTCCGGCATCCGTGTCAATATGTTCTTTGAGGAGAGGTCCGGCCCTGGGAGGAATCCACTCCACACGTGAAAGCTTGTTTGACCACACTCTGAAGCAGCTGGAGGCCGCAGAGTTTTCCCGAGCGTTGTCCGTCGTCGACGGTGATGTGTGCTACTTCGTCATTCCCACAGAGAGCGACCTCATGTCGCCTACTATTGTCGGGATCGCGCTCCCGTTTTCCGATTAAACACTCAACACACACACACACGGGTCTGGGCATCAAGACACGGTCTTGTCCTTGTGTATATAAATTGTCATGAAAGCATTCAGGTCTTTGTCAAAGCACTAACAGGCAAAATAATCACTCTCGAGGTGGAGGCCACCGACACAATTGCCCTTGTCAAGTCGAAAATTCGGGACAAGGAAGGCATCGAGTTATAAGCAAGTTTTTTTAAACTCCAAGCATAACTTTTGCGTGCATGTAAAAATGTCTCGCGATCACCCCATTTTAAACCACTTGTGTTCCTATCATGTAATTTGTTCTCATGTCGTCAAAAGCGGCGTGAAGTATTTCTCTTGTTTGCACGACGTTGAAAATAGCTAAAATGCCGGGTTTGGTTGTTTGGCGGAGGAGAATTCCTCCCAGGGGCGGACATTTCGGTTTGAGTGCGCCGCGCTCGATGCTCGCTTTAGCTTGTAGATGGATGGGTGGAGCGGTGCTTCTGCATAGCCCGGTCAGCGAGGATCATGATTCTCTTGCACATTCGCGAGCTTCTATTCCGCTCTCCTTCATACGCCATTGAGTGTTTGGCATGCGCCGTCGCTGCTGCAAGACGGTTCGTCACATGTCACCTCCCACGCAGGCACACACACGAACGAACGCACGCACACACATTCAAGCACGGAGGGGTGGAGGGAGGGAGGGAGGGAGGGAGCAAGAAAAGGGAAGTTCGTGTCTAGATGGATGCACATAAATGTGCGACAATGAGAGCGAGCGCGCGAGCGACAGTTTTCTTGCGCTAAACAATTGAACCCTTGAATTCTTAGACTCTTAATTCCAAAAACTCCTAGCCCTTGAAACCCTCGTGTTTTCTGTGTGCTTACCAAGCACCAGGATAGTAGTCTGCTCGTTTTTGGTCACGATGTGCACACTATCCCCCACAGCCTTAGCCTCTTTTACGTGCGTCATCGGGATTTCTTTGTGAATCGCAAAATCAAGCCCCGTCACCACCAAGACCTGAAAGTAGACGTAGATGGTGTGTGAGAGAGTGTGAATGTATGCGTATAGAGTGTTGATGCGGGCACGTGCCTGGTGCGCACGCCAAAGAGGGAGATGTTAATGTTTGGGGGTTTGAAAGGATGGCCCAAAAGTGAGCAATTTTGTTTGTATTGCTGACTTTAGGGTCCGCAACAAACCCTTTGAACCCGAACACAAGCCCCTAAACTCTAAACCGGGAACCCTAAACTCTATACCTTATCCAGCGTTAGAAGTAGCCCCAAACCAGAAGGCTTCGCTATTCTGGAGTACCTGTGTGTGTGTGTGTGTGTGTGTGTGTGTGTGTGTGTGTGTGTGTGTGTGTGTGTGTGTGTTTGTGTGTGTGTGTGTCTCTCTCTCTCTCTCTCTCTCTCTCTCTCTCTCTCTCTCTCTCTCTGTCTCTCTATCTCTCTCTCTCTCTATATATATATCTCTCTATATATATATATAGAGAGAGAACTGTTTAAAGAGTTTAAGGAGTTTTTAATTTGCGCTGTAAATGCTTCATAAAAAAATTTACTTCATACAAGGGCTCCGCCCTTACTCCCCCCTTTAAACGCCTTATAAATTTGTTATATAACATCATAAGAAAATATATAAAAGTATCTAAATTATAAGAAGTTAATGATTATTAACCTCTTATAAAAAACGCTAAGAAAAATATATGAAAAAAAAATTTAAACACTTTGAACGACTTAAAAAAATATATCATATATATTATATATATAAAAATGTCCGATGAATTTGATTTTTTTAGTAATGATTGTAATAATTGGAATTACAACTTATTTGTAAACACCTCCAACGCCGACCCGTACAATTTAAAAAGGACTATTAATATTTCTAGTAATAATAGTTATAATTTAATGAAATATAACGCCCTTATTATGCTAAAAGAAATTTTAAAACAGACGAGCAAATATTTAAACGATGATGTTAAAGAATGGATTGATAAAAAAGCTCTTCAAGGTTCTAAATGTGATTACTGGGATATATTGAGTATTACGACAAATTTATTTTATCATTATTTATTTAGAACAGATGAAACAATTAGTTATAAAACAATTCGTTTATGGTTCCGTCAAAATCCCTCATATATAAAATCAGATGACGAAACTATTAAATTTTTTATTTTGCCTTCTAATCCTTTTAAAAATTGTTCATATAAAGAATATTTAAGCAATTCGACATATAAAAAATTATATGATAAAGTGCGAGAAATTGAAAACCATGATATAAAATACAAATTTATTATAATTTGCGATTACTTAAAAGAAAAAAATATGTGTGGAACTTCTGTTTATAAGCTTTGTTAATTACAATTTATTAATTGTTATTATTATAAGAATTAATAATATATATTTTTTATTCAGAAATATATTTATTACTTTTCTCATCAAATTTTATATTATATTTTTCTAATGTTGATTTTCGAACAGTTGATATATTAATTGATCCGTTGTTTATTTCTCTTAGCAATCTAATTTTATATGTTTTCTCTTTTTCATTATTTTTAACCTGCTCTTTTATCTTTTCTTTATTCTTTTCATAGTAATCATTTAAATGTTGTTTTCGATCCCGTGGCGCTTGTTGTGTTGGTTGTTGTTGCTTATTGTCTTCTTTTTTTTTTTTATCATTCTTATTTATTATATTTGTTTCTTCATTTTCATCATTTTCTTTTAAATAATTTGTTGATAACATATTAAAGCTGGTGCGCATAAGAAACGCGACGCGGCCTATTTGGTTCTTGTTTAGTTTTGGTAAATAATTGAACGTATAAATAGACCGTAGGGCATTAATCCCGATGTTTTTATCTGGTACCAACTCATAAAGCATTTTTTTTGAAGCCCTTTTTCTGTGTATTGCTCGCCCTTATTATTAATAAATAAATATTGGCGCCGGTAAAGTTTAACCGACTCAATTATATTTAATATTAATAATTTTACATTATCTTTCGAATAACTTTTAATAACTTCATCATTAATATCAAAATGTATAGGCTTATGAAATTTTATAGATTTATTTAAATCAGCCCAAATATTATTTAAATCTTTGGTATAAATATTATAATCTCCTTTTTTTGCTTGTTCGTGACTATCTACAAAATAATATATACAATATTATAATCTCCTTTTTTTGCTTGTACAATATATTATAATCTCCTTTTTTTGCTTGTTCGTGACTATCTATCTCTTTTTTGCTTGTTCGTGACTATCTCTTTTAGATTTAATCCCTCATTTCTAAGAGGTGGAAATAATGAATAAAATGATAATAATAAAGATTTAATATTTTTGTTTCTTGTGTTTATATCATTTTTATTTTTAATAGTTAAATTCTCATATGATTCAACCCAATCATTATATAATTTATTTCTTATTTTTAATAAGTCATTATAATCAATAAATTTTTTTTGTTCTTCTTCGTCTAGTTTATTTTCGCTTTCTTTTTGTTCATGTATCAAACTTAAATTTTTATTAATTAATTTGTATTTTGTTATAATCTCTTTTGGTGCTGCCGCAATTTCTAAAAGATGCAACATTAAATTAATATCTTTTCTTAATGTTTCTGATTTATTATTACGTTCATTTCTTCCATTTAATAGAGTTAATAGTACTTTATTTTGATTAAATACAAACCAATTTAAATTTTTTGTTCCTACTTGATCAGGGAAAAAAATCAAGCTAAGTTTTAAAATGACTTATATAATTTGCTTCGTTTCTGTCATTTTCTACATTTTCATTATATTTCAAATTATAAAAATCATCTGTTTTAATTGTCATAATTTGTGGTTTCTGCTTATAATCTAATAAATAAATTTCATTTAAAAAAGCGTTGTAATAATCGTTTTGCTCTATCTTGTTTTTCTTCTTTAATTCTTCACATTTATTTTTTAAATCCCATACATTATTATAAAATATTTGTTTTAAATCAGTTGTTATTGAATTTCTTTTTATGTTTAGATCTTTATAATTTTCTATTTTTTGAAAATCATTATAAAATTATCTTTGACAGATTGCATAATATAATATTACTATATATATTATTTTTGTCTTTAATCGTTTTAAACTTTTCAACCAATAAAATATCTCTCTCTGTATGTGTGTGTATGTGTGTGTGTGTGTGTGTGTGTGTGTGTGTGTGTGTGTGTGCGTGTGTGTGTGCGTGCCTGTCTGTCTGTCTGTTGCATGCATACAAGCAAGGCGGAGGCAAGCATCATTGATGCATGCAAACAACGCACGCTTGCGTACGAACCGACCCAGTCTAGGGTTTAGGGGTTAGGGTTTAGGGTTTAGGGTCTAGGGTTTACATGAACTGACCCCATGTAGGTTTGCTTTAGAAAAAAAAGCTCGTCGGCCTTTGCATGGCGGCCCTCTTCACGGAGCTGCGCCTCCAACTTCTGTAGGTCCCAGATTCTCCACATCGTGACATCAGAATGACTACATGCGTGTAGGAGTCTAAATGTGTGTATGTGTGTGTGTATGTATGTGTGTACGTGCGGGGCACGAGGCGGCAGCGAATCGAGACAAGGGGGGCGGATGGAGCCCGGCGGCCCGGCTGCGGGAACGGAACGAGGATGTGTATGTGTGGAGCCAGAATTAGCGCATGTGCGTGTGTATAGCAATATTATAGAAAATCCTACTATCCTAAATGAGTTTTAAGATGTGGCACCTGCCACGTTGGTGCCAGAAAGAGGCACACACACACTACACATCCCACACACACACACACACACACACACACACACACACACACACACACACACACACACACACACACCAAGAGCGCATGGAATGTGGCGGCGTTGTCTTGGTCAAAGGTACGCAGCAAGTGATCTCCAAAGACTGCGCGCGGCGTGCGGATGCGACCAAGCCTCTGAGCCTTCTTCAAGTATTCATCGTTGACGAGTTTCATCCCCAAGACTATGCCGGCCATGGGCTTTGTCACGAACCCCACAGCCCCCTTGCCGACGCCAGTGCAGAAGCCCGAGACACCGCCAGTTTGCGCCTCTTCGATAGGCTTCATCACGGCTCCTGAGAGCCCTGTCCAGATACCGTCGCCTACGGCGCTTAGGCCTGCACTTACACCTCCTTGTGCTGGTCCTTTGCTCAATTTATCGGCTTTTTTGACATGGCGCTTGATGGTCTCATGAGAAGTTTCTGACGCCGACAACATCATCTCTTCCCACGCAGCGCTTGACCCCAGGACACCCATCGCTGCCTTAACCATGGCCGACTTGTAGTGCTGGAGAAACACGCCGCTTAAGCCTTGGCCCGCATCCAGCGACCTGTCCTTCTTCGCGTACTCGGGCAAGACCACCTTAGTCTCGTCGAGTTCTGGGATGGGCACCTTCTGCCCTATGCTGTGGAGGATTTGATACATCCTCGAGATAGGCCCTACTACGTCCTCCACCTGAGTTCGCAGCGGAATTGAGGAGAGCCCTCCCGCAGAAACCAAGCCCTCGACGACTTTGAGATGGATGCTGCGAAAGAATTGTTGCCGAAGAACAATTGCGCCGTCTCCGAGGAACGACAAGTCTTTGAGAAGCTGCTCGTCTTCTTTGGTCACTCCAATCAGCGCGCGACGGCGGTACTTGACATTATTGTAAACTTCTTGGGCAGAATCCAGATCCTCATCGAGTTTGGCGTCGTGCTCAAAGTTCAAAAGGCGCTGCAGCCACACCTCGTGGACCTGCAACGTGAAGTGTGCCAAGCTCACCTTAACGTCCTCGAAGTAGGGCATGGCCGTTACTTCAAGGTTCTGCTTCACCGTGATTTCGGCAAACTTGCCGACGTCTCCCGCCATCATCACCACATGCTGCCCCCCCGTAGTTTGGTTGTCCACCTGCATTTTGTCTATTGTGATGGTCGTCTCTGCGACAGCTTGCGTCGCATTTTTGTGAAACACAAGATTGTGAATCGAAGCATACATGATCTCTTGCCGATCAGCAGCCACCATCGATAGGCCTATTTTTGGGATTTTGATCTCTATCTTCATCTCAGCGGTCTTGGAATCTCCCGCCGCCGCGTCATCGGCATCATGCAGGTCCCTGTCCTTGGAACTCTCGTAGATTGTGAGCTTGCGAGTGTAGCCTGAAATGCTACTTCGGTATCTGTGCCACCATGTAGCATAAGCAAGTATGCACACAAATATGATGTGTGTGTGTGCGCGCGCGCTCGCGCGTATGTGTGTGTAAGTCAGTGTGTAGATAGGAATCTGCGGGAACCTAGCAGTACAATACTACATCTGCATGCGTCCACTGAAGGAGCTTCATAGATGGATCTGTCCACAGAAGAGCAATAACACTAAAATCAGAGGGAAGGGCCCAGTTGGAGGCCTTAGAAAGACGGCATTGACCTGACTCTTTGGCTGCGAGCGCACAGGAGCTCGCCAACCTGCGACGGGTGTTTGACGTTGATTTGCGTGGCCTCACTGCCATCAACTTCAAACTCGACCATTGACGGGGCGTCGGGGTTATCAAAACTAAAGGCTGCGACCTCTCCTGGCTCGATCTGCATCGCCCCCTCCCTGCGCGTGTGTCCAGTCTTGTCAGCAGGCTTACGTCTTGAAGTAAAGAGACTGGGCATGATATGTGTTTTCGATGTCTCACGCCAAAGATGCATGTTCTTGCTCAAATGCATGTGCTTTGCGCATGCATTCACGGGCACTTGCACGCATGTGTGTTTAGACACGCATGCGTGCCTGCCATGAGGCGAGTCGGGCTTGGGCTGCCAGATCCGCATTCTCAGCTTGCTTTTGATGCATGAGTTCTTAATTTCGTACATGGGCTTGATCGACTCCGAGACGCTTCTGATTTCGATAAAGGTTGCAGCTTCCCACGTCCTGATCGTAACGACGCATTGAATGGCATGTTCAACTGCTCCTGCTAGGTTGCGGCTGTTGTGGAGCAGGCGCAAGGGAAATGATCTGATCTCGTCTATCCCGAACGCTAAGCTCCACTGTGTTCGCGGATTTGCGTCCTCCGCTACCAATCGTACCTTAATCCTCCTAACCTTGTCGCTTGTCGTTTTCTTTTCTTCCTTACAGCGCTCAGCGGGATGTTCACGAAAAAGTCCCAGCGATGACATTTTGCAACCATCAGGAATGTCAAGGTACACCTGCTCCTGAAAGCTAACTGATTCACTCCTCCCTTGCGACACCTGGGGGAAAAAGGACTTTTCCTCAAACACATTGCCACTGCTAGCACCCCAACTTGAATCGCTCTTTAACCAGCGCGTAGTTGGGATGCTTGCAGTGGCAAGGGGCAACGCGGGGTGGGCGGAGCTCGAAGCGTCATCTTGGCAGATCTGCAGATTCAGGCCCGTGTCGTTGACAAAGGTGTACTTCGGGAACAAAGTCAGATACTTGGTCTGTTGAAATGGGGCTATTCCTCGTTTGAGACACACTCCTACTCCGTACAAAATTTTGTTCTCCTTAGGACCTTCTCCAGGTACTGGCGGACCTGGGATTCTCATACTAAATGTCTCGTCTTGTTCGCCAGCCAGGATATGGTCCTCGTTGCCGCTGTTCGAAGCTCGAATTACTGTCCATGCTTCGTCGCCTGCCATTTTGACACAAGGGTGCCACGCGTCCTCAACTTTGAGTTCTCCAGGTAGGTGCAGCATTGTGATCTCTGGTTCGTTCTGATTCCACGGCAAAGCCTCGGGATCGATGGGTTTTAGCACCCAGCATTCGCCACACATAGTGGCCATAGCGTCACTCTCGTTGCCGTGGCGGAAGGCGGATGCCGCCCTCAACATAACTTTTTCACTAGTGTGCAGATTCTTGTCTGTACGACCTTGGATCAAAATTTGTTCCAGCGTATTCTTCTTCTTGCCTTCTTGATGAGCGGCGAGGCGGCAGCAACCGAAAGCAAGGCTGAGACCTGTGCGATTAATGACCACCATCTTCATATAGAAGATGACGACAAACTCCGAAGAATTGCCTACGATCCCCATGTCCAGCATACACCAGATCCTGTCGCCACTCTTATTTAACGGGCACTCCACTTTGCGCGACTCGCGGAGAAGATGATAACGCGGGCTGGTATAGCCATCCATTTCAAGCTGGACAAACACTCCAGCCTTTGCTGTCAATGTTGAGTATCGCATGCTCTTCCCTCCGGGCTCAACAATATCAGTCCTTATTAATGTCTCTGGATTGTCGAGGGCGAATGTCTGAAACCTTGCAGGCTTCGGCAGCATGTTGCACAATTTCCAGGGAGCTGTCACTTGCACGTGCTGCAACTCACTAGATACCATTAAGGAGGCGACTTGCATCTGCGGGCTTTTGCAATCTAAAATTCTCTCGAACGTAGGTTCTTTCAAAACACACAGCTGATCGTCGGATGCTATTAGATTGTGTCTCTTCAGAACTGTCGCCAGCCGCTTATGCGTCAGCGACGCACCGAAATCAAACAGAATGCCGCTCATTTCCGAGTCACAATCCACATCCACAGTGAATCCGACCAGGAGTATATTTGAACCAGCACGCCTGAAAAATCGATGCATTATCTGCTCGACGCGCTCCACTTCCAACACTGCGTCTTCAAATTTAATCTTGAACGAGTGTTGTGGTCCTTTGTCAGTCATGATTGAGTTGACCTTACTTGTTTCCATGCATATCTGCACCTCCATCTCCACTTTGGCCGTGAAACGAGAAAACTTGCCGGATTCAGACGGATTGAGGCTCAGCTCCTCAGGCTTGGACAACGTGCCCAATTGTATGCCTGGGGCCGGGTTGAACATACTGTGTGCGGGGGCAAAATAGGAGCCTGTCGAAGCCTTGACAAAGTGTCCCACACGAATGTCGTTGATGCCAAAAGCTCTCCATTCTTCAGGTGTGAACTGATTTTTTAGGGCCAGGGCGTCTTCGAGCGCTGCATTCGCCATCAGATCGCCAGTGGTGGGCTCCGTGTCGCCAATATTCAGCCAATCCAAACCCGATGTCGGATCCGTCCTTTCTGGAGGCACATTTCTGCTCGGTTGCATCCGCAACACCCCGTTGACCAGTACTAATGTCGGCACTTTGACGCTCCCTCCCGCTGGCAACGGGAACTGCATGAGGGGGCTTTTGAGTGCGCAATCGTGGGCAGAATAGACCATGCACATGATCGGCAAATCGGTTCGGTTACGAATCAGGCGCTTTTCGCCTGGGCTGAGACTGGAAAGGATCATGAACATCTTCTCGCGATACCCCTCATCCACTTTCCCCCCCATGTTCTTGAGACCCGCCTGAATGTTTGCCTGCATAACCGACCGCTGATTCTTGACTTGCCGATCGAATCGACACTTGGTCTCACTGGGCCTTTTAATGTGCTCGGGGGTGATGGTGATCTCCAGATCAGAGGGGATATCGAAGACGATCTGCTGTTTTGTGCTGAATCTGCTTGTCGAGATCTCAAGGTTCAACGGAAATGGTTCCACTAAGGCCTCCATATCGTTCGTATAACCGACTGCCTGCGCTTGGACATCAAAGCAGCCAATGGCAGCACTGAACCTAGAATCGATTTCATGCAGCTTTTCGGAGACAACAACATGCAACATTCTGTATTGAATCAGCTTGACTTTGCTCACGGCTGCGTGTGCATCTTGCTCCTGGACGTCAGACAAATCGTCGATGACACTCAGCACGATTGACGGGCACTTGAAATCACGACTGAGCTTGGCAATTTTGCGCTGGAATTTGATCTTGACTCTACCCTCAGAGCGGGAACCCAGGCCGATTTGCATGCTTTGATCTCGTGAAAACTGATGATACTCCCGACGACACCTGGGGCTCGACTTTGGTACAGCTTGCTGTTTCTGCTCCGCCTGCGCTAAGGACTGAAGCGCAAGTCCATCGTTGACATTGCTGAAGGTTGTCTGCAGAGCCTTCAGGAACAGAAGCTCCTTGAGCGACACCTCCAATCGGATACCCGGTTCTGATATCTCCAAGTTCTGCTCTATGGTGGCCCCGCTCAAATCTTGTGGCATACCATCCTCACTGGAAAATTCCAAATTGGTCATTGAGAACACCTCTGTCAAATCCCACTCCATATCGTCTACACTTAGTCCATATAGTACTCTCAACCTCTTCCACACCACTTGTGTTTTTGACGTGTACGGCTCCCTATCGTCGTCTGGAGTCTTTTTGGACAGCGCCAGGTATAAGGGCCCCGCCCGAAAGATGAAAGCCTCCTGAGTCCCAATGAGCATATCGTGGATCGCAACATCCACCTCTTCAATGTCCACAGTAAGGATGCTGCAGAGCTTTGGCGGGAGAAAGATATCCTCGCTCTCGCTCTCAAATGACAACCGCAGCGCAGCGATTCCACGTGCCTTCTCCTCCCTGAAACTTGATTCCTGCATATCTTCATCGCCTGGTAACCTGGCGACGGTCTCGGAACTGACAGGAGCTTGCACAGCCTTTTGTAGAAGATGCATCCAGTCAAACGCGTTGCGAAGCGGAACTGAGGAGATGGTGAGCTCAATCCGCCCGAACTTGAAACTTGTGCGCGTGATGTCTTTGCGTTGCTCGATCGACAGAGACAAAAATTCCTTCTCTGGCTGCTGCTCAAGGTCAGATGGAAGTGGCATCGTAAAGTCCACACAATCCAGGGATGACCTTGAGCACAGCATTGGCGCTAATTGGATGAACTCCGCAACCTCAATCTTCCCGCTACCGTCGAGGTCGATGTGCTTTGTGAGCGCAGCCATCTGCTCGTCTGTAACCGCAATGTCTATTTCCAAAAGCAATGCCCGTACATCAGCAATGTCGAGACTACCATCTTTGCCTGCATCGTGTTTGTGGAAACTGGCCTCGAGCTGTGTAGCCATTTGCAGCAAACGGCGCATACTTGCGTTTTGCTGTAAATTCTTCAGGATATCGATGCCCTCCGAGGTTTCCTTGCTCAGGTGTTCGAGAGAAATGGCATGCAGCCGGGCCTTCAGAACGCTTTCCTTCGTGTCCCAGATTGAAAACTGCATCTCAAAGTCTACAACCTTCATCCTGAGCGACTGCGTTGGCGTGACGGACTTCGACCATTCATCGCCCTTCTCATCTTCTGTGGCCCGGAATTTAATGGACAGTTGCTCAACGATGACTTTGATTTCCATCTTCTTGGTTGCACCACCTTCTTCCGCCACTTTCTCCTCGGAGGAGTCCTCCTCATCCTCCTCCTCCTCCACAGAATGCTGGGCCAGGTCCGCCAGTTCTGCAAGTTTTGCCTGCTCGTCCACCAGTTCTGCAAGTTTTGCCTGCTTCCGTTGATAAACCGCCAATTTTGCCAATTTTGCCTTGAGTTTTGCCTGGACAACGTGACGGACCAAGCCGATCTGGTGTCGTTGGATCAGCTGTCCCTGCTTCTGTCTCTTTTTGCGTGCCTTTTCGGCATCTGAGGTCGGAAATATCTCTTGGAACGTGGCCTTAAGGGTATTCGCATGCAGCAAGATCGCCTTTGTCACCTGTATATCTATCGCCGCAACAAGCACCCCCATCACCAAGGGATCATTTTCCTGGCAGGGCTTGTCCAACTCGAGCTGAATTGTCACAGGTGACCGAAAGAGCTTGAATCGCTCGTCCTCCCACACGTTGTCCAGAACCTGTGTCTGTTTTTGCGCGTCCTCCCAAACGTCGGCTGTGGTACACATGTGCACGTTGACTTTGCTGAGATGCACAAGGTAGCGATCGCCGCTGATTCCCGCAGGAAGGAAGTACGTGTCGCCTACCTTGACATAGCTGTTGTATTGGAGCTTCTCACAAATCCCAAACTCTTCGAATTCAAAGGCGATGAACTGTGTCTTCTTCAGCAGGGCTTGCGAAAGCTTTGTGTTCTTGCATTCCATGCCTGTTTGAGGCCTGCACGTGCCAACCGATCTCCACTTCAGCCCGATTGTTAAATCCGCTCTTGTGGTCTTGATGGACAATTTGCCCAAATTCAGCACTGTCATAGAATGTGCGCCATTGCCGAGCCCGGAAGAGAGACACGGCACCAAAATCTTTGGCCCATTGATATTTAGACTCAACACCACACGCTTCTCCGGAGCTGCGTAGATCTTTGCTGAGGGGCAGAGAGAGGCAAGATCCTTGTCAGACATGTATGTATGCATTTACATGTGAATGAATACATGCATGTATGTAATACATGCGCGTTGAGTGCGCGTGCGAAAGTGTGTATTCACACCAAAGTCTTCTCCCACGTGAAGGCCATTCGTAGCCACCCTGGCAAAGCCCTCGCGTGCTCGCTCAGCCAGTACCGACACATGCGTAAGGTTGTTTTGAACCTCTCGCACCCACTCGCCCAGCACTGTCACGAACTTGTGGCTGAGGTCCACGCCAGTGTCAAAAGAGACCTTACGAAGAAGCAACAGAGACTTAACTTTTCCAGCGTACCTGAAATTCAAGTAACAGGGCCGCACATCTAAGGTTATCGCCATGTCCGCGTCCCCGCTCAGTGGCTCCGAATCTACCATCAAAGCCATTATGTTGGCTCTGCCTGTGTGTTGGTCTACGTGTACATAGGTGAGCTCTCGGGTGAGTTTTTGTGGTTGAAGAGTCCCGGCGCGGGTGAGTGGTCGTGGTTGAAGTGCTCCGCTTTTTGTGTCGTCCATGAAAAGGACTTTTTGCGTCTCGTCAGCGCCCATGATGCCGACTTTTCCCACTCTGAGGTCCGCACAGAAGCCCTGCTTCCGCTTCTCAAACTGCGCATTTATGTGCAAGATTAATGCCCGCGCGATGCGGTGGCTGCCCTCTGTGGTGGTGGAGGTGGTGGTGGAGCCGTTGAACAAATGAGATATGGTAGGAGAGTCCTCCATTTCCGAGACGACATCTGCACTTATTCGCTCAACAACGAGGCTGAAAGATGAGGCGACGTACTCCTCAGGTGACACCTGGAGGTTGTTTGGGGTTTAGGGAACGAGTTTAAGTCTGAATGCGACACCTTTAGTTTGGGGTTCAGGGTACTAGGTTTAGGGTTACGGGTTTAGACTCTAAATACTCCTTCGGCGACACCTCGAGGTCCTTTGCAGCCTCGGAGGCTTCCTCAGCCACCGATGTCGCAAGGTCCTTGATCATCTGCAGCTGCTCGTCAGTTAGCTCCACTTCTGCGCCCCCAACCGTGACCTTGAAGACCTTTTTCGACGAACCAAACAGGCTGGCCATCTTACCCTTTTTCGGCTGCGGCGTGAGCGCTGCCTCTACCAGCAATTCCTGTACTTGAGCTCGCATCACACTGTTCGCCTGCTCGCGTACCAGCCGGAGAAACGCCAAGGGCTCGGTGTCCTGGATCACGGTGAACTCATCCATCTCCTCCTTGCTGAGAGCCTTGAGTGGCAGCACCCCAAGAGCTCGCTTATAGAGCTTCGAATAACGAACAGCAACTGAAATGCAACGGCGGACATGACTCATTGATGTCTGCTTCCGCTTCAGACGCACCAGGTCGAGCGCCCGGCCGTAGGCATACCGCCACCACTCTTTGTAGTGCCCCTTGTAGCTTCCTACCTTGGGACGGAGCGCAAAGAACGGAGCGCGGGCCGTGTTCATAGCCGCAGTGTTGACCACGTCGATGATGTTAAATACCGCGCTCTTGCTGACAACGAAATTCAACGGCCCACACTCAAGCCCGAGCTCGACTTTTGGCTTCTTCATCTTGACAGCACCCCTGTTCACCAGGGTCAACCAAGCTGTTGCAGTGACGCTCTTTAGAATCAACGTATCCTCATCGTCGTCATCCGTCCATTGTGACAGCGCAGGAGGGAGATTATGAATGTAGACGCGCAGTTTACCTAGCTCCGCCTTCTTGAACACCACATCCAGATTGTTTGTAAATTCAATGGGCTCGCGCTGAGCGTTGGTCGAGGTGATTGAGAACTTTTCCAATCGGACTCCCAGTGTCACCGGATTCTTGGCGCATTCGCCGGCTTCCTGCTCGTAGCGTACATGAACGTTCTGAATTGACAATTTGAGGTTGTTTAAGATTTTGTTTGCCATTCCGGCGTCTGTGCCATCATTGGTGTCATTCGACAAAAGTTCGATCTTGTGCTGCTCCATTTCCTCTCGGAGCATATTCCGACGCTCTTCTCGTGATTCCTCATCGCGTTTTCCTTTCTCTTCCAAGCATTTTCCTTCCTCTTCCAAGCCCACTTCTGGTTTGTTTGTGTTGGCACAGGTGACCACGAAGACGTCTTTGACAACGACGACAATTGGTGACGACGTGAGCTTGGTCCATGACAATTGAATTTCTATGGAGCCCACCATGCCGCTCTTGACGGTGATTGGCAGTCTGAGATCGTCAAAGGCCGAAGGCTTCACCTCGACGTTGTTCAGCTTGATCAGACCCGATGACACCGAAATCGACAAGTCCTTTTTGTCCACATTCTTACAGAACCTGCAGGTCCTTGCACCCGCCCACAAAGCCACCCACGTGTGTTAGGTTTCAGCTTAGTGTCGGGGACTTGCGTTCAGTGTCGTTGCCCCTCGTTGCAGTGGGGCGGAAGCATGCGGCCGCTCGAGAAAGCAGAAGCCAAAGGTCAGAGGGGCATGAACACACCTTCCCGTGATCT
>Ga0315899_10003313_pt1 | contig 17566 bp, 17 predicted proteins | sample LakEriMetagenome_2_FD_203518 | JGI IMG/M metagenome (GOLD analysis project Ga0315899, IMG submission 203518) | Freshwater fungal communities from buoy surface, Lake Erie, Ohio, United States - Buoy 4 MA112 | ecosystem: Environmental > Aquatic > Freshwater > Lake | place: USA: Lake Erie, Ohio... | reverse complement strand
GAAAATGGCGTTACCTAAGGGGGCGAAGCAATTGCTACATTCGCCTGCGGCACTCACTATCTTTGCAGTAAGCGGCTCTGCTCTACTTGGGCTAATTCAGGCTTTGGAGTGGATTATGGCACTGCAACTCACTGTGCTCATCTTCGTCAGCCTGCGCAATGACATCATAGGCAAAAAGGCAAAGGAAACCTAAGGCCGAGTGAACCTAAAATTGCTCTAGCTTTGGTTCGAACGCTATCTGGGCTCTGTGCGCCAAAATGCCACGCTTTTACGGCAAGTGGAAACACGTTAACGCAGTGCCAAAGAAACGGCTTTAGAGAGGTGAAAAGGCGGAATGCTATAAACGCACTCCACCTTCAACGAGCTTTTAGCGGGCGTTTAGGCCGGGATAGGCCCTGTGATTTGGTCCCGTGTATAGTTGGCGCGGACGACCTATTTTCTGGGCTGGATCTGAAATCATTTCATTCCATTGGGCAACCCAACCAACCGTCCGCGACAGGGCGAACAAGACGGTGAACATTTCGGTGGGGAAGCCGATAGCCGACAAAATTATGCCCGAATAGAAATCTACATTCGGGAACAGTTTTTTCTCAATGAAATATGGGTCGTTCAGGGCCATTTCTTCAAGTTGCATTGCAACGTCAAAAATCGGGTCGCTAATGTTGAGTTCAGTTAGCACCTCGCGGACCGTTTTTTGCATGACCGAAGCGCGCGGGTCATAGTTTTTGTAAACACGGTGACCAAAGCCCATTAAGCGGAACGGGTCATTCTTGTCCTTTGCCCGTTCAATATAATGCGGAATGCGGTCTGGCGTCCCAATTTCACGCAGCATGTTTAATGCAGCTTCGTTGGCGCCGCCATGTGCAGGACCCCAAAGACATGCGATACCCGCTGCTATACACGCAAATGGGTTCGCACCGGACGATCCGGCCAGCCGCACGGTCGATGTAGATGCGTTTTGTTCATGGTCTGCATGGAGAATAAAAATCCGGTCCAAGGCGCGTTCGATGACTGGATTTACAACATATTCCTCAGCTGGAACGCCAAAGGTCATACGCAAGAAGTTGCCGGTGTAGGATAGGCGGTTGTCCGGATAGACAAAGGGTTGGCCGGCCGAATATTTATACGCCATTGCCGCAATTGTCGGCATTTTGGCAATCAAGCGATGGCTGGAAACCATCCGGTGTGTTGGGTCGCTAATGTCAGTCGAATCATGGTAAAATGCTGAAAGCGCACCAACTACACCGCACATGATCGCCATTGGGTGGGCATCGCGTCGAAAGCCACGGTAAAAAGTCGCAAGCTGTTCATGCAGCATGGTGTGGCGCGATATAGTATAGCTAAAATGCTCTAGCTCGGCCTTGGACGGAAGCTCACCATTTAACAAAAGGTAAGATACTTCCATGAAGCTTGATTGTTCCGAGAGCTCTTCAATCGAATATCCGCGGTGCAGCAAAATACCTTGGTCGCCGTCAATGAACGTCAGTGCAGACTCACAGCTTGCGGTCGACGTAAAGCCGGGGTCGAAAGTGAAATGGTCCGACGCAGCATAAAGCTTGCGTATATCAATCACGTCAGGGCCTTCGGTGCCCTTCATGATGGGCAAGTCATAGCTGGTTTCGCCAACAGTGAGCGTTGCGTTGTTATCGGCCATTTTTAAACTCCATATCTTGCTAACATAATAAACGGGCCGCTCATGCATGGCCCTGTTTTCTCGTTCGACATTGGAAGCAAGAAAACAACTGTTACGAACAGATAAGGACCTGCAAATGCCAATTTTTCTTGGGGAGAAAACTGCTTTGGTACTGCTTAGCCCAATGCTAGCAAATTTTGCGGGCGTCAAGGCAAACAATAGCATCCGAGAACACAGGGATTTGCGGTTTGTCTATTGGATGCTAAGCGTATGTTATGGCGACGAAATATCTCAAATTGAATGCACTTGAATCTGTGAATTTAAATGAGAATTTGACTCTATTTCAAGCTGTCGAGAACTGGCTTGACCGCGAACGCGATCAATTGCCGCTCTGGCTGCCGGTAGGCATCGGATTCGGTATCGCCATTTGGCAATCTGGCGGCACATCAATTTGGATTGGAGTTCTAGTAACCAGCATTGCTCTTAGCGTATTCAGTCTTCTCATACCGCTTGGGAGCCGGTTCCGGCAAATTGTCCAAATATTCTCGCTGACATTGCCCATCGGCTTTTCGCTTATCGCATTAAGGTCGGAGGCCGTTGCTCAGCCTGTTCTAGGCAAAATATGGGTCGGAGAATTCTATGGACGGGTGGATTCTGTCGAAAATATCTCCGCCCGCGATGTGTTTCGTCTTCGTCTCGCGACCGGACCTGAATCGGGTTTGCCGCCTTTTGTGCGCGTGAACCTAAAGCCTGAGCAATTTCGGGAGAGCTTTCAGCCCGGATCAATCTTGCGGTTACGTGCGCGGCTAATGCCACCTGCAGGGCCAGCTTTGCCGGGTGGCTATGACTTTGCGCGCCGGGCCTGGTTTCAACAAATTGGCGCAACGGGCTCAGCTTTGGGCGAAGTCCAGCTTTACCAGCCAGCTTCCGGACGTCCCTTGCTAGCATCGCAGAGGGAGGCCCTAACAAGCCACATATTGGCGAGGATGTCAGAGGGCACAGGGGCCATTGGCGCTGCGCTTGTGACAGGCGATCAGGGACATATTAGCGAAGCTGATGCGCAGGCTATGCGCAACAGTGGGTTGGCCCATTTGCTATCGATCAGCGGGCTCCACGTTACGGCGGTTGTGGGATTTATTTTTATCACCGTTGGTCGCCTTTTGGCATTGTCGACATGGCTTGCCTTAAGGATATCTATTCCAGTGGTTGCTGCTGCGGCAGCTGCGTTGGGCGCGCTGGCGTACACGTTGCTCACGGGCGCCGAAATGCCAACTGTGCGCTCTTGCATAGCGGCGCTGCTCATATTGGTGGCATTAGCGATGGGCAGGGACGCGCTGACGCTGCGCCTGGTTGCATTTGGGGCGCTTGTCGTTTTGATATTCTGGCCCGAAGCCATGGCAGGCCCAAGTTTTCAGCTCAGCTTCGCGGCTGTCGCGACTATTGTCATCATCCACGAAATGCCCGTTGTAATGCGCTTTACACAGATACGTGAAGAGCAGGTCTTTTTTAAAATTGCGCGCGCGATTGGGTCATTGATACTCACTGGCATCGCTATTGAGGTTGCACTCGCGCCCATAGCCCTGTTTCATTTCCACAAAACGGGCCTTTACGGGGCCTTGGCTAACGTAGTTGCGATACCAATCACTACCTTTTGGATCATGCCTTTAGAGGCATGTGCCTTGCTGCTTGATCTCTTTGGTTTGGGAGCGCCCGCTTGGTGGCTGGCGGGGCAGGGGATATATATGATCCTCGCGCTCGCGCATGCGGTGAATGCACTACCCGGCGCTGTCGCCATGATGCCCGCGATGCCATTATGGGCCTTTGCCGCTTTTATAGGGGGCGGATTGGTGTTTGGGTTGCTGACAACCCGCGTTCGATATCTCGGTATTCCATTTTGCATAATAGGTGTCATCGCGATGATTGCCGCACCGCGCCAAGATATTTTGGTCACAGGGGACGGAAAACACATGGCCTTCGTGCGCTCGGATGGGCAAGTCGCCTTGCTGCGCGGGAAAGCGGGGGACTTTGTGCGGAGCATGATTTTCGAAAAGGCCTGAAGCGCCGAAACCGCCACGCCTATTGAACAATGGCCTGGCGCAGTATGTACGCTGGACAATTGCGTTGTTACTATTGCGAGTGAGAAACGCTCCTGGACTGTGCTTGCGACGCGAACAGCCAACCAAGTGCCCGCGATGGAAATGGCCGCGGCGTGTAAACGGGTTGATATCGTCGTGAGTGACCGCTGGTTGCCGCAATCGTGCAGACCAAAATGGATAAAGGCAGACCGCCGCCTACTAGAGCAAAGTGGTGGCCTGGCTTTTTATCTGAACGAACCGCGTATCATTGGAGCCAATGACGGCACCCACCACATGCCATGGGTGCAAGCGCGCGTGGGCGCAGCTGCGGTCCAATAATAATCAATGATATCTGCGTAATAGGCCTGCAAGCTTACCTTGAACTTGAACTTCATGCGGTGCATAATATTGCGGCTGATAGCTGCCATTGGCGGGATCAAGCCGGATCTGTTGACCTTCGCGACGGAGATATTTCAACGTTGCTTCTTCGCCTCTAATCAATGCGACCACAATCTCACCATCTCGCGCTGTGTCTGCCTTACGGATCAAGGCGTAATCACCATCTAATATGCCAGCTTCCATCATGGAATCGCCGGACACCTCAAGTGCATAATGTTCACCCGCACCCAGCAACGCCATTGGAACCGATAACGAGTTCTGCCCTTCAAGTGCCTCAATCGGAACGCCGGCAGCAATCTTGCCGTGAAACGGGATTTCAAGCACGTCATTTGCAGCAACAGGAATGTGAACTTGTGGTTTGGCTTCTTTGACAGGTGCCAGACGGGTTACATTGTCACCACGCGCATTCGCGCTCTCAGGCATTTTCATAACTTCAAGCGCACGGGCTCGGTTGGCCAGGCGACGAATAAAGCCGCGCTCTTCCAAAGCGCCGATTAAACGGTGCACACCGGATTTGCTTTTCAAATCGAGCGCTTCCTTCATTTCTTCAAATGACGGAGAGATGCCGCTTTGATCAAGTCGCTGATTAATGAATACAAGCAGTTCGTGCTGTTTTGCCGTGAGCATATTCAGGGTTCCATCCTGTTGAACATGAATAGAACGATTAGAGAACAAAAGCGGTTAAGTCAAGAACAATCGCACATACTGTGTCCAGATATTACGATAAGCGTATATATTGGACGATGTTGCCTGCGGCTCGACTAGGCCCATTGACGGGTTGAAGAAGCAGCGCGTTGGCGTGCGATAGGCTATGGGTAAGGCCGCTGTCTTGGGTATTGAGGGGGGTGATGCGGCCGCCATCCATCCGAGCGCGCAGATATTCTGCTCTTATGCCGCCAGCGGGTAGATCGCGGGTTGTGATCGCTTCTTGCAGCTCCGGAAACGGCGTTTGGCAACCAGACATATATCGCAGAAGTGGAAGCAAGAATAAGGTTGCGGTGACAAAGGCCGATGACGGGTTGCCCGGAAGGCCAAGCATGATTGTATCGCCTATTTTTCCCGCCATTAAAGGCTTTCCAGGACGCATGGCGACTTTCCAAAAGTCCATCTTTGCGCCGATATTCAGCAATGCAGGCTGGACCAAATCATGGTCGCCAACGGACGCACCGCCTGTGGTGACAATGACATCCGCTTGCGCAGCCAAGCGCGCCAAGCTGGCCTCAAGAGCCGCCAGATCATCCAGGAGAATGCCACCGTCAATCACGTCGCAAGGCATATTTGAAAGCATGGCACGCAGCATGGGGCTGTTTGATGATGGTATCTGCGCCGCGGTGCACTGCGAACCGGCGGCCACCAATTCATCGCCGGTGGCAACAACAGCAACACGTGGCCGGCCACCAACGCACAACGTGCCATAACCCGCCATTGCGGCAAGAGCGATTTGCCCTGCACCCAGCAGCGCGCCTTGCTTTAGAATTTCGGCGCCTGCCAGAAAATCGCTTCGAGCCTGTTGGATGTGGGGCTTATCTGTGGCGCTTTGATCCTGCGTGGCGCGCACAATGCCCCCCTCTCGCGCGGCATTTTCTTGAATCAAAATGCGGTCTGCATTTTTGGGAACATGCGCCCCTGTAAAAATGCGGACAGCTTCGCCTGCATGAAGCGTACCCGAAAACGGCCTGCCCGCTGCACTTTCACCGATAACGCGCCAAGGTCCCGGAAAGTCCGAGCTTGTTACAGCATAGCCATCCATCGCTGATAAATCTGCGGCAGGTTGCGTACGCAGTGCCACCAGCGGTACATGCATATAATGGCGCACGGCGCGCGTTAGTTCGACTTCAATCGGGGGTAATGGCGACGCGAGCGCCAGCAATCTGGCCTGTGCCTCATCGACCGAAATCATGCGAACCAGTCACCTGACTTGCCGCCGGTCTTCGACAATAAGCGCACGTCCGAAATGACCATCGATTTGTCGAGCGCCTTTGCCATGTCGTATAATGTTAGCAAGGTGACGGTCACAGCGGTCAACGCCTCCATTTCCACCCCGGTAGGCCCGTTAAGCCGCACCCGTGCCTCGACACGAATAGCGGTCGCTTCATATTCGAATTCGACGCTAATCTTGGAGAGCATCAGCGGATGACATAGGGGAATAAGGTCGCTTGTCTTTTTTGCGGCCATGATGCCCGCGACACGTGCGGTACCAAGGACATCGCCCTTTTTCATATTGCCTGCGCGTACGGCATGAAGCGCTTCGGCGGACAGTCTGATCCGGCCTTCGGCGACAGCCTCCCGCGCGGTATCTGCCTTCGCCGAAACATCGACCATATGCGCGCCACCATCGGCGTTGAGATGCGTAAGATCAGCCATTGCCAGTCAAAAGCCTTTGTGTTGCCGCCTGAATATCATCCTGCCGCATCAGGCTTTCGCCTACCAAAAATGTATGAATGCCGGCACCGGCCATGCGCAAACAATCAGCATGGGTAGAAATACCACTTTCGCAGACAAGTAAAATGTCATCTGGAACCAGTTTCGCCAAGCGTTCCGTGTTGGCCAGATCAACCTCAAAGGTTTTTAGATTGCGGTTGTTCACGCCCAACAGCTTGGACTTGAGATGCTTCAGCGCGCGTTCGAGTTCATCTTCATCATGAACCTCGACAAGGACATCAAGATTCTCCTGCCGCGCAGCATCCTCAATTTCGGCCATAACGACGTCATCAAGCGCCGCGACAATGATCAAGATAGCATCTCCGCCCATTTGCCGCGCTTCGGCGCATTGCCAAGGGTCGACCATGAAATCCTTGCGGATGACGGGCAAGTCACATGCTACACGCGCCGCAATCAGATAATCCTCATGTCCTTGAAAATAAGGCGCGTCGGTAAGGACGGAAAGGCAAGCTGCGCCGCCAGCCTGATAGGCCATTGCATGGGCGGCAGGATTAAAATCTGCGCGAATAAGCCCCTTGGACGGGCTGGCCTTCTTGATCTCCGCTATGAGCGCGATGCCTGACTGGCTCGTGGTTCGCAAGGCTGCCTCAAACCCACGAGGCGCAGATGGCGTTGGCCAATTTGGCAAGCCGTGAAGTTTGCGTTCTGCAACTTCAAGCCGCTTGGTCGCACATATCTCTGCAAGCTTGTCCGCCATCAATATGCCACCCAACAGTTTAGCAGGGCATTGGCAAGCCCCTTGTCGATTGCTTCTGCTGCTTCTTCCACGCCTTCGGGCATTGTTTGCACGACACCCGCCACCAATAAAGCCTCTGCTGCATTGAATAAGACAGCATCGCGATAGGCGCCATATTCACCCTGAAGCAGTTTGCGCAGCTCCAACGCATTATGTTGCGCGTCACCGCCACGGATGGCTTCAACAGGATAGACGGGCAAACCAGCATCCGCAGCGCTGACGCGTTGAAAACGGATGCCGTCCGGAGTGACGACTGCAACTTCGTTACCGCCAGCAAGGCTTAATTCGTCGAGCCCTTCGTCCCCTGAAATGACGCGCGCATGTTCCGTGCCCAGATACTGCAGTGCTTCTGCGTAAACAGGGACATAAGCAGGGCGCGCAATGCCGATCAGCTGACGTTTGACCCGTGCAGGGTTCGCGAGGGGCCCCATAAGGTTGAATATCGTCCGCTGGCCAATGCGTTGGCGGATTGGCTGGATGCGCTTCATCGCCGGATGGTGGTTGGCAGCGAACAGAAAGCATATGCCAAGGTCTTTAAGAGTTTCCTGCGCCATGCGCCCGGCGCGTTCCATATCGAGGCCAAGTGCCTCCAAAGTATCCGCTGCGCCTGCCTTGGATGATGCTGCGCGGTTCCCATGCTTGGCAACGGGAACTTCGCAGGCGGCGACCACAATGGACACGGCAGTTGAAACGTTAAGCGTATGATGCCCGTCACCTCCGGTGCCGCAGACGTCGATAGCGTTTGCAGGTGCATCAATGGGGATCAAGCGGTCGCGCATCGCTTGCGCAGCCGCGGCGATTTCCACCATTGTTTCACCGCGGGCAGATAGCGCAACAAGGAAGGCCTCAATTTCGTCTTCTGATGCGCGCGCATCAAGAATGTCGGAAAAGGCCTGTGCAGCCTCGTCATGGTCAAACAGATGCTGCGGGTCGGGAAGCTTGCCGAATGGGGTCAACGCATATTCCCTTCGGCTCCGCTCACGACAGTCATTCCGGCTATGCGCATGAAATTTGCAAGCATCGCATGGCCATGTTCCGTCGCGATGCTTTCGGGATGAAACTGAACGCTGTGAATGGGCAGCGTGGCATGGCGGAAACCCATGACGTGACCGTCATCGCTGGTCGCGTTGACGACCAAAGCGGGAGGGACATTTTCGACAATCAAGGAATGGTAACGCGTGGCCTGAAAAGGGGAGGGCAGTCCTGCAAACAACCCACCCCCGTCATGGCTAACAGGCGATGTTTTGCCATGCATCAAACCGCCACGAGCCACATTGCCGCCGAAATGCTGCCCTATGGTCTGATGGCCAAGGCATACGCCCAAGAGCGGCTTGCCCGCTTCGGCACAGGCCGCGACAAGGTCAAGGCTAACGCCAGCTTCGTTGGGGGTCTTCGGCCCGGGCGAAATAAGGAATGCTTGCGCGCCAGATGCAATGGCCTGAGCAGCAGAAATATCGTCATTGCGCACGACTTCAACCTGCGCTCCTAGTTCCATCAGATAATGGACAAGGTTCCAAGTAAAGCTGTCGTAATTGTCGATGACTAAGATCATGCAGCGTCCCTAGCGGCTTTGACGTGCGGGTGGAAGAGGCACTATTGCGCAAGCAAGGCTGCTAGATCATCCTTCCAGAATTTGGCCCATGTATGCGTGCCATGCCCCTTGGTGTCCGCGGACGCTGGGATAAGGATGAACTTAGCATTGGGCATCCGCTTTATGGCACGTTCAGTGATGCCGTAATTCGCCGGATTGATGAAATCATCGGCCGAATTGATCCACAATGTGGGGGCTTTAATCGCCTCAAGCGTTGGCCATGGATTGTAGGTTCGAGACGAATCCAATTGGTAGATGATGTCGTTCGCATCATTGCGCGTCACCACGCGGTCAAAGGCTTCGTTGGTATAGGCTTCGGCGGCTGCGCGGGTGGGATATTGGGCCTGAAGGGCGAGCGGATTGGCACCGGCGATAAGGCTCAATGTTGCTGCGGTGCGCAAGCCTGACACTGGCGGTGCGGTGTAGTTACCATCGTTCCAATTTGGGTCGGCCCTGATCGCATCCAAAGAAAGTTTGCGCCACATACGGTTTTGCCCAGCAATTTCAACGGGCAGGCAAGCAAAGGGCGCCAAATTTTCAACAGCGTCGGGATAACGCGAACCCCACATGAAGGCATGCATGCAGCCCATGGATGTACCGAGGATGAGCTTTAGCTTTTTGATACCAAGGGTCTTGGTTACCAATTGATGCTGCGAAGCGATCATGTCGCTATAATCATATTTTGGAAACGCCATGCGCAGACCATCGCTTGGCTTTGACGACTTTCCGTGGCCAACATTGTCGGGCAGGATGATGAAATATTTCGACGTATCCAGCACTTGGCCCGGGCCGAACAATTCTCCCGCAAATTGGGGCTGGAAGAACTGGTGGCCTGTTCCGCCTGTACCATGCAAGATCATTATGGCGTTTGAGATGTTGCCGCTGGCGTCGCGTTTTGGCGCACCTAATGTTGTATAATGAATTTTTAGCTCAGGCAGTCGCTCGCCTGTAGAAAATACATAGTCGGTAAAAACCGCGTCCGCCTCAGTGGGGGCCGTAGTCTCGGCAAAAGCGGGCACATGGACGGCCGAAAAAAGGGCCAGTGAAGCTAGGATGAGTTTACGCATAGCCATGTGCTAGCGGCCTTTACGGCCCCGTCAAGCTACTGACCAAACTTAGCTTCACCAGCAACACGGATCGCTTCACGGGCTGCTGCGATGAGCGCGCCTGCCTTTGCTTCACATTCTCTCTGTTCATATTCTGGATTGCTGTCGGCAACTATGCCTGCACCGGCCTGCACGTGCATGATGCCATCCTTCACCACCGCAGTGCGCAGGACAATGCAGCTATCCATATCGCCATTGGGCGAGAAATATCCGACGCCGCCGGCATATGCCCCGCGTGTTTCAGGCTCCAGCTCCGCAATAATTTCGCACGCACGCACTTTGGGTGCGCCCGATACCGTGCCTGCGGGAAAGCCAGCGAATAAGGCATCAATCGCGTCCTTGTCATCCGCAAGTTCGCCCACCACGTTCGATACGATGTGCATCACATGGCTGTAAAATTCGACCATATAGCTGTCGGTGACGGTAACAGTCCCGCCTTTGGTTACGCGGCCCACATCGTTGCGGCCTAAGTCGAGCAGCATGAGGTGCTCCGCACGCTCTTTCGGGTCGGCTAGCAATGACGCCTTGTTTTCTGCGTCTTCGATGCTGCTGGTTCCGCGAGGTCGTGTTCCCGCGATCGGGCGGATAGTGACCTCACCCCCACGGGCACGGACCAATATTTCGGGACTTGACCCGATGAGGGCGAAGCCGGGCAAGTCGATAAAATAGAGGAACGGCGAAGGGTTTATCCGCCGCAACGCGCGGTAGAGGTGAACCGGCGGTAGGTCAAAGGGGGCGGTAAAACGCTGCGCCAGGACGACCTGGAATATGTCACCAGCCTCAATATAGTTTTTGGCCGAAGCCACCATCTCCGCATAGCGACCAGCAGGCAAAACGGGTTCTAACTTCAAATTACTTTCGTGAACACCGACATCACTTTGTGTCGCCGCTGGGTGTCCAGCATCCAACAATCGTTCGGTTTCATCCAAACGTTCGTTTGCCAGGGCAACGGCCTGCTTATCGTTGCCTCCTGTCCAGACTGGCGACACGAGAAACATCTCATCTTTCAAACGATCAAACAACAGAATGACGGTTGGCCGAACAAACAGCATGTCCGGCAACTCGAGTGCAGACTGTGGCGCCCGTGGAAGCTTCTCCACTAAGCCTATGGTTTCATAACCGAAATACCCGACCAGACAGGCGAGGGCAGGCGGCAGTTCTTCGGGAACATCCATTCGGCACTCTGCAGCCAGCGCGCGCAGTGCGTCTAAGGACGGCAAGGGCGAGGGAACGAATGCATCCCGGTCGGACATCCATTGATTGTTGATTTCGGCCGCTGCACCTGCTGCGCGAAAAACGAGATCGGGTGCTATTCCAATAAGGCTGTGACGTCCTCGCGTTTCGCCGCCCTCTACGGATTCAAGAATGAAATCACCGCGCTCGGCGACAAAAAGCTTCAGTGCGGCAGACACCGGCGTTTCGGTGTCTGCAATACGTTTACGCCAAATGAGTTGCGGCTTAGTTTCCGTCACGGTTTGTCAGGCGCGTGCGCACTTCGGCGATACCGTCTTCATTCTTTTCAACGCCCACATCTTTGGCAGCAGAAAGGACCATTTGCGCGACATATTCCTGTTGCAGAATGCCGGACAGTTCCTGCTTACGTGCTTTAAGCATGTCGCTCTGACCGCTTGCATCGCCTTTTACAATATCGGTCAAATACACAACGAACCAACCGCGGTTATCGCCTGCTTGAATGGTTTTTGCAGTGCCCTTTTTCATCGCAAACATCAGCGACAAGGGTGGGGGCACTTGTTGGCCTTCACGCGATATGTCGGCGCGTGTCCCGCTCAGTCGTTCTACCTGAGCCCCATTGATTTTTGCTGCAGCCAACGCTGCTTCAAGAGGTTGTCCAGCATCAACAGCTTTACGCAATGCATCCGCAGCTTTTCGCGCGCCCTTTGCGCCTTCTGACTGTGCCCATTGTTGCAACACAATCGAACGCACTTGGTTTAAGGCAGGCGGGGCAGCCTCGTCAAAATCCGCCACAGCAATCATGGCAAATTTTTCTCCTGGTACCAGTTCGATAAGCTGTGCCTCGCCATTTGTTTCCATTTGGAAGGCTGCTGGCAAAATGGCCTGCATTTCGGGAATTGGTTTGTACGAAGGGTTGCTGATATCTTGCCCAGTGGCCAGCAGTTTTGGCGATGTACTGACTGCCAGACTATTCTGCTTTGCGACATCTGAGATTGTAGCGCCATTTGCAAACGCGTCTTCAATCTCGCCGGTCATTTCGGTTAGCATTTCTTCACTGCGCGTTTTCAGCAACTCTTCTGCAATTTCGGCGCGCGCTGCTGCTAGCGACTTCGCTGCGACATTATTGATGCTGTCGACGCGAACGACGGCCCAACCTAAATTACTGCGAGCAGGCTTTGCGACTGTGCCCTGTGCCGCGGCAAATGCGGCATCCGCAACTGCTTGCGATGTGGTGCTTGTCAGGGTGCTTTTGTTGACATTAATTGCTGTCGTAACCGCCAGCCCAAGCTCATTGGCCACCGCTACTATGGATTTACCCGCTGCAACCTGTGCGACGACAGACTTGGCAGCTGCTTCGGTGGGAACGATAACCTGACTGATATTGCGCGCTTGCGCGGCAGCAAATTTCGCAGCGTTTGCCTTATAATATGCCGCGATATCGGCCTCAGTCGGTTTTGCGCGCTGCGCAATGATATCCTTGCCGAAGATGGCGTAACTAATCGATCGTTTCTCAGGAATAGTGAACTTCACAGAATTATCGCTGTAAAACTTCGCAATGACTGTTTCGCTTGGTGGCTTTTGCGGCAGAAAGGCTGACGCTGGCACAGCCGCAATCTGTCCTGAACGCTGCTCGAGCAAGAGGGAAGCATAGGGCAGAACAAACCCGTCGGGTGCCGCTGGTCCGCTAGCCGACGCCGGTAATATCTGCTGCGCAAACAAATTCTGGGCGATATCGTCGCGAATGGCTTTCTCGCTGACGCCTATCTGTTGGGCAAATCGGCCGAATGCCTCAGCACTGAACTTGCCATCTAGCCCCATGGCACCCGGAATTTTGCGTATTTCGGAATCAATCAGGCGTTTGCTCACTGCAACTCCATATTCCTGCCCAAACACGGTAAGCGCATAGCGATTGATCAATTGTTCTAACGTTGTATCCAGACCGCCACCGTCAACAAAGCTCGCCATATTCAGTGTGGGATTGTTCTGGCGCTCTGACTTAAGGCGATTATCTAAGGCATCATTAAGTTCGCCCAAGGTAATATCACGGTCGCCGACGCGCGCCACATTCCCGCCGCTCAGGCCACCAAAGCTGCCTGAATTGCTCACATCACCGAGCGCAAACGCAATGGCAATCATCCCGACAAACAAAAGCGCAAAAATGGCGCCGAATTTCGAGTTAATGAGCGAACGAATAGAGCTAATCATGAACGGCGATTTCCTGAATGTACGGCACAAGGTGGGCTTAGCGAGCCGCTTTAGGCGGCAAGACGTTGGCAATCAAGGGATAGACTTGCCCTACGCTTGGAAAGCATGGAATAGCGATACAAGGAATCGCGAAAAAGTTCAATGAGGGATCAGATGCGCAAGCTTATCGTCGGAAATTGGAAAATGAACGGCACATCGCGCGATGTGTCTGAGATCATCGCCATTGCAGAATTATCGGGGATGCACGCGGCCGTGGACGCGGCGTTATGCTTACCCGCAACACTCATTGATAGAGCAAGCCAAGCAGCGGGTGGTTTTGCCATCGGTGGGCAGGATTGCCACATGATGGAGGCTGGCGCACACACCGGCTGCCTATCGGCGGAAATGTTACTAGATGCCGGTGCAGTGCTCACAATTATTGGTCACAGCGAACGCCGCGCCGCGCAGCATGAACAAGATTCAGATATTCGCGCAAAGGCCGAAGCCGCGCAGGTGGCTGGCTTACAGGTTATTGTATGTGTCGGCGAAACTCTTGATGAACGCGAGAGCAAGAAAGCCTTAAATGTGGTGCTCGGTCAGCTGCATCAGTCTTTACCCGAAACGGCTGCAAGCAAATGGCTGAGCGTTGCATATGAACCGGTATGGGCAATTGGAACCGGCCGCGTCGCAGACACAAACGACGTTGCAGAAATGCATGGAGCTATGCGCGCTGCGTTGGTGGAGCGCTTTGGCGAGGACGGCCGCAAAATTCGGATTTTATATGGCGGGTCGATGAATGGCGATAACGCAGCTCAGCTTTTGGCGGTTCCCAATGTTGACGGTGGGTTAATTGGCGGAGCCAGCCTCACGGCTGCGAAATTTCGGCCAATTTTATCTGCAGCAGCAGCTTTGAGCAAATAACATTGAAGATTGGCCGTGCGCTCGCTATGTGGGCGGCTCAACCATTACTGCGCTGCCATTTATATTCGGAATTCTCTCATGGGTCTGTTTCATTTTCTTATCGTCGTTCAGGCAATCATCGCGGCTTCGCTTGTGGGCGTGGTTTTGATGCAGCGCTCCGAAGGCGGTGGTTTGGGGATGGGGGGCAGCCCATCGGGCCTGATGTCCGCACGCGGCGCTACTGACTTTTTGACGCGCACAACGGCAATATTGGCAACTATGTTCATCTTGTTGTCCATTTCGCTTGCTTTTGTGGCCGCGAAAAAAGGCGGCACTGGTGAAATTGATAGCAGTTTGCAGCGCACAGAGGTTCCAACTGCACCAGCAGCGCCCGTAACAACGGCGCCAGCGAACGCCGCGGCACCTGCAACCGAGGTTCCCCTCGACAAATAAGCGCTGTTGGTGAAAAAACTGTTTTACACAGTTTATTTTCTATCTGACGGATTCGTTCGCTTGTGTTTTTATGAAAAGGTAGCTTAACCCTTTTCTCCCATGACACGGTTTATTTTTATCACCGGTGGCGTGGTCTCCTCGCTTGGCAAAGGTCTTATGGCAGCATCGCTTGCGGCCCTTTTGCAAGCGCGTGGGTACCGCGTTCGTATCCGCAAGTTTGATCCCTATCTCAATGTTGATCCAGGCACGATGTCGCCGTATCAGCATGGCGAGGTATATGTCACAGACGACGGGGCGGAAACCGACCTAGACCTTGGGCATTATGAACGCTTTACCGGCGTTTCGGCGCGGCAGTCTGACAATGTTACGTCTGGACGCATTTATCAAACTATTATTCAGAAAGAACGTCGCGGAGATTATCTCGGCGCGACCGTTCAGGTCATTCCGCACGTAACCGATGCGATCATGGAATTTGCTAAGGCGGAGACGCAAGATCTGGATTTTGTCTTGTGCGAAATTGGCGGCACTGTGGGTGATATTGAATCCCTGCCGTTCATTGAGGCCATTCGTCAGTTGCGCAACGAGCTTGGTCGTGAACGGACCTTGTCTGTGCACGTCACCCTAGTTCCTTATATAGCCGCCGCGGGTGAACTGAAGACCAAGCCAACACAGCACAGTGTGCGCGAGCTGACGTCCTTGGGTATTCAACCCGATCTTTTGCTGTGCCGCTGCGAACATCCATTGCCGGAGACAGAGCGCGCTAAGATTGCCGCATTCTGTAATGTCCGTAAAGAGGCGGTTATTCCAGCGTTGGATGCGAAAAGCATATACGCCGTGCCGCTGCAATATCATGCAGAAGGGCTTGATAATGAAGTGCTCCGGGCATTCGGCCTTGCATCCGATGGCGAGCCCGATCTTAGCCGTTGGGACGACATCATTGATCGTCAATCCAACCCTGAAGGCGAAGTGACTATTGGCGTGGTTGGCAAATATGTAGGTCTTGCAGACGCGTATAAGTCCCTCAACGAGGCGTTGACGCATGGTGGATTAGCCAACCGGGTAAAGGTGAATATCAAATGGATTGATGCCGAGCTGTTTGAGCAATCCGAAGACGAAATTGCTACGGCGCTTGAACCCATGAATGCGATTTTGGTCCCCGGCGGCTTTGGAGAGCGTGGATCTGAGGGCAAAATTGCCGCGGTAAAATTTGCGCGGGAACGTCACGTGCCATTCTTTGGCATCTGCCTTGGTATGCAAATGGCCTGCATTGAAGGTGCGCGGAATACTGCGGGTGTCGTTGGCGCCTCAAGCACGGAATTTGGACCAACGACTGAACCGGTAGTCGGCATCATCACCGAATGGATGAGCCAAGAGGGTATCCAGAAGCGCGAAACGGGTGGCGACATGGGCGGTACAATGCGTCTTGGCGCTTATGATGCAGTGCTTGATGGCAACAGCCATGTGGCATCGATTTACGGCAGTGAGGAAATCTCTGAGCGCCATCGCCATCGGTATGAAGTAAACGTCCATTACAAGGACGCACTTGAACAAGGGGGACTGTTTTTTAGCGGAATGTCACCCGATGGTGAATTGCCGGAAATTGTTGAGCGCCCAGACCATCCCTGGTTTATTGGTGTGCAGTTCCATCCGGAGTTAAAATCACGACCATTTGCGCCGCATCCGTTATTCGCGAGCTTCGTAAAAGCGGCATTAAAGCAAAGCCGCCTTGTATAATTCGGCCATTTCGGGCCAATTGGAGTTAAGTTAAAAATCATGTCGGGGCAGTCGATTTTTTTTCGGCTGCCCCGATGTTCAATGCTTAAGCAGCAGGCGCGCCTTTTTTCTTGGGTGCGTCTTCATGGTCAATGACTGTTGGTGCAGCTTTCGCACCAATCGTGATCTTTCGCGGCTTTAAAGCCTCAGGCACTTCACGCACCAAGGTGATAATGAGAAGCCCGTCAGCCATATGCGCACTCGTGATATTGATGTGGTCGGCAAGCTGGAACCGCCGTTCGAAATTACGGGTTGCAATACCCATATGCAAAAAGTCCCGATTGTCATTGCTTTCGGACTGCTTGCTGCCGGTGACGATAAGCAGGTTCTGCTGGGCAATAATATCGATCTCTTCGGTTTTGAAACCGGCGACGGCGACGGTGATCTGATAATCATTCTCGCCGGTCCGCTCGATGTTAAACGGGGGATAATTTTCATTCTGCGCAGAACGGCCTGTGGTTTCGAGCAGCTCAAAAAGGCGGTCAAAGCCAACGGTGTTTCGGCGATATGGGGTAAAATCAAAACGGTTCATGCAAATTCTCCTTCAAGCAATTTGGTTCGTTGCCAGCCCCGCAAATGCAGCGGCCAGCATGTTCGTTTTGGAGCCTTTCGGCCTCCGAGAAGCAAGATGGGTTGCATCCGCAAAATTGCAAGAGCCAAAAATTCTGGTGAAAGACGGAGGCAATAAAGAAACAAGGCCGCTCGGATGTTCCGAACGGCCTCGCTCTGCAGCTTTGCTAGCGCATAATTTCAGTCCTCTGCCGGTCCCCACCGGCGGGTCTGATTTTTCCCTGAACCATCGGCCACTAGTGACACGCGACGAATTCCAGTCCTTCTTGTTAGCTCCCGGCAATGTTTGCAAATCTTACCGAACCAGCGCGAACGTTTTTTCAAAAGCTGTTGCCCGGCTGCAACAATACTTGCCAGATTTCTTGGCGGAACCTAAGAACACCCAATGCCGAAATTATGGATGAGTGTCCGCACATGATATTGTCGCGTTATGAACGCATGGTAGCGCGACGATATTTGCTTCCGGGCAAGGGCGAAGGGTTCATTTTCCTTGTTGCCAGCATAAGTCTT
>Ga0315899_10003312_pt1 | contig 17569 bp, 13 predicted proteins | sample LakEriMetagenome_2_FD_203518 | JGI IMG/M metagenome (GOLD analysis project Ga0315899, IMG submission 203518) | Freshwater fungal communities from buoy surface, Lake Erie, Ohio, United States - Buoy 4 MA112 | ecosystem: Environmental > Aquatic > Freshwater > Lake | place: USA: Lake Erie, Ohio... | reverse complement strand
CATAAGAAGCAGGCGCACTGGGTGGGTAAGGTGCGCGCTTACATTCAGTAAAGTATGTCCAAATCCACGGTCGTGTCCGGTCACTAACAGTCATCGCTGACTATCCCTGATGCAGGGTTATCGCTCTTTGAATCGCAACGTCCACCTCATTCATCGTGTTTGCTTTACCGGGGGGGGAGGAGGAGGATGGTTTATTCGAAGCAACGCGCCGCGATGCATGAGGTGGACGCTGGGCGTCCAGGTGGACGCTGGGCGCAACCTCACCTCCCTTCGATGCCGGGCGGTTGTGGGCAGCTGGCACAGCTCGCGCATGACACGCGACATTACTCCAAATAAGACTCTTTTCAGCGTTACACTCAAAATCGGACTCTTTTTAACGCTTTTTTAGAAACAAAAAAGCCCGTGCGCACGGCTCAAAAATTAGAAATGCCCTTGCACTTGGCGTCTTCTATCTTCTCGATGGCCGTAGCGTCGCACACCAACGTTAACGTCTCGTCCAGCCGCAGAATCGCTGCGTTGAGCCTGTCCACCTGTGTCACATCATCATACAGTGTCACATCATCATACGTGTCACATCATCATGCATCATCATACATAGTAGTGTTAACGTCTCGTCAAGCCGCAGAACTGCTGCGTTGAGCCTGTCCACCTATATATGTATGTATGTATGTATATACATACATGTTACGCCCTAACTAAACCACCCATTCCGTCCTCGCCGCTGTGATTGCATCGTGTTTTTACGTCCTAAAAATCATTACTTCAGGAATGAGGACTTATTTATTATCATGTCCTCGCCGCTGTGTTTGCTCTATACGTGTGTATATATGTATGTATGTACATACATATTATGTACATACACACATATATGTACATACATACATATATACATACGTATAGCTCTATACGTATGTATATATGTATGTATGTACATACATATTGCGTCCTAATTAAACCACCCATGCCATATATTGCGTCCTTACCGCTGTGATTACTTCGTGGTTTTACGTCCTATTTAAATTTCGGCTCATGAGAAAGGGCACCTAAGGCCCCCCCCTTGTAAACACCTTAAAATAATCGATTTAAAAATTTATGATGCTAATTACTTCATATATTTTTTTAAAAAATTCACTTCGTCGAGCCCTGAAAAAAATATTTCTTTTTATTTATGATGCTAATTACTTCTTACTTTTTTTTTAAAAAAATTACTTCATAAATGGCTTAAAGACTTGTTGTGACTTATATATATTATATAGATATTGTAAAGCAGTACTGCTTGAATATTTGAGCACATCATTAGTATGAATTTTTTAGCTCTTCATGATGATATTAAATTTATTATTGCTCATCATGTGGCTTCAGATTTAAAAATTAGAGACATATTATCAAAAAATCATGATCTTCAGAAAATATTATTCAATGAGGTCGCTGTGATACGTATACGTATATACGTACGTATGTATGTAACATACGTATGTATGTATGTATATACGTATGTATGTATACACACACACACACACACACACACACACACACACACACACACATAGCCTCAGAATTGATGCGTTGAGTTTGTCCACCTGCGCGCGCACACACCCTATATTACTATCACGGACTTTTAAGAATCGCCACTAGGCTGCCCTGTCTCTTTACACACTCTTTAGGGTTTAGAATTCAGGGTTTAGGGTTTAGGTCTATACACACTGTTTCCCTCGATGAGCGTGTCCACCTCCCTCCCTCGATCGCTCCCTCGCTCGCTCGCTCCCCTCCCTACCTCTTTCCCGCCCTCCCGCCCCTCCCTCCCTCCCTCACCTGCGCCTCCAGGGCTTGGTACTGCTTGTGTTGATCAGCAGTTAGATCCTCAACCTCGCCGCCGACACCCACGAACTCCTCGCACTCCCGTCGCCGGTCGTCGCGTTTCTGGAGCAGCAGCGACATGTTCCTGTACATCTCGTCCGTCACCAAGAAGCACACCTTGCTGAGATCCACGAACCAGAGGAAGAATGTGCGCTGTGCATTGTGGTCGGCTGAGCGCGGCACCTCCTGCATCTGCACAAACTGAGCCTTGAGCATTCTGCACAAGAGGTCGTTTGCGTCTTTCTTGGGCACCATCGACAGGTCCCAAACAGCCTTTGACTCTAGGTAATTGTGTGCGAGGAGGAGGCGAAAGATGCGGCGACCTTTGGGCGTGAACTTCTTCTCCATGACCCGTTCCATGATGTGCTGCCGCAAGTACCCCGTGAGCAAGTGCAGGTCTGGCTTGAATGTCGCGCCGTCGACACCTCCAGCCAGCAGTTTGGTGACGCACTTGAAACTGTCCTGGCACAGGCTGTCGAGTTTGTCGCTCAGCGTCTCCCACGTGACCTGGATGCCAATGTCCTCGGGTGAGGGCGACTGGCGGTACGTGGCCAGGATGGCATCAACTGACGCCGCCGGCACCGTGCACGAGGCGATGTGGTTGGGCTGCAGCGACTTGGCGCGCACCGTGCGCAGCAGCAACTTCATGAGCGAGGCGGTCGCGGCGCCAAGCCGGTCGGTCATGACACGCTCGATCGCGATGGCGCGCAGGTCCCAGAGGAAGGCGGGCGGGTTGACGTGCCACATCGCCCCCGCGTTTGCGATGCTCTCCGTCATGCCCTCACTCTCCTCCTTCACCGAGGTGATGATGCTCATGTCGATCCCCTTGCGCACCTTGGACTCGCGCTCCTCTTCCAACTGCCCCGCCGCCTTCCGCTTACCGACAGCAGTGGCCTTTTTCGGCATGGTGTACTCTGGCGCCGCCGGCTCCACCCGCTCGGACACCGGAATCACGCGCACGAGGTATTTGCTCTTGACGAGCAAGTCCCCCACCTTCTGCGCACGGTCCGCAGTGACGCCCTCGTCGCTCAGGTCCTTGATCTGGCCCCATATCATCTCCCACGAGGCGCGCCCGTTGTCGAGCACGGACTCCAGGATGCGCTCGCCCAGCACGCCGTCCTTCTCGCCCAGGACCTTGCTGATGTGCGCCACGAACTTTGGGTAACGCAAGCGCAGCACCGCGGCCTCGAGGTTGAACGAGTAGAGCACCTGCCCCGCGCCACGCTGCTTGGACGTGTCGACAGTCGCGGTCACCAGGTTGTGCTGGAGCAGGATGAGCAGGCAGTTGCGCAACTGCCCGACTGCAATGTCGGTGTCGCCCTGCAGCTCCTTGAGCGTGCGCTTCGGGTAACGAATCAGCGCGGCACAGATCACCTCTGTGTGGTCGCCAAAGTGCTGCCGCACCACCTGCAGCGCCGTGGCCTGCATCCCGCTGAGGCTCGCAGGCCTCGCCGTGGCCGACGCCGATGCCATCCTTGGGGAAGTCCGGGGGCTTTGTTCGTGGCTAAAGTCATTTCCAGAGGTAATCAAAACTGATTTTCGGATTTTCAACACCTGAACAGGCAAATTTGGGGCAGCCCGAAAGTTGAGAAAGGGTGGCCCCAAATTTCAATGAAATTTGCCTACTGTAGAATTTTGGGCTTTTTTTTGGGTAAACGTGTTTCTCATTTCGTTTTTTCTTTTTAAGGGGGACTACGCACAGGCAAGAATGCAGAGCCCTCTAGGCAGCGTGCCGACGGGGCCAAAAGGGATGGCCCCTGGGGATCGCAAAGACTCCCTGGGAGGAATGGGCAGCTTCAGAGGCTCGCTGCCCAACGGCGAGAGCAGCGCGATTCAGAAGGCCTTCGACCCATCGAAATTCAAGGTGTGCGGTGCGCGGAGGCGGTCTGTGCGGCGGGGGCGTGTTCGTGCTGTGGTTCCTGCGCGCTGACGGCGGTCCGGCGAACACGCGCAGATGCTCTCGGGCAATTCCGTGCCCAAACTCGCGGCCAAGGTGGCGGCGCATTTGGGTGTGCCGCTCATGGCCGTGAATTGTGGGCGCGCTCCGGACGGTGCGTCCGCGCGCTGCCGCTGACTGGCTTTTGACGTGAATCGCCCGTCGCTCCTGCCCTAATCCCTAAACCCTAGAGTCTAAAGCCTAAAGACTAAACCCTATAACAGGCGAGGTGGCTCTGCAGCTGGGCGAAAGCGTACGCGACTTCGACGTGTTTGTGGTGCAGTCCACGTGTCCGCCGGTCAATGAGAACCTGATGGAGCTCTTCTTCATCACCCGCTGCCTGCGCCGCGCGTCTGCAAAGAGGGTCACCGCCGTGATCCCGTATTTTGGGTACGCGCGCCAGGACCGCAAGATGAGCGCACGCGTGCCGATATCTGCGTCCGACGTCGCAATGCTGCTCGAGTCCGCCGGCGTCGACAGGGTCCTTGCGGTTGATCTGCATTGCGGGCAGATCCAAGGCTTCTTCCACAACACGCCGGTCGACAACCTGTCTGCTCTGCGTGATTTCACGCCCTACATCGCCCAGGAGTTGGTCAAGGAGTACGGTGATGACCCCATCTGCATCGTCTCGCCCGACGCAGGAGGGGTCGGGAGGGCCAAGGAGTTCCTGGAGGCGCTGACGACGATGCATGTCAACAACATTTCCCTTGCAATCACTGTCAAACATCGCTCCGGACCCGGCCAGATTGAGGGCATGAATGTGGTGGGTGAGATTGAGGGCAAGCACTGTATCATAGTGGACGACATGATCGACACCGCCGGCACCCTGTGCAAGTCTGCTGAGACTCTCAAGGATATGGGTGCCAAAAGTGTGTCAGCCTGTGCAACGCATGCGCTGTTCAACGGCTCGGCACTGGAGCGCATAGAAAAGAGCGTGTTGCAGTATGTCATTGTCTCCGATACCATTCCGCTCAAGCCCGGGGCCTGTGACAAAATCAAGGTCGTGTCTAGTGCAGGGCTGCTAGCCGAGGCAATAATGTGCTGTCATTTCGGGAAAAGTGTTTCTGGGCTCTTCAAGATTAGCAACCTCAGCATCAACAACGGGCTACCAGATTAATTTTGATCCCATGCCCGCTGATTAGAAAAGCGGGCCTCTGGATTAATTTAGCGCGCAATCACACCGCTATCGCTATCACGCCTACTTGCGTAAGGCTCATTTGCGGAAATCGGCGGAAATCGGCAGGCAATTCCGGGGGGGTTGAGAGGAGGGGGGTTCATTCAAAGCAAAAGCAGTAGCAGGAGGAGAGTTCGTCTGCCCGGCAGCGACTATTTCATCAGCTACGTACTATTCATTAGATGATCGGATTAGCTACTATTGATTAGATGATCGGATTAGATCAGCCACTGTAGATTAGCCGGTGCGGCAAGGACGTCGACGAAAAGCGCGTTAGCGGGTAGCCACCAGGCCCACTGCCCGTTTGCGTGAGTAGGCTACCGGGCCACAACGACTGCATTTTGTAGTTGTAATGGTGTTGTAAAATTCTGCTATATTTGGTGTCGTTATTGTTTTGTAAAATTCTGCTATAGGCGATTGCTGCTGGCAAAACAAATTCTGCTATTTGAGCTATGTGCAATTGCTGCTGTGTCGTATAGTTTGAGCCGTTGGTGACAACAAAGAAACCTAAAGTTTCACCATCCAATAAGACATGTTATTCGTTAAGCTGACTTGTGCCAGCTCACCATTCACTAAGGATCTTAGAATTGAGGCGCGGGGACGGCGAAAAGTGCGACTATGGTGAGGGAGGCAGTGGGATGGGTAGAACGCTGGAGGTGAATAGGCGCTGGAGGCGGACGAGGTGCGCACACATACACATCATACGCCCTCTTCACATCGCCAATTTTATTGAGAGCGATTGGCGGATTTTGAATCGCGTGAGATATTGAGAGGGGTCGGAGGCAAATAAGGTACTATCGGATGAGACGGCCTAATGGAAGGTGACAAGGTGGGCTAAATCCAGACGATGCAGGCCTTTTCTGCCTTTGAACCCCCCTCTCCCCCCTCCCTGAACCCCAAACAACAGCCAACTGATTGCACACCCTGGCAAATCAGTAAACCTCAAGCCCCGGCCGGTGCCGTCGAAAGATATTCACAAAGTCTTACGAGAAAGAACAATGATAGTACAATGATAGTATGATAAATTCTCAATTCAAGGATACAGTACTTCAATAGTTAATGGAGCTGACGGAGGGAGCTGCTCCACGCACGTGTTGACGGCGAGACGACCTTGTTGCCGTACACGGATACCTAATGATGCTCGTTCACGGGCGCGCAATCACATTTCCAGTTCACGCATATGTGCGTGCGTGCCAGCATGTGTGTGCAAGTGCGGATGAGTGTGTGTGTGTGTGTGTATTATAGTGTGTGTGTTTTCTACACACACACACACAGCTGATACACACGCGCGCTCACGCACACACATATCCACAGACGTAGATATCAGGTTGAGATAATGCATACACGTGCGCATGTTCGCAGATCTTTACAGCGCCCACACGCACTAGGGTGATGCGCGAGCGCGCGCATACTCAACGGCACACACCTTAGCCGCGGCTTCAAGCTTGCGCCCATAGAAGGCAGAGAGCATAGGGCTGCGGCTCTCAATCTCAAGAGCCTCTGCTCGCGCTGCCGTCACGTGTATCGCCTCCTGGTCACACATATCGGTGGGCAAAAGAATTTGTTGCGTGGGGGCGAGTTGATTCGTGTTGTTAGCATTTGTTGTGCCCGTGAGTTTACGAATTTACGTCCACGTGCTCGCGCACAGACTTTTGCTGAAGTGCCCCTGCTGGTGTATACCTGGATCAGGTCGTAATCCATTCTCTCGCCCAGAAATCGGTCGCAAGCAAGCTTCATCCCGTCGTACGTCCGTTGCCTTGGCACCTGTTCCACACAATGTGCGTGGAGTGGGCAAACGGGTGCTTGAACAATGCGAATGAACGAGCCAGCATTCATCTGCAAAGTAGCACCTTTGGGCTTTTGGGGCTCTTTGGAAGAGCGCTGCTAGTCGCCGTTCTTCGCGCACTGTGCGGCAGGGACATGCCGTCGGCACGCGGGGTGTTTGCAATCCCGGCGCGATCTGTGCCGTGGACTTACCAGTCAAAAACAGATCCAACCATACAAGAAGGCAGTTCTGGGCAGGAAGGGAGGAAAGGGGTAGTGCTGGGTGAGAAAGACACCGCTGGGAGAAGTATGAATTTGAATAGGTGGTATTGCTGCTGCCATCGCCCGGTCAATCTCCCCCCCCGCTGTTGACGAGATATCGACGTCTGATGCATGCATCATGAAAAGTAAAATCAGTTCCGACTGCCAACGATTGTGATACATGCGCGCAGCGTCGTCAAATGGTGAAAAATATGCCTACGCTCGGCAACTGCAAACCTTCCAATGCTTGGTCGGACCCGGCGGCATCGTCTTCTTCTGCTACGGCCGCCTCCATCGGGGCGCCGCCGGGGCTGGGTTGCGGAGGATGCGATTCGGTGGAAAGCTGGGGGCTTGTTGTTGCATAGAGCAAGCTGCGATCCAGCGTGTGCACCTGTTTGCGTGTAGAATTACTTTTGCATCTGCACATCGAGCAGCGGCGTGTGCGCAAGCGCTGGCCTGGGCATGTTGTGTGAGACGTGCGTGTCTCACCAGCTGGCCAGGACGGACTCCGCTGCGCTCAGCACGCGTGGACGGGGAGGCTTCGGCATCACCCAGGTTCATGCTCAGCGCATCTAAGCTGCGCGGTCTTCGGGACGAGGGCGAGACACCCGGTGTGTGCTGCAGGCTCGCCAGACGAGGGGGCCCGACGCAGATCTCGGCCTCGGCCTGCCAGGGGTTCGCCGAAGCGGCAGTCAGCTGTACCTGCTGCTGGCTGGCACACGTGCACGGGCGGGCTGGCAGCAGAGCAAGGCGCAGACGGTGCGGCGAAAGGCGGGCGGCTGTCCTGCCTCCTCGTCCAGGCTGGGGTTGAAGAGCTTTTGCCGTTCGTCGTGGATCACGCGGATGGACACGGCCCTGTCCCCCCAGACCGCGGGTGAGTGGCGCGAGCAAGACCTGCGACAAGGGCGCGCGCTCACGCACTGCCTGGCAGGTGCTCGATAGAGCAGCAGGGAAGGCACCGGCGGCCAGGGGTGGCGGTCCGAGTGTGGTGGCTTTTGCACAGCGTCATCGCGGCGGCCACCTCGCGTCGCTGGCGTATTGGGCCTGCGGTGCGTTCCTCTTCCAGACGCTCGAGTACGCTCGCTTTCACCGCTGCGTGAGCTGCGGCGTCGAGCATTTTCGCAGTTGAATTGGTCGACAGTTTGCAAGTTGGGCATAATTTACTACGAAAGATTTTGATTTTTGCACGCCTTGGCCCATGCACACGCGCACGCACATGATAGTGAGGGTGTCGACGGAGGAGCAGGCCGACACCGACCCCAACGAGCGCGCGCGCGCAGTGGAGAACGAGTTGGTGCTGGAGCGGCAGAAAAACCGTGAGGAGCGGCACTTCCTGGAGCGCAGGCTCGTGCTGCTGGAGCAGAAGCTTTCCGCGCAGGAGGCTTACATCGAGAGGCTCGCTGCGTCGTCGAGGGCGGGCCTGCGCCACGAGGCCCGGCAGGCCGCTGCCATCTGTGGCCTGTGCGCCTTGATCAAGCGGATTCGCGCGCGAGAGCAGCTGCGCGACGCTTTTGGCAGCTTGCGGGACTCGTTCAAGGAGGCAAAGATCGCGTCCTTGCTTGGCAGCGCACGGGCGCATGGCGCAGAGGAGAGGAGGCAGAATATCATGTTGCGGATCGTGAAGTGGATGCTAAATCAGGCCAAGGCTGCGGCATTTGAGCGATGGAAAGCCACGGTGTGTGAGCTTACCCGGCATCGTAATATCTTGTTGCGGATCGTGAAGCGGATGCTGAATCAGGTCAAGGCTGCGGCATTTGAGCTATGGAAAGCCATTGTGTTCGAGCTTGTCCGACAGCGTTGCATCATGGGAAGGATACTGAGACACATGCTCAAGCGCAAGATGTCAGCAGGTAAGCATTTGTATGTTACTCGGCCTGCATTTGCATGTCACTCGGCCTGACGCCGACGCACGTACGCCCGCAAACGCGAAAGCGCGCGCGATACTCTTCTTCGCCCTTCACCGTGCGCGTGGGCGCGCTGTCTGCCGCCCGCGCTGTCTGCCGCCACGGGGCGGGATGAAGCCCCCCCCGCTACGGCGCCAGGTGCGCGTGCAAGTCTATCTGTGAGAGTGTGCGTGTGAACGTGCGTTCGGTGTGTGGCACGTGATTGTGGCTAAGAAGTGAGGGATGTTGGAAGCGTATGAGCAGTGGCACTGGAAAGTGGTGGAGAATAAGAGGATGTCAGCCAACGCTGTGAAGTCGGTGTATCGTTGGGTGAATCTGTGCGTGAGGAAGGCGATGGATGCATGGCATGGGTACTCAGTGCAGGAGGCACGCAAGCGGACTTGGATGCAAAGGGTAACGCTGCGTATAAAGGGCGTGAGCTTGTTTGCGGCGTTTGCAAGATGGCAGGAGAATATCCAGGAGAAGGCACGCAAGCGGATTTTGGTGCAAAGGGTAGTGCTGCGGATGAAGGGTGCGAGCATGTTTGCAGCTTTTGCAAGATGGAAGGAGAATATTCAGGAGAAGAACGCAATGCTGGCAAAGTCCTCCAGGGCGTTGATTCGATGGAGGAAGCAAGCGGCGGTGCGGTGCCTTGGGGGCTGGAGGCGATCGACAGCAGAGGAGGTGCAGAAACGCCAGGTGATGAGGAAGATCGTAAGACGGATGCTGTATCGAAGCCTATCGTTTGCAATTGACCTGTGGCAGCAAAATGTGCTGGCCTTGCAGCAGGAGCTAGCGGAGGAAGAGAGGAGGCAGAATATCATGTTGCGGATCGTGAAGCGGATGCTGAATCAGGCCCAGGCTGCGTCATTTGAGCGATGGAAGGCCACGGTGTGTGAGCTTGCCCGGCAGCGTGGCTTGTTGCTCCGACTCCCCCCGCTCTAGGCGATTGCATGGACACCATGATGAGTAATGGGTTTGCAGTGACACCAAAACACCAAAATTTCAGTGACACCAAAACCCCAAAATTTCTGATGAGTTTGCATGGACACCAAAAACTCTTTGCATTGACACCAAAAACTCATCACTCGACCGCTGGCAGGTGCTACGCCAGCGCAGCGTTGACGTACGTCAACGGTTCGTCCGCCTGCACGAAAAGCAACAGTGGCGGCGTGTGGTAGAGTGGGCCATGCTGTTGTGGGTGCACGCTGTCGAAAAGGTGTGTCTAGTCCAGAACCTGCTCGATGACAAACGAGAAGAGGCCGCCGAGGCTGCGTCGTGGTGGCTCAGGTACCTGCTTAAACCAGCGCCTTTTCAAGAGCAAGTAGCAGCAGCAGTCTCTTGTATCTCATTCAGCACTGATGGCATCCGCGCGGGCACTTCCTGGCTACTTTCCCAACCCCTTTTTCATTTCGCACGCCAACCCCCCCCCCCCGCTCGCCCTCTACTGTGTTTGGCTGAACATATTCTGTTTAGCTTGTGTTTGAGTGACAATGTTACTGATGCATACATGCGCGCGCGCGCGCGCACGCACGCATGCTCGCACGCGTTTACTTGGTGCACCCGCGTTCACAATCTCGCACACAAACACCTTTCGCTCCAATGCTTCACCAGCCGCCATCTAATGTTGCAGGATGCGTTTCGCCACTGGCAGTCTGCTGGTGAGTCAAGGAGTCAATGCGTGAGTGAGGAGGTAGGTAGGTCAGAGGGAGAGTGGGTGGGTGAGTCTCGCGCGCGCTCTCTCTTTCTCTCTCTCTCTCCCCCCCCTTTCCCCGCCTCTCTCTCTCTTGCTTTCAACACGCCAATCTATGATAGGAATCCACATTATCTGTATGTGTATACTATCCTATTGTACATCTGCACCTAGATGACGCGCGCACGTACACACACCGACACCCAGTGACAAGGCGGCGGCGACGGATTACGGGCATTCGGCGTTTCAAGCGCCGTCGCCTACTGTCGCTCATCTCCCGCCACTTAAGGTCTCTCTCTCTCTGTGGTTAAGGTCTCTCTCTCTGTGGATCTGTCGCTGCGTGTACGTGTGGGAGTGTGTGTGCGCACATGCATAGTATCAAGGGTCGTTGCATGCTGTCGCTCTTTCCCCACCACGTGAGGCGTGTATGAGCACACAGACTGGTCAATGCATGCATGCATGCGTAGTAGAGCGCATACTCGCATGCAATGCATGCGTAGTACCCCCCTAGTAGACCCCATACTACGTACATCCCATACGATGCATGCGTAGTGCAGTGATTGGCGTGCAATTTTACCGTGAGCCCAAAGTAACTTCCTATGGCCACCTTCACCAAACCACACTTCCTCGACGACTCGTGGAGGAAACGTCTGTCCACCTTGCGTATCCGCATGGTGTATGACACACCAAGTCACAGCAAGTTCAGGCACCACCGTTATCTCTCTCCAGGCGATTGATTGAGTGAGTGGGTGTTGTATAACGCAGCATGTGGAGGCAGCAAGGGTATCGCTCTCCAAACGCCTCACTCGGATATTCGGAAGACGAAGCAGATGTTCATGGCGGGAGGGGTAGAGGGCGTGAAGAAGGGGGCGTGGGGGGATCAGAAGACTTTCAAAGGTTTGGACGATAGTAGTTTAGTAGTAGTTTAGTTTTGTAGTTTAGTTTAGCAGAAGACTTTCAAAGATCTCGACGTTGATACGCAACGCAAAGCATATTGCTCTTGATCGCGTGTCAGTGTGTGTTTGCGTAAGGTTTTGTGTATCAATTGCACCGAGAGATAGCACGCGTGTGTCAGTAGGTGTCAAAAGAGACCTATTAGTGTCAAAAGAGACCTATTAGTGTAAAAAGAGACCTATTACAGTGTCAAAAGAGACCTGTATCGATTGCACCGAGAGATAGCACGCGTGTGAGTTTCTCGCTTCATGCTGAAGCAATACTTGCTCTGCGTTTACAGCAAAGCATGCGACAATACTTGCTCTGCGTTTACAAGACAGCATGCAACCCGCGTTCTCTCTCTCTCTCTCTCTCTCGCGCGCGCGCTCTCGCTCTTTCTCTGTCCATCTCCCACCCCTTCGCTCCTGACCTTTGCGGCTCTAGGTGCCACACGAACTGAGCGGTCAGTGCTTACGCGCAGGGGGCTGGATCAAGGGTTTCAGCGAGGACGGGCTTGGGAGGAGTACAAACGGTGGGCTGCTCAATCGGCCCGCACGCGCCAAGACCACGTTGGTGTGTGTCTCATGTACTCACGAGCTGCACGCACGCACGCACGCTGCCGCGTCGACTGCCATGTTTGTGTGCGTGTGTGCGATGCCCTCCTTCTCTGCAAAAACGCACGCACGCGCACGCGGCTTTTTCCTGCACACGCGGTCCTATCCCCTCCACCTCCTCGTCTGTCCCACTATACCGCTTCTATCAGTCCAGTGGTGTGTGGGCGTGTTTACTGTGTGTTGCGAGTGCTACGAGTGGTACAATTATTTGCACTAGCACCGCTTTAGTGCTGTACTGAGACTTTGGAGAGCTTTCCAGCGTCTCCTGTTCTTCCTCCCAATGCGCCCCCCTTCCCACCTCCCAACTCCGTCCTGCTACCGTCTCGATACACCTTCCAGCCTCCCTGGTGATATTCCTGCCGCGCAGGGCGACGTACACAGACACATTCAATGCGCGTATGGTGGCATTACTTCCCACCGCTAACGTCCGAGTGTGCCGTCTATGCACAGGAACAGAGAGCGCGGACAGGCTAGTAGGCGGCGACGTGTCGTCTCTTGCAGCAGCCCTGCTTCGTTCTGCCTCTGAAAAGCGCTCCTTATGTCTTCGCCTCAGCCGAAGTGCTGCGCTAAATGAATGAGTTAAAACAAAGAAGAGTTGCCGTGCGACGCACACCTTTCCGCGCCGCGTTGCCTCTCAGCCTACTGACCTGCCGCTCCGCTACCCGCCCAACGACGCAGGAGCGACTGCGCTACACCTCTGCTGAAACCCTAGAGCCAACGCCTCCAAAGCGCCCGGCTCCAAATCAATATCGGCAACCAAGACCTGCGCGTCCCGGTGCACGCAGAGTTGGCAAGCTTGCCGAAAAGTGCTCTGTGCGCAGATACATGCCGGCCAACATAGGCGCTCATAGGTTGTTGGGGTCTTGTATGATAATAAGCAGATAGTCCTTGTCCGGTGCGACCATGATTTCGTGCTTTTTTGACCGTAGTCGCAGGAACGTGAGATCGTTCTGCCGCACGTAGACAAAGGGCCAGGATGACAACAGAACAGCGCATACGTTGTCAGCACTTTCGCAGCATTGCACGGTTCACCCCGCACGTTGCCCGCCTGCTTCCGCAGCCGGTGTGCGCGTCCGACATGTCATGGCTCGGTCGCCCGGCAGCGCGCGGGGACCCGGCAGCAACACGGGCGTAGGAGCCGCGGCGGCATGCGCGGCAAGGGAGCACCGGCACGGCGGCTGGGCCGGGACGACAGCAGGGCAGGCCACACCTGCGGGTCGAGCTCGCGCACGGCCGAGCGCGCCTTGCTGCAGAGCTGGGTGAGCAGGCCCGCATACTGCACGGTGACGGCCTGGTCAAAGGTCGTGCGGATCGGGATACCATCCTGGTTCACGATGACGACACCAATAACCCCCTTGTGGCCCTGCAGCCGCTTCAGCGTCTCCTCCACTTCGCTCGTCTGTCCCGCCATCTCTCTGAGTTAACGGATGACGCAAGTCTTCAAAAGAAAAAGACCAATAAAATACCGACCCACGAACTTCTGTCGCATGAAAATTAAAAACTTTTACGAGGACCTCCCCAACGCACGGCTCTTCGACATTCTCCCAAAGTGACACCCACGATGGAGCAGGTTCGTCGTCTGCCGAGGAGGAGGTGAAGGGGTGATAGCGTGAAGGCACTCAGGGAGCTGCGTGATGCGGCGTTCGCGCTGCACTGAAGCGCCAGGGCAGCCCGTCAGGCGGCGCCGCAGCGGCCAGGCACAACTGCAGCACCTGAAGCTGGGAGGCGCAGAACGGTCTCGTGAGATCCTGCGGGAGAACGGGACTCGCTTCGGCAGCAGCTGCAACGGCAGCGCAGGGTGCAGGCTTACCCTGGACGTACCTGGAAATGCCGTCAACTGCAGGGCGCTGGATTGCGGCCCGCTCCGGCAGCGGACAGTGCCGTAGCCCGCTGTGCGTGAGACCAGATCGGGAAACGCAACCGCGTCGTGTGCACCCGCGCGGCTGCTTTTCCTGGACGTTTGATTGTCTGAAGACGCAATTGGTGCTCGGACAGCCAGTTTCGCTAGCCCTTTGTCAGCACAGAGCACTTTTCGGCAAGCTTGCCAACCCTGCTGTGCTTCTCGGCAAAGCAGCAGCTCGCGCCGCTACAGTGACTGTGATGCCCAAAGAGGGACGCGAGTGGCACCTAGCAGTGCGTGTTTCTGCCCCCTGCTGGTAGCTGTGAAACGAATGCCCTGGGCGTGGGCGAGCAGTGCGGTCCGCAAAAAGATGTCGGTGCTCGTCCTACTGAAGGCGTAATGCTGATGGGTCTTGCGTGTGTGTGCGTGCAAGCATGCAGATGACCACCATGCTCGTGGGCGAGGGCGCCAAGCTCGACGTCCACGGTTGCAAGACCGTCGACATGGCCTCGTCCTTCGGCAAGGCGCTGCTTGAGTTCGTGTTCATCGTGTTTGCTTGCATCACGCTGCTCATCGGCATCAACGCCGCTAAGAGTAAGGCCGCTGGCCGCGTCCTCTTCCCCGCCACCTTCGTGACCGGCATTGCTTCCATCTCGTACTTCTCCATGGCGTCCGGCGGTGGCTGGGTGATCGCTCCGGACTGCAGGCAGCTCTTCGTTGCCCGCTACATGGACTGGCTCATCACCACTCCCCTCCTCCTCATCGACCTCGGCATTGTCGCCGGCGTCAGCCGCTGGGACATCATGGCGCTCTGCCTTTCCGACAGTGCGTGCACACCCCTGTCCTCTGTCTTGCTACCATGAGCGCATTGCGTCACGTTGCTGTGCCCGCCTGCGCTCAACGCGGGTGGCACACGTTGTAGCGCAACGCACAATAATGTGGAAACGTAGTGTCGAGGCCTCCGAGGGTGGCGCTCTCATGTGTACTGTTGGGGCTCACGTTGCACCTGACTTGTGGCACTTCGGATTTTGCCCCTTCCCCCGTCCCTTGCACACTGCATCCTCCTCCTTCTATGACACACATGTATCCTCCTCCTTGCACACTGCATCCTCTGTCTCCCTACTCCTTCGCCCTCGACCTGTCACAATTTGTCGGCAGTCCTCATGATCGCGACCGGGGCCTTTGGCGCACTGACCGTGGGTAACGTCAAGTGGGTGTGGTGGTTCTTCGGCATGTGCTGGTTCTTGCACATCATCTTCGCGCTGGGCAAGTCGTGGGCGGAGGCTGCCAAGGCCAAGGGCGGTGAGTCGGGCTCTGTCTATTCGAAGATCGCTGGCATCACTGTCATCACCTGGTTCTGCTACCCCATTGTCTGGGTCTTCGCTGAGGGCTTCGGCAACTTCTCCGTCACCTTCGAGGTCTGTTTGCCCCGCCTGTGGTTGCGTACTGTGTCTCGTTTCATGAGGGGGCCATTCGCCCGATTTTTTGTTGGTGCATCTGCGGGGGGGAATGGACCGCATCCTGCCTTGCGCCGCCGCTTAGAGTGGGAGGACCGTTATCTTATTTCTATCTTGGTCGGTGACGAAGACGGGGGGAAAAAATGGCATCGGCGATGTGGCGCAGATGTTGCTGCTATCGATGTTCCGGCTATCAGTCTTCACCACGCACGAAGAATTTTCTCGTTACTACACACATATTCTGGGAGATGGGGAATGTGTTTACTACACACACTATTCTGGCTCTTTCGTTCTGTCTCTCTCTTTCTCTAGAGAGAGAGAGAGATGGGAAATGTGGTGCAGCTGTTACTGTTCTGTTAGGAGTTATAAGAGAGAGAGAGAGAGAGAGAGAGATGGGAAATGTGGTGCGGCTGTTACTGTTCTGTTAGGAGTTATAAGAGAGAGAGAGAGAGAGAGAGAGATGGGAAATGTGGTGCGGCTGTTACTGTTCTGTTAGGAGTTATGTGCGCTGACTGCGAAGATGCTGGCTTGGATGCACTTGCTTCCGTTGCGTACCACCATCACGGTGGTAGTAGTTATCCCGCCTTTGGTCCTAAAGTATAACCGCTATTGTATGTTTGTGCTGTGGGGTGAGGGGGAGGGTGTTGGTGACAGCGCTGTGTGCACACGTGAAACGACGTTTTTTCATGTCGGTGTTATGTGGCTCATTTTTGTTGCTTTGTTTGGGGGGGGGCAGGTGCTCATCTACGGTATTCTTGACATCATCTCCAAGGCCGTCTTCGGCCTCATTCTCATGTCGGGGGCCTCCACTGGCTACGAGGCCATCTAAGCGTCACCACACTGCGTGCAGTGGCGTGCACACGTGCGTCAGCCCGGGTGTCTAGATTGATGGAGTGGCCAGGAAATTCGGGACACTTCATTGTGTGTTGGGGGCATCCCCTCGGGTCGCCGCGTTCTCGTCGTAATGGTGGTCATTGGCGCCGCCGATGATGATGGAGGGGAAGGGGCACGTAGGGAGTAGCAAAATCGTTTGCGGCGTGCTGTTGGTCGGGTCGTGACGAGCGGCTGGGGCAAGGCAGGGTTAGTGAGGGACACATGAGCGATGTGTGATAGGTTGGGGCCAGGCTGCATACGAGCGTTGGCGTCTGCGTATTTGACAAGAGGTATCATTACACATGCTCGCCTCAGTGGTGCCTCAAGGCAGTGTCCCACGGTCACAGCGAGTAACTGAGCGAGTCACTGTGAGAGCGTGCCAGGAGATTGGCTAAAGTGGTGTTCCTCAAGACGAGGGGAGAAAGTATGATGCGATGCACTTGACGTTTCCTGTAGAACGAACAGGGCGACGTGTGTGTGGCAACACGCCAGAGCCGAGCCTGACAGGCAGCAAGGCGAAGACGAGACTGAGATGTCTGGGCGGAGAAATTGCTGGTCAAATTCATTCGTGAAGCTCGTCTCTCCGCCCGCGGCGCAAGCGCAGGGGATTCCGCACTGGCACTCGCCGCCGCGTTTCACGCCGGTGACGAGGCTCTGGTGCAGATACTGCTACACGAAACCGAGCAACAGGAGGGCCGGCCGTTTTCCCTCCGCACCAGCGGCCTGCCCATCGATCTGGCCCCTGCCTTCCAGGCAGGGCTTATAACCAGGTTAATGTTCACCAGCTGCTGTAGCTTCCTTCCCGTGAGCCGCGAGGCGCCGCCTGCGGCGTCTCTTGAGATGTGCGCTAGCTCCGCACGCCGGGAGATATATGTGTAGCACCTTACACCACCTTAGAACTCGTTGTACTCCGTCACCCTTTGTGGCTGGGACTTCCCCACAGCCGCGGGTCCCCGTGCGCTCGTCGGTGCTGGGCTTCCAGCCCAGCCTCCCCCCGTGGCGCTTAGGCCATGTCTGTCACAAGAATACTTTACTGGATGAAGAACAAATTCTCCTAAGGAACAAATTCTCCAATTTACCACCAATCCGTGACATGTCCTCAATTCTCACGAGCTAACTGTTCTGTGACCAACAGCTAACTGTTCTGTGACCAACAACATATTCTAACACAGGCTGCCTTGCTTGACGCGGAGCTACCGCACAAGGCTGGCTCCACAGATGTTTTCAACGGCGTCATCACAGCCCTCACCTCACAGGCACAGGCACAGGTAAGCTGTGCCATGA
>Ga0315899_10003311_pt1 | contig 17569 bp, 12 predicted proteins | sample LakEriMetagenome_2_FD_203518 | JGI IMG/M metagenome (GOLD analysis project Ga0315899, IMG submission 203518) | Freshwater fungal communities from buoy surface, Lake Erie, Ohio, United States - Buoy 4 MA112 | ecosystem: Environmental > Aquatic > Freshwater > Lake | place: USA: Lake Erie, Ohio... | reverse complement strand
ATGAAGCCGAAAATGTGGCGCCCATGGTAGCACGGCTGGATGCGACCTTGGCCGGAATCGCCTGGGAAGCGATTTTCGTTGATGATGACAGCCCGGATGGCACGAGCGCGGCCGTGCGCGCCATTGCCGCGCAGGACAGCCGCATTCGCGGCATCAGGCGCATCGGACGACGCGGGCTTGCTTCCGCGTGTATCGAAGGAATGCTCGCCACCTCCGCGCCCTTCCTTGCGGTGATTGATGGCGATTTGCAGCATGATGAAACCCTGCTGCCGCGCATGCTGGAAGCCTTGGAAGGCGGGTTTGCGGAAATTGTCATCGGCAGCCGCAATATCGAAGGCGGCGACAAGCAAGGCGGGCTTACCGCCGCGCGGCAAATGATTTCCGATACCGGCGCGGCTTTGGCCAATGCGGCATTGCCGATGCGCGTAAGCGACCCGATGAGTGGTTTTTTCGCCCTGCCGCGCGACCTACTGGAAGAAATTGCGCCGCGCCTGACCGGCACAGGCTTTAAGATTTTGCTGGATATTCTGCTGTCAGCGAAGCGACCTTTGCGCAGCCTGGAAATCCCCTATTCCTTCCGCGCGCGGGTTGCCGGCGAAAGCAAGTTGGATGCGGCGGTGCTGCTGGAATTCGCGGGCTTGCTTGCGGATAAGGCTTTGGGCGGCGTGCTGCCGCTGCGCTTCCTGTCCTTCGCTGCCGTGGGGGCGATTGGCGTGCTGGTGCATCTGGCGGTGCTTGGCCTGCTGCATGGGTTGGGCGGGGTTGGCTTCAACGCCGCGCAATGGTCGGCCACTTTCATCGCCATGACAGTGAATTTCCTGCTGAATAATCGCATCACCTATCGGGATCGGCGCCTGCGCGGGCCTGCGCTGCTGCGCGGCCTGGTACTGTTCTATCTGGTCTGCGGCCTTGGTGCCGCGGCCAATATCGGCATTGCCAATCTGCTGCTGCGTGATGGCGTGCTGGCCTGGGGGCTGGCCGGCGCGGCAGGGGCAGCGCTGACCGTGGTGTGGAATTACGCAGTCTCCGCCACCTTGGTCTGGCGCGCCAAGTGAACCCTTGGCTGGTTGCGCTGCTGGCGCTGACGGGTTTGCGCCTGGTGCTGGCGGCGATCCTGCCACTTTCCCCGGATGAGGCTTATTACTGGGTCTGGTCGCGCAATTTGCAGCCGGGCTATCTGGACCATCCGCCGATGGTCGCGATCTTCATTTGGTTGGGCACGGCGCTGTTGGGCGACAGTGCGCTTGGCGTACGGCTTTTGGGGCCGGTTTCGCTGTTCATTGGTTCGCTGATGCTGGCGCGCACCGCCGAGGATCTTTTCCCTGGGCGTGGCGCGGGCCCTTGGGCGGCGGCGCTGATGAATGCAACGCTTTTTGCAGCACTTGGCGCCGTGACGATGACACCGGACACGCCCCTGCTGTTCTTTTGGGTGGCAACGCTTTGGGCCGTGGCGCGGGCGCAGCGCAGTGGCGATGCACGCTGGTGGCTTGCCGCCGGGGTTTTCGCGGGCGGTGCGCTGCTGTCCAAATACACGGCGGCGCTGCTCGGCTTCGGGTTGGTGCTGTGGCTGGTGCTGTTGCCCGAGGCACGGCGCTGGTTGATGCGCTGGCAGCTTTGGGCGGGGGGCGCGCTGGCGGTGGCGCTTTTTGCGCCGGTGATTTTCTGGAATGCGACGCATGAATGGGCTTCCTTCGCCAAGCAGGGTGGGCGGACAGCAGCGGGCGGCGCGGGGCAAAGCCTGCGCTGGCTTGGCGAATTGCTGGGCGGGCAGGTGGCTTTGGTGACGCCCTTGGTCTTTCTGTTCTGTGTGGCGGGGGCCTTCATGGCGGCGCGGCAGGTTTGGCGCACGCGCGATGCCGGCGCTGGGCTGTTGCTCGCGTTGATTCTGCCAGGTGCAGCGATTTTCCTCTGCCAGGCTTTGGGCAGCCGAGTGCAGGGGAATTGGCCGGCCATTCTTTACCCAAGCGCCGCCATAGCCGCCGCTGCGCTTCTGCCTGTGGCTTGGCTCCGCTGGCGCATCCCGGCCTTGGCGCTGGGCTTCGCCATAGCGGGGGCGGCCTATCTGCAAGCTACCGCCGCGCCCATACCCCTACCGCGCCGCCAGGACCCGACTTTGGCTCGGCTTGGCGGCTGGGATGGGCTGGCGGCTGATCTGGCGCGGGCCGCCGCCCGCGAAGGCGTGGCCTTCATCGCCGCCGAGGAATATGGCCTGGCTTCTGGCCTGGCTTTCCGCCTGCTGCCCAAGCTGCCTGTGGTGGCGATGGACCCGCGTTGGCGCTTCTTCACCCTGCCGAAACCGCCCGAAAACACTGCCGGCTTGCTGATCCGAAGCGAAAGACGGGGTGAGGGACCGCCGCAATGGCCCGGCGCCACCCCAATTGAAGGCGAAGCTGGCAGGCTGGTTCGTGCCCGGCGCGGCCAGGAAGCCGAAGCCTATCGGCTATTTCGCGTCACCACCGCGCTCGGCCAGCCGCCGAGTGCGGTTTTGCCGCAGCCTCGGCGGTAATCTTCTTGACCTTCGTGACCAGCGCGCCTTTATCGCGTCCAACGAAAGGCTTCCCGACATGCATATCCTGAAAAGCCGCCCCTGGAATCTGCCCGAAAGCAGCGCAACCCCAGAAGCGCTGGTCTTTGGCCGTCGCCAAGCCATGGCGCTCGGCGGTGGGATGCTCGCCGCCAGCCCTGCCATGGCGCAGCAAGCCGGATTGCCGCCCGCCATGCGCAATACGCGCTACGCGCCGGGCCGCGCCATCACCGCTGAACGCGAAGTCACCACCTACAATAACTTCTATGAATTCGGCAGCCAAAAGACCATCAGCGCCGCCGCGCAACGCATGCCCATGCGCCCCTGGACGGTGAAGGTGGAAGGCATGGTGGAAACCCCGCGCGAATATGGCATTGAGGATTTGCTTGCGCGTATGCCGCTGGAAGAACGCGTCTATCGCCTGCGCTGTGTGGAAGCATGGGCCATGGTGGTGCCCTGGACCGGCTTTCCGCTCTCCGCGCTATTGGCCGAGGTAAAGCCGCTTTCTTCCGCACGCTATGTCGTGTTCCAAACCGCGACCTTGCCGAGCGTCATGCCTGGCCTCAGGCAAAGCTGGTACCCCTGGCCCTATACGGAAGGCTGCACCCTTGCCGAAGCCGCCAATGAGCTTTCCTTCATGGTGGTTGGTGCCTATGGCAAGCTGTTGCCGCCGCAAAATGGCGGGCCGCTGCGCTTTCATCAGCCCTGGAAATACGGCTTCAAGGCCGGCAAGAGCCTGGTCACCATTCGCCTGACCGATCAGCGCCCGGTTTCCTTCTGGGAGAAGATCCAGTCGCAGGAATATGGCTTCTGGGCCAATGTGAACCCCGCCGTGCCGCATCCACGCTGGAGCCAGGCACAGGAACGCATGCTTGGCACCGGGGAAAGCGTGCCGACGCTTTTGTTCAATGGCTATGGCGAATTCGTCGCGGATCTCTACACCAATCTGCAACGCGAAAGGCTTTGGGCGTGAGCATGACATGCGCCTGATTGGCCTTGCCCTGCTGGCCCTGGCCGTGGGGTTTTTTGCGGTTTTCGGTGGTGACCCGCTGGGGGCGGTGTTGTTTCGCCTGGACCCTGGCTTGCTCAATTTGGTGCAAGCCGTGGTGCAGCGTTATCTTCTGCCGATGATTTGGGACGACCTGCTGCTGCCTGTTCTGGAAGCTCCCGCTTGGGTGGTGCCGGCGATCTTGGGCGGTGCCATGACCCTATTCGGTTGGATGCGCGCGCGTGGCTGATGCGCTGCTGCGTCACAAGATTTTGCTGGTGGAGGATTCACCCTCATTAGCCACCGTCTATCAGGAATATCTGCGCGCGGGGCCTTACGATATTCGCCACGCGCATTGCATTGCGGATGCGCTGAAATTCGCTGATCAGGCCATGCCTGATGGCGTGCTGTTGGATTTGCGCCTGCCCGATGGGGATGGGCTTTCGGTGCTGCGCGAATTGCGTGGGCGCGATCCGGATCTGCCTGTGGTGGTGATGACCGCGCATGGTTCGGTTACGCTGGCGGTGGAGGCGATGCAGGCCGGGGCATCTGACTTCCTCGTAAAGCCCTTCGCGCCGGAACGGCTGACGGTGACGGTTGCGAATGTGATGGAACGCGCAGCCCTGCGCCGGCAGGTGGCGGTGCTGGCAGCGGGCGCACCACGCCAGGGTTTTGCCGGCTTCATCGGCGCCGCGCCCACCATGCAGGCAGTCTATCGCATTCTGGAAAATGCCGCCGCGTCTCGTGCGACGGTGTTTGTCACGGGCGAGAGCGGCACCGGCAAGGAATTGGCCGCCGAGGCAGTGCACAGCATCTCCCCCCGCAAGGCCGGGCCGTTCATCGCCATCAATTGCGCCGCTATCCCGAAGGATTTGATTGAAAGCGAAGTCTTCGGCCATGTGCGCGGCGCCTTTACCGGCGCTGTGGCGGACCGCATCGGCGCGGCGCGGGCGGCGGATGGCGGCACGCTGTTTCTCGATGAGATTTGCGAAATGGATTTGGCGCTGCAAGGCAAGCTGCTGCGCTTCATCCAGACCGGTACGTTTCAGCCGGTGGGCAGCGGCAAGCTGATGCAAACCGATGTGCGCTTTGTCTGCGCCACCAATCGTGATCCGTTGGAGGAAGTCCGCGCCGGGCGCTTCCGCGAAGATTTGTATTACCGCCTGCATGTCATCCCCGTGCCCCTGCCGCCGCTGCGTGATCGTGGTGATGATGTACTGGCTTTGGCTGAGGCATTTCTGGCGAAAAGCGCGGTCGAGGAAGGCAAGCGCTTCCAGCGTTTTGATACGGAGGCGCGCGCCACGCTGCTGCGCCACACCTGGCCCGGCAATGTGCGCGAATTGGAAAACGCTATTCGCACTGCGGTGGTTTTGCATGATGGCGAAGTGGTGACCGCTGCGATGCTGCCCGCCACGGTGCGGGAGGGTGGGGCGAAGCCCGCCCCTGCCCCCGCGCCACCACCACTGCCGCCAGAACCCCCGAAAGTGCAAGCGCCCCCGCCGCTGACCTTACCAGTGGAACCGCGTGCTGTTGAGTCCACCAAGCGCATCCGCCCCTTGGCTGACACGGAACGTGAAGCGATTGAAGAAGCTGTGCGGCTTTGCGGCGGCAATATCGCCAAGGCGGCAGCGTTTTTGGGCATCAGCCCATCTACGCTTTATCGCAAACAGGAAAGCTGGCGGCGGCGGTAACTTGCTAGCCTAATCCCAGCGCCACGCGCGCCGCAGCAATCGCCTCATGTGCGGCCTCGGTCAGATCATAGCCTTCCAGTTCATGCGGCAGCGCCCAGGCGACCTCACTCACATCATCGCCGGCGGAGGCGTCGCCTTCCAGCCAAAGTGCTGCGAAATCAATGATGGTGTAGTGATAGCGCGCGCGGCCATCCTCATCCTGATTGATGGCATCGAAAACATACGCAAGCGCCAGCTGGCCCACTTCAATGCTGGTTTCTTCGCGCAATTCGCGCCGCGCGGCTTCTTCCGCCTTTTCCCCCACATGCTGCGCGCCACCGGGCAAAGACCACTGGCCGATGCGGGGTGGCTTGCCGCGACGCACAAGCAACACCGCTTCTTCGCGAAACACGATGCAGCCAATGCCAACCCAGGGGCGGTCAGGATATTCGCGCGGCGCGTTGCTCACCGTGGTGCAATCGGCGGTTCAGTCGCGGGGGCGGGCGCTTCTTCTTGGCGGCGCAAATCCTCAAGCCGGGGGATCATGGCTTTTTCTTTCCATTGCCCGATTTGATAGACCCAGCCACGCCAGCGCGCATTCAAGCGCGCCGCTTCCTCATCGCCCTCAGCGGCCAGTGTTACCCAGATTTCTTCGGCCTGCTTGCGCGGGCGAGCGATGATCGCCAGCCGATCGGTCAATTCAAAGCGTGTCTCGCCCAGCGCTTCGCCCGGCGCATCGGCTTCGCGCCGGACATCCAGGAAGGTCAGGAATTCGAAGCTGCGCGAAACCTCATCAAGGCTGATGTCATCAGCGGGCGGCGCATCGGCAGGCGTGGTGATGGCAAGCTTGCCATCGGGCTGGCCGGTATGGGTCAGCACCAGCGCTTCCTCGCCCGTGCGCGCAATCACCACGCGCTGCACGCGTTCGCGCGGTAGGTTCGCGATGTCTCGGTCCAGCCAAAGCTGTGGGTCGGCATCCACCGGAATGCGTCCTTCCGCGAGCCATGCCTGGTTTTCATTCGGCCGCCGCACATAGGCACTTTCCGGCACATTGCCCTGGGTGCGCACGCGCCGCCGGCCAATCACCAATTCCACCAGCGCCGTGCCTTGCGCATCCAGAACGCGCAGCAGCGTGGAAGTGGCGCCCGCGCGCATTGGGTCCTCCAGGCCGAGCCGATCAAACATTTCAGGATTGCCCGTGCGCGGTTCCATCAGGCGGAGTTCCGTGAGCCCCGTCAGCAATTCGCGGAGTTTTTCTTGCCGGATGGGATAATCACCCTTGGTCGGCAGCACCCAGACATCACCGCGACGGATGATTTCAAGCGCGCCATCATGCCGCCGCACCTCAATCCGCGCAGCATTGGGCAGGCGCTGCGCAAGGCCCGGAAAGGAAAGTGCGCCCGTGCCCACTGGAGGCGCTGGCGGTGCCGGTGGCTTGATCAAAAGCGCGCCGGCCATGGCAATGACCGCTGCGCTGCCAAGCAAAATCAGGGAACGTCTTTGCATGTCTGCTCCCCTTTTTCAGTGCCGAGCCGCGGCGCGGCGCCGCGCACGCAGAACACCCATCACCAGCGCCAGGATCGTCAGCAGCACCGGTACAGCGGCGATGTTGAGGATGCGGAGCCGCGTCTCAAGCCCTTCAATATCGCGCCTGAGGTCAAGCTGCACCGCACGCAATTGCTGACGGGTGCGGAGAATCTCCTCCCGCGCGCTATCAATTTCCGCGCGCTGTTCGGCGCTGATCACGGCATTGGTCTGGCCGCGCTCGGCACCGCCCTGCGGGCCCTGGCGCAATTCGCGCAAGCGCTTTTCGGTGGCTTCCAGGCGCTGAGTGAGTTCGCGTTCCGTCTGGCGGAAACGCGCTTCCGCATCGCGGCGAATATCATCCACCACTTCAAACGGGCGGAGCGATTCGCCCCTTGAGCGCAGCGAAATCAACGCATCACCGCCGGCCATGGTATCCACCAAATTCGCAATCAGCGCGCCATTGTCGCTGAAAGGTGTCGCCACTTGCTGGCCAAAGAAATCCTGCACGCGCACCCAGAAGCGATCTTCCAGCACATCCGCGTCATGGATCACGATGATATTGGCCGCACCTTCGCTTTTCGCACGATGCGCCGGGAAATCTGCGGGGCGTTCCGCTCCTTGCGGCGGCGGTGGTGCGCCATCCGGGAAGGCAGTGCTGACTTCGCCACGCAGTCGCGCCGCCAGCACGCGGGTTTGCCCATCGGGTCGGAAATCCGCCAGCAATTGCGTCGGGTTCGGGTTGTCGCGGACCTTCGCCGCATCCGCTTCCATGCTGCGTGGGCTTGAGGTGATGAGCGGCGTGATTTCCACCCGCGCGCCATCCTTCCGCCGCAGGAAACCAGCCGAGGCAAAAGTCACCTGATTGAGCTGCGCGGTCGCCACTTCTCCCTGCGCGATGGAATCGCCCTGCGCATTGAACCAGGCGACGTAATCCACCGCCTGCACCCTATCCTGCGGATTGGCACGCACACGCCAGGCGCCGCGCAAATCCAGCACTACTTTATCGGTGGGCGCTTCAATGCCCCAGGCATTGGTCAGGCGTTCCAGGCTTGATGCGGTATTGGCCGGCGGGCGACCTCCCGGGCCAGGGCGTGAGGCCTGACCTTCGGAATGTGGGTCAATCAGCAGGATCAGCTTGCCACCGCGCAGCACGAACTGATCCACGGCATATTGCGCCGAATCCGAAATCCCTTGCGGATGCGCCAGGATCATCACCTGGATATCGTTTTCAATCACCTGCGCATCCAAGGGCACATCGCGCAAAGTGAAGAATTGCCTGAGGCTATTCATCACCGCGAAAGGCTGGCCCATCGCGGCTTGGCGCATCATCATCGCGCGCGGGTCGCCATTCAAAGGCAAGGGCGACATGACGCCAATCACCGGCCGGCGCGGGTTGGAAAGCTCATAGACCAACCGCGTCAGATCAAATTCCAAGAAGCGTTCACGGTCCGGCTGAAAGAAGGGGATGTTGCGTTCATCATCCAGCAAATTCGCGCCAACCAGGCCGAAATAAACCTGCTCACCGGATTGATCCACCGGCACGCCTTGCAGGCCAAAAGCCAGTGCACGGTCTTCGGTTTCGCTGAAGGGCTCTGGGTCCAGCACTTCAAGCCGCAGCTTGCCGCCCGAGACCGCGACATATTCATCCAGCATCGCGCGCACGCGTTCCGCATAGGCGCCAAAGGCCGGGACGGCGGTGCCGAGCTTCCGCGAATAAAACAGCCGCAGCGTCACCGGGTCTTGCAGACCGGACAATACGCTGCGCGTGCCATCCGACAGCGTGTAAAGTTTTTGCGATGTCAGATCGAGCCGCGCGCGCGGCGCGAAACGCTCCACCAGCATATTGACGCCGATGGCAAGTGCCAGCGCCGCCACCACGCCAAGCGCCGAGGACCAGATTCGCCGCGTGCCGGGCTTTGCCTTCATTTGATCAGCCATGGTCTAGTCAGCCTTCCGGTGGTCAAGCACCACCGCATTCACGAAAAGCCAGAACCCGATGAAGGACGCAAAAAACACCACATCGCGCAGCGCAATCACGCCGCGCGTGAGGCCATTGAAGCGTTCCGTGAGCGATAGCGCGCGCGCGACCTCCGCCAATACCGGCATGCGCTGGCTCAGGAAATCCGTCACCAAAGCGCTGCCGGCCACGGCAAACAGGAAACACACGGCGACGGCCAGCACAAAGGCAATCACCTGATTTTTGGTCATGGCAGACATGGCGGAACCAATCGCCAGATACGCACCCGCCATCAGCAGGCAGGCGCCATAGCCGGCAGCGATCACGCCATTATCGGGGCGGCCCAGAAAATTCACCGTCATCACCAGCGGGAAGGTCAGCGCCAGCGCAATGGCGCAAAAGGCCCAAGCGGCGAGGAACTTGCCAAGCACCGCCTGCCATTGCGCCATGGGCAAGGTCAGCAGCAATTCAATCGTGCCAAGCCGGCGTTCTTCCGCCCAAAGCCGCATGGTGAGTGCGGGCACCAGAAACAGGAATAGCCAAGGGACGAAGCCGAAGAAGGGACCAAGATCAGCCTGGCCGCGATTGAAAAAACCGCCCAGGCTGAAGGTCATCGCACCTGCCATCATCAGGAAAATCACGATGAAGACGTAAGCGACGGGGGTTGCGAAATAGCCGGCCAATTCCCGGCGAGCGACCAGCAGGGCAGCGCGCATCAGGCGGCCTCCTGCTTCAGGGTCAAATCGCGGAAAACCTGTTCCAGCGTTTTGCCGGGCGCTTCAAGCTGTTTCGGCGTGGCATCGGCCAGCACCTTGCCGCGGGCGATGATGATGGCGCGGGTGCAGACCGCATCCACTTCTTCCAGGATATGCGTTGAAATCACGATGGCCTTTTCGGGCGCCATGCGGCGGATCAATTCCCGCACTTCATGCTTCTGGTTCGGATCGAGCCCATCGGTCGGTTCATCCAGCACCAAAACGGGCGGGTCATGCAGAAGTGCCTGCGCCAGGCCAACACGGCGCTTGAAACCCTTGGACAGCGTTTCGATAGGTTGCAGCCGCACGCCTTCCAACTGCGTCATGGCCATGGCGCGGGCCATGCGTTCATTGGCCTCGGCGCCGCCAAAACCGCGAATGCGCGCGATGAAGTGCAAAAAACCTGTGACGGTCATTTCCGGATAGGTGGGCGCGCCTTCAGGCAGATAGCCAAGTGCCCGTTTGGCCGCGACGGGGGCCTCAATCACATCCTGCCCGCAAATCCGCGCTGTGCCGGCAGTAGGGGTCACGAAACCCGCCAGCATTTTCATGGTGGTGGATTTGCCGGCGCCATTGGGGCCAAGGAAGCCAACAACCTCGCCGCGATTCACCGTGAAGGACACATCATCAACGGCGGTGAAGGCGCCAAAGCGCTTGGTCAGGCGCTCGATTTCGATCAGCGCGGCCAAAGCCTATCTCCCATTATCCTGCCTCAAACCATTATTTCTTGAGTTTGCGTGCCGCGATTTGACCCTTCCGGCGCTGGCTTGCAAGCCCCTGGCGCTGTCCTACCCGGCATCCAGCGGCGCCATTGAAAGATCATGGCCAAAAAGCCTGAGCAAAAGCCGCGCTGCCTGCCCGCGCGGGGAAGCAAGCGCGGCATCGCGCGTCAGCAGCGCTTCCGCATCGCGATGGGCAATCTGCACCAGCCGCGAAAACTCATCCGGGTCTTCCCGCGCATCGAACAGCCGGGCGCCGGGCAGGCCGGCCTGGCGCGCGCCCAAAGCATCGCCGCCGCCGCGGGTTTTCAAATCCTCCTCCGCGATCACGAAACCGTCTTCGGTATCGCGCAACACCAGCAAGCGCCGCCTTTCGCCGTCACTCAGGCCCGGGGAATGCACCAAAAGGCAAGATGATGCCTCCCGCCCCCGCCCGACGCGTCCGCGCAGCTGGTGCAGCGCCGCAAGCCCAAAGCGTTCCGCCTGTTCAATCAGCATGATGGTCGCTTCAGGCACATCCACGCCGACTTCAATGACGGTGGTGGCGACCAGGATATTGGTCCGCCCGGCGACAAAATCGGCCAAGGCGGCTTCGCGCACCGCCACATCCTGCAGGCCATGCGCAATGCCAACCCGGCCCGGGAAATGGGCGGAAAGCTCGGCAAAGCGGTCCTCAGCCGCCACGCTGTCATCCTTTTCGCTGCCGGTGATGGCGCGCACCACCCAATAGGCGCGGGCGCCGCGCGCCACCGCTTCATGCAGGCGGGCGACAATCTCTGGCAGGCGTTCCTGGCTCAGGATGCGCGTTGCGGTGGGCTGGCGCCCGGCAGGTTTGCCGGCCATGCGGCTGACGGCCATTTCGCCCCATTGCGTCAGCAACAGCGTGCGCGGAATGGGCGTTGCGGTCATGACCAGCATATCCGCAGCATGGCCCTTTTCCGCCAGCAATAGGCGCTGCGCCACGCCAAAGCGGTGCTGTTCATCCACCACGGCAAGGCCCAGATCCTTGAAGGCAACGCCTTCCTGAAACAGCGCATGAGTGCCGACCACGATGGGCAGCGTTCCATCCGCCAGCCCTTGCAGCACGCGGCGCCTTTCCTTGCCCTTCACACTGCCCGCCAGCAGCGCCACAGGCACCCCTGCGGCACCGCAAAGCCGTTCAAAACTGCGCACATGCTGACGGGCGAGCAATTCCGTGGGCGCCATCAAGGCGGCCTGGGCGCCCGCTTCCACCGCGCGCAGCATGGCCATCAGCGCGACCAGGGTTTTGCCGGCGCCGACATCGCCTTGCAGCAGGCGCAGCATCCGCCTGGGTGCCGCCAGATCAGCATCTATGTTGGCAATGGCTTGAAGCTGGGAAGGCGTTGGCGCATGACCAAAGGCGGCCAAGGCGGGGCCGCGCAACCGCTCATCGCCCATCAGCGCCCGTCCCGGCCTTTCGCGCGACCGGCGCCGCACCAGGCCAAGGGCGATTTGCCCCGCCAGCAATTCATCATAGCCAAGCCGGCGCCGAGGCGCCTCGGCGCTTTGTGCCTGGGGCGCGTGCAGGGCGCGCAAGGCATCGGCAAAGCCCGGCCAGGCTTCGCGCTTCAGCAGAGGCCCATCCACCCATTCCGGCACATCTGGCAGGGATTTGAGTGCCCCATCCAGCGCATCGGCCATATTCCGCCAGGAAAGCCCTGCCGTCAGCGGCCACATTGGCTGCCACAGCGGGATACTGAGCGGCGGTTCCACCAGCGGGTCCGCATCCAATTCCAATTGCCAGGCGCGCTGATAAGCCTTGAGCCGCCCGGCCACGCGCCGTTCCGCCCCCTGCGGGAAAGCGCGGCCCAGCGCCGTACCCGCCCAGGTGGCGCGAGAGAAGGAAATCAGCGCCACCGGATCAGCGCCGCACATCGCTGGCACCGTCCAGGGCCCGCGCCCACCGCGCGCCGGGGCGCCGGTGATGCGGAGTTCCAGCGTTACTTCCTGCCCTTCGACCGCTTGGGTCAGGCTGCGCAAAACCGGGCGATGCTGCACGCGTTCGGGCAGATGCAGCAGCAAATCCAGCACCCGGCCACCGCCCGCCGCGCGGGTCAACAATTCCGGCTTGCGCAGCCCGGGCAGGCTTTCAATGGGCGCCAATAGCCGCGCGAGGGGGTCCTCGGCGGTTGCGGTCGGTTCGGGGCGGGCTGACAGGATTCCCATCCGCCTCTATATGCCAGCGCCTTGAGACTAGAGCGATATGCCAGACCCAACAGAACTCGATGCCCGGCGCCGCCGGCTTGTTTTTCGCGCCCAGCACCGCGGCACCAAGGAAACCGATATCCTGATCGGCGGCTTTGTCGCGCGCCATATCGCGACGCTTTCCGATACCGAAGTGACGGCCTTGGAGGAAATCCTGGAACTTTGGGATGTGGATTTGGCCGATTGGCTTTCCGGCCGGCGCCCGATTCCGCCCGAACATGACCACCCGCTGTTGCGCCGAATCATGGCCGAAGCCGGCGGCGGGCGATGAAGCCCATCACCATCCATGGCGCGCCTGAGGGTTTCGATGCCCTGCTGGTCGCGCGTAGGCGCGCAGAGATTGAAGCCCCCATCGCCCATGTTTGCCGCGATGATGCGCGCATGGCCCGCATGGCGGAGGCTTTGGGTTTCTTCGCCCCGGAAATCGAAGTGCTGCGTTTTCCGGCTTGGGATTGCCTGCCCTATGATCGCGTTTCGCCCAATCCTGAAATAATTGCCGAACGCGTCGCGACCCTGACGCGGTTGTTGGAAGCGCCGAAACGCCCGCGCGTGTTGCTGACCACCGTGAATGCGCTGGTGCAAAAAGTGGCACCACCTTCGGTATTTGAAGGCGCCACACTTTTGCTGGCGAAATCCGGCCGAATCCAGCCGGAAAAACTGACCGAATTTCTGGAAGCCAATGGCTATCACCGCACCGGCACGGTGATGGAACATGGCGAATACGCCGTGCGCGGCGGCATTATTGATCTTTTCCCGGCGGGTGAGGCAGAGCCCATACGACTCGATTTTTTTGGTGATGAGATAGAGGATATGCGCCGCTTCGACACGGCCAGCCAACGCAGCGGCAAGGTAGTACCCGCGCTTTCGCTTCGCCCGGTGGGCGAGGTGTTTTTGGATGAGGCATCGCGCACGCGCTTTCGCAGCGGCTATCGCGAGTTATTCGGCGCGGCGGCGGCGGATGATCCGCTTTATGGCGCGATCAGTGCCGGGCGGCGCTATCCCGGCATGGAACATTGGGCGGGGCTATTCCATGACAACATGGTGCCCTTGCTGGACTATATGCCGGGTGCCGAAATCAGCTTCGATCACCAGGCTGAGGAAGTGCTGAAGGCGCGGCTTGAGATGATCAGCGATCATTACGAAGCGCGCCGCGTGCCTTCCCGCATTGGGGAAGGCGATGTGCCGTATCGCCCCACGCCGCCTTCGACGCTTTATCTGGATGAAGCCGGCTGGGTGGCGATGCTGGCTGATTGCCGCGTGCTGCGTTTTTCGCCCTTTGCGGTGCCGGATGGCATTGCCGCGGGCGGGCGCCCCGGCCCGCTTTTTGCCGAAGCGCGCAGCGCCGGCGAAAATGTCTTCGCGGCCTATGCCGCCATGGTGCAGGGGGAAGCCAAGGCCAAGCGCAGGCCTGTGCTGGCGGCCTGGTCACGCGGGTCTCGTGAAAGGCTTGGCAATCTTTTGCGCGAAAATGGCGTGCGTGCGGAAGCGGCAGAAGATTGGAAAGCCGCGCGCGCGCTGCCGGCAGATGTTGTCGCGCTGGTGGTGATGGGGATTGAGCGCGGCTTCATCGCGGAAGGCATCGCGGTCACCGCCGAGCAGGATTTGCTTGGTGAACGGATCGCCCGCCCGCCACGCCGCCGCCGCAGGGCTGATCAATTCATCGCGGATGCGACGGAGATCGCCGAGGGCGATCTGGTGGTGCATCAGGATCACGGCATTGGTCGCTATGAGGGGCTGGTGACGATCGAAGTATCGGGCGCGCCGCATGATTGCCTGAAGCTGATTTATGATGGCGGCGACAGGCTTTTTGTGCCCGTTGAGAATATCGAAATCCTCTCCCGCTTTGGGTCGGAAGGCACTGGCGTTGCGCTGGACAAGCTTGGCGGTGTTTCCTGGCAGAATCGTAAGGCCAAGGCCAAGTCGCGCATTCGCGACATGGCGGCGGAACTGATTCGCACCGCGGCCATGCGGCGCATGAAGGATGGCACTTTGGCGACGCCGCCAGAGGGGATGTGGGATGAGTTTTGCGCCCGCTTCCCCTTTGCCGAAACCGAAGATCAATCCCGCGCCATTGCCGATGTGCTGGAAGACCTTTCTGCCGGCCGGCCCATGGATCGGCTGATTTGCGGCGATGTCGGCTTTGGCAAGACGGAAATCGCTTTGCGCGCTGCCTTTGTGGTGGCGATGTCCGGCGCGCAGGTGGCCGTAGTGGTGCCGACCACGCTTTTGGCGCGCCAGCATCATCGCGTTTTCCAGAAGCGATTTGAAGGCTTTCCTTTGCGCATCGCGCAACTCTCACGCCTTGTGACCGCCAAGGATGCGGCAGAAACGCGGGAAGCCATGAAGCGCGGGGATATCAATATTGTCATCGGCACCCATGCGCTTTTGGCGAAGGGCATTGAATTTGCTGATCTCGGCCTGCTGGTGGTGGATGAAGAACAGCATTTCGGCGTGCGCCACAAGGAAGCTTTGAAGGCGCTGAAATCCGATGTGCATGTGCTGACGCTGACGGCCACACCCATTCCGCGCACGCTGCAATTGGCGCTGACCGGCGTGCGTGAGATGAGCGTGATCGCAACGCCGCCGGTGGATCGGCTGGCCGTGCGCACCTTCATTATGCCCTGGGATGCGGTGGTACTGCGGGAGGCCATTCAGCGCGAACGCTTTCGGGGCGGGCAGATTTTCTGCGTGGTGCCGCGCATTGAAGATATGGCGAAGCTTGCCGAAAGGCTCGCGGAAATTGTGCCGGAAGCGCGCATGGTACAGGCCCATGGCCGCTTGACGCCGACCGAACTTGAACGCGTCATGACTGAATTCGGCGATGGCAAGCATGATATTTTGCTGTCCACCAATATCGTTGAAAGCGGCTTGGATATGCCGGCGGTGAATACGCTGATTATCCACCGCGCCGATATGTTCGGCTTGGCGCAGCTTTATCAGCTGCGCGGGCGCGTTGGGCGCGGCAAGCTGCGCGGTTATGCTTACCTGACCTGGCCGGAAGCGCATCGGCTTTCAGCGGCAGCGGAAAAGCGCCTGGAAGTGATGCAGACGCTGGATAATCTGGGCGCTGGCTTCACGTTGGCGTCGCATGATTTGGATATTCGCGGCGCGGGCAATCTGTTGGGTGAAGAACAATCCGGCCAAATCCGCGAAGTGGGGATCGAGCTTTACCAGCAAATGCTGGAAGAAGCCGTGGCGGATATCAAAGCTGGCGCCGAGGGGCGCGAGAGTGAGCGGGATTGGACGCCGCAGATCAACCTTGGCCTGCCGGTGCTGATCCCGGAAAACTACGTGACCGACCTGCCCGTGCGGCTTGGGCTTTATCGGCGCATCGGGGGCCTGGCCACGGATGGCGAGAATGACGCCATGGCGGCGGAATTGGCCGATCGATTCGGGCCTTTGCCGTCGGAGGTCGAGAACCTGCTGCAAGTGGTCGCCATCAAACGGCTCTGTCGGGATTCGGGGGTGGAAAAGCTGGATGCTGGGCCGAAGGGGCTGGTGCTGAGCTTTCGGGGGCAGAATTTTGCCAATCCCGGCGGGCTGATTACCTGGATCCAGGGGCAGAAGGGGGCCGTGAAGCTCCGCCCCGATGCCAAGCTGGCGCTGATCCGCGATATGGACCTGGCAGAGCGGGTGAAGCGGGCGCGGGATTTGCTGCGCGTGCTGGCGCGGCTGGCCGGGGGACAATAAGCGCGTTTGATTTTCAGGGGGTCTCGGCGCTATCACGGTGTTGCTGGGCCTGTAGCTCAATGGTCAGAGCGGACCGCTCATAACGGTTTGGTTGCAGGTTCGAGTCCTGCCGGGCCCATTTTTCGCCCGTAAACGGGCGAAAAATCCCACGGAGGGGGGCACCCAACCTGCCGAGCTGCATCGAATTTCGAAAATATGGTCGGGGCGAGAGGATTCGAACCTCCGACCTCCTGTACCCAAAACAGGCGCGCTAGCCAGGCTGCGCCACGCCCCGAACGCGCGCAACCTATGGGGAGCCGCGCTGCGGGGCAAGCCTTATTGGCGGAATGCCCGAATTTTTGTCCAAGAGCGCAAAGGGCACCAGCGGATCGCGCCCGCCACTACAACAACGACGTCTCCGCTAATTCAATCGCGCGGCCAAGATCAACACTCAGCAGCCGCGACACACCGCGTTCCTGCATCGTCACGCCATAAAGCCGGTGCATCCGCCCCATGGTGAGCGGATGGTGCGTCACGATCAAAAAGCGCGTGCCGCTTTCCGCCGCCATGGCGTCCAGCAAATCACAAAGCCGTTCCACATTCGCATCATCCAAAGGCGCATCCACTTCGTCCAGCACGCAGACCGGCGCGGGGTTGCAGCGGAAGACCGCGAAAATCAGCGACAGCGCCGTTAATGCCTGTTCGCCACCGGATAGCAGCGACAGGGTGGAAAGCTTCTTGCCCGGCGGTTCGGCGTAAATCTCAAGCCCTGCTTCCAGTGGATCATCGGAACCAACCAGGGCCAGATGCGCGCGCCCGCCGCCAAACAGCCGCGTGAACAGGCTACGGAATTCGATATCCACGCGGTCAAAAACCTCGCGCAGGCGTTCACGGCCTTCGCGGTTCAAATGGCCGATGGAACCGCGCAGCTTGGCGATGGCGTTCATCACCTCATCACGGTCATGCGTGATCTGGCCGATACGTTCTTCAATCTCCGCAATTTCGATATCCGCGCGCAGATTGACCGGGCCCATTTCATCGCGCTCACGCACCAGGCGTTCCACCTTGCGCCGCGCCTTGTCTTCCGCAACATCGGAAAGCTCTTCAGGGGCCGGCGGCAATTCCGCGCCTTCACCCAGGCGTTCGGCAATGCGCGCGGCAACAGCGGCCGAGGCAGTTTCCGCCGCTTCCGTCGCGGCTTGGGCGCGCACTTGTTCTTCACGCGCCAGAGCAAAGCCCGTGTCAGCGCTGCGCCGCGCCTGGCTGCCTTCACTCACGCGCCGTTCAGCGGCGGAAAGCGCGGCGGCGGCGGTTGCATGCGCCTCGCTGGCGTGATCCAGCAGCCGCGCGGCCTCAGCGCGGCGGAGTGCTGCCGCTTCCGGTGCGGCGGCCAGCGCCTCACGCTCGGCCTCCGCTTCCGCGTCGCGCCGGCGCAGATCAGCAACCCGGGCCGAGGCGTCTTCGGCCCGCGCAGCCCAAAGGCTTGCTTCATTGGCAAGGCTTGCGCGGCGCGCGGCGATGGAGCCCACCTCAG
>Ga0315899_10003310_pt1 | contig 17573 bp, 18 predicted proteins | sample LakEriMetagenome_2_FD_203518 | JGI IMG/M metagenome (GOLD analysis project Ga0315899, IMG submission 203518) | Freshwater fungal communities from buoy surface, Lake Erie, Ohio, United States - Buoy 4 MA112 | ecosystem: Environmental > Aquatic > Freshwater > Lake | place: USA: Lake Erie, Ohio... | reverse complement strand
CCGCTCTCTCAACATTTTTCAGCTGCTTCGTTTTAAGGGTGGGGCGACTCTGCATCAAATTCGAATTTGCAGGAAGAGCGATTTCGAATTGAGTTCAAAGTTTTTTTGAATTTGTGGGGTCATAATCCGATGATACTGCAACTTGAAATCTGGGTGCCCGGCGGGCCCGGTGGCCACCTTTTGCATGCTTGACGCCACTGCATCATTCAGGTGTCTGCCACCTGAAGCCATGTTTGCCTTTTTCTTGCCTGTAGTACCGAGTTGGGTAGGTGTACACAGAAGTGCAAAGGTCATCGCGGCCGGAGTGGTCGCTACCGTGTGTGTGTGTTTCTTTGTTTTAGGTAATCGACACTGGTTCAACAAGGTCCCGGGGGCGAACTTGGGAATTGCCTCTCTACCGTCCGCCTTTACTCTGACGCTGGCTGTGCCACCTATTATTGGGTGCCCCAGTCACGTGACTTGTGACAATCAACCAAGGAATGTGCGCGCCGAGTGTGATAGCGTAAAGCCAACTTTTGGCGACTTTGAGTCGGTATCCAGAGCGTGTAGCCGGGATTTCTCTTAGTACGGATACTCGTACTCCTTGGATGCCTGCATGTAGTAGAGGACCAAGATGATGATGCAGTAGATTACAGAGGATGTTCATGTTTATGTTGTACTTAACAGTCTGTTTTGCGCTTTCGGGCCCCCAATCCACGGTCTGTGTTTGAACAGTGTTGACGGCTGCAAAACCGAAAGCGCCAACCATTTCCCGTACAAAGCCAATACTGAGTAACAACAACAATTCCTGACCATTTTCCACCAGGTGTGGACTTGTCCTCCTTCATCGTGTGTCTTATGCAGGATATAAGCTTTTACCTTTTGCTTATTCAAAGGTTGTGCCTCTTCATAGGGCATGCTCCGCCCTTGCTGTTGGCGATCCACCTTCCGGCGGAGCAGGAGAGGAAGAACAACAAGGTTCGGGCCCTCTGTAGTCCCAATCAGCATCAGAGTCCCAACCCTCTCTGGCGAGCTCCCTGGGGTCTGCGTCATCAAGTGGACGCATGGCACTACAAGGCCCGAAGTCCGATCCGTGGTCTTCCATCGAGGCCCGCTCACCCCCTTGACCGGCGGCCACGGGCATGGCGCTCTTGCCTTTCTATAAATTTTCAATTAGTGTAACTAGTGTAATACACTAGTAACTTGAAGCAGACGATACTCTGTGTCGCACTTGTTCGTCCTGAAAAAGTGTTTCATCCCCTTTGTTCCCTTATCAGTGCGACCATAGACACGTTTATCGGCCTCGGCACCCCTCGCAACTGTGGCAGCATGATGTATCGCAGGATCTGTGAGCTCAAAGATTGCTGGGTGTAACCTTGCCCTCCTCAGAATCCTGTTGCGATCGTTGTAGACGCCTGCAAGTCGCAGGCCAGCATCGTGCCGTCCGAATACGTGTAGCTAAATTGCGAAAAGGCCTGAGGGATGTGCTCCGGAAGAATCGCCCAGGCTGGTTTCTGTTCCAAGTCATGAAGCTCCTCCTCCCCCTCCTCCTCTTCCCACGGAGGAAGCTTCCTCTTCCCACCAACACCACCACCACCTCCTCCTACCCCGTAGGCAGGGGCTTGCTGCGGCACAATAGCAGGCATCTTGGCCTTGCCCTTTTCCGCTGCCCCCGCCGCCTTTTCCGTTGCTTGCTGCAGCAGCAGGTTTTGGCATCGCGCGCGCCTTAGCCTTGAGGTACTGGTCATTGTCGATGATGCCCTCGGAGTTGAGCGCCGCGAGCCTGGCCAGCTGATCGAATGGCGAGTAACAATCATCCCAATCATCCCAATCTTCTTCCCAAACTCCTCTGTCATCTCCTTCGGGGACGGAAGCAATCTACGGTGCTTGGGGCCGGCATCGTTGTGCCCCTCCTCCTCCTCCGCTGAAGCCCAGCATGTTCTTGCGTTTTCCCCTGCTCTGGCCGTCGACGAATCCAGCATTGTTGTTCCACTTCTTGTACTCCAAAGGAACATCAAGGCGCTTCTCGGCGAGCAATTCGCGATAGGTCCAGCTCCCATTCTTGTCTGCCTCGCGGAGGTGGTACACAAAGCACTCGAGAAAGGTGATCCTCGGCACCGATACATCGTCAGCCGCCAGCCGTTGGGCGAGTTGGGAGTTGAAGGCAGCGGCGATGGTTTCGGCCATCTGTTGTGTCCTGCATAACTGCTTGTGGAAAGATTCGAGGAAAGATTCACTGGAAATGAGGAAGCGCTGCATGTCACTTGCCGACAGGCACTCTTTGTTCATATCCTCGATGATGATCGTCCTTTTTTTCCTCTATAAAGCGGCTCTCTTTGGCGACCATGTCCCGCCCTAACAGGTGCTTGCAGGGATCAAATATTCTCCTTTGTGTCAATCACAGCCTCGCGCATGGCGTAAACGACACGCTCAGCGCCCTCACCGAAGATGGACTTTGGAATCACCAACCCATTGGCACCGGGATTGATCATGTGCAATTTCTCCCAGCCGTCGCCCCCGTTGCGCTTGGCGACCTCGGAGAATCTCCATCGGCATACAACTTGGCACGAGGCATCGTAATTGCAGGAACACCAAACGTCATTTTTATTCCACTTGGAGAAGTCTCCCAAGGACGTGCCAGGCAGCTCGCGCGTCACGTTGCGCACAGTACGCATGGAGAGCCTGTCGGCCGCTGTCGTTTCGACCCTTCTCGAGGTGAAACTGCTGACGAGCGAATTCAGGGTAAGCCCAAGCCTGTACGGTTGACATTGCATACGCATATGAAGCAACCAAAAACACCTTAGCAGCACTAGGGTTTGCCAGGCATGCTGACTATCTTCAGATCCAGATTCTGGAGCCGTTTTGTCAGTGCTTTATCAACGAGCTTCGCATGCTGAGCAACCCGGAGAGCTTCGGAGAAGCGCTTGAGACGAATGAGCCGCCCGGGCAGTGCAAAGATGCGCATTTTCTGGATCTTTTGCAATCGCGAGGGTACACTCCAACACGAAGGCTTCGTCCGTCAAAGTGCTGTCGCACCGGTCCGATTCGCGTGGGTACACTCCAATACAAAAGCTTTGTCCATCAAAGCGCTGTCGCCCCGGTCTGAAGCCTGCCTGGAGTGTGTGCGTCGGCAGGCCACTAAGACGTACAAAAGGGGCAAAGAGGCGCTCCCAGAGGCCATGTCCCAACGTGGGCCAGAGTGCACGAGCCCAGGGCGGGAGAGGGACTGACAGCCTGAGAAGAGCATCATTGTGGTTATCATGATCGCGCGGCGTGATGATGATGATGATAAGTGGATTTTATTCGCAAAACGGCAGGTGGCCACAGCCAAGGCTGGACAATCGTTGAAGCAGCGCAGTGGAGAATTGATTAGGACGATTGAAGAGATTAGGTCAAATAATCTCTCAGAGCCAATGTTGCAGCCGTGCAATGTAAAGGTGCTAGCACAGCCAAACAATTGTAATGTTTGCACTTGAAACTGTGCGATGCAAAAGTGCTTGTCCAGCCAAACTATTATTGTGTGCAGCACTCATCTACTACGGTGACAATCACCTCGCACATGACTATCAGACCGTCACATGAAACCAGTGCAGGGACAAGCCTGCAATGTAGAGGCAGGGGATACAAGATGATTTTTGGTCGGCTTCAGCCACTCCCACTGAACTTGTTTCTGTGTGCATTAGGCGCACATCCTCGGGACGGGACCGGAAGAATGACGAGCTTCACTTATTTCTTCGCCAGCAACAGCAAATCTATTCAGACATTGAGAATCTATCGAATGAGCACCAAATGTTGGCCATGGCCGTCGACCGCGAACACGGAGCGGCTTTGAAGGTGCACACGCAAGTTTGTACATCATGTATGAACACGCACACTCACATCCTGACACTGTGACTTGAGCGTACCCCGACACGTATTATGATACGCATGCACCGGCGCCCCAATGGCCGCGGCGGCTTTTTGGATTTATGGACTAAACTCCCTAACTTGTCCTAGTGTGCCCCACATTGCGATGATGAGCAATAAGGAGTTGCCCAGCTCACTGGCTCACGCTGATCATATGGTGGCGCGATTTGTGCAAACACAGCAGGAAGTGATTGCAATAGCTTGCAAACGAGCAGAGTGCACGCTTCTTCAGCCCACGCCTACCTCACGTCACAGATGACAGTCCACATCATAACCCCTCGGAGCACCAGGTGCCCACGAACCGAGACCTGGTCATATCTACCCGCTCTAAGCCCCAAGATGACAGTGGCGTAACAGTGCTGTAACCTCCTTTGACTCAGGATTCCAGGCACGGATAAACAGGCACGAGCTCTTTGTGTTTCTGCAGTTCTGTGGACGAGAAGTGCTTCATTTTCATTTTTATGACATTCGGGCTTGTAGCATGTCACGCTGTGTCCGTGCAATCATACATGTGGCGTCGTTTACGTCGTTCCATTCTATAAACGTGCTGTTTGTGATCCCTGCAGTGGGGAAGTTACCGGTGGCTGTGGTGTTCGCGTTACAGCAGTTCTAGGGTTTAAACCTGATCACGGAAGCAAGGGCAGGGGAGAAGGGGAACAAAGCGGCGAGAAAGGACGAGTAGCGCACGGCGAGGGAGAGAATGGCCAAGGAAACAAAGGGCGGAAATTGACGTCAGAATCGTCCATTACATTAACACTATGTTGTCTTGTGAATGTTTTCTTTCTTCCACTTCCTTCCACTCCCTCGGAGTCCAACCCCCTCGTCTCCCTCCCACTGATTGTACTTTTGCATGTGTGCGATTTAGCGTGTGTGCGTGGCGTGAATTTGTGTGAGTGTGTGCACGTGCGTCAACACGGTACCTGCATGCACCTTGATTGTATACAAAGATGAATCAGGCGACCTCAGCTCCCTTAGGTCCACGAATTCATACGTTTGTTGCTCCTGCATACATGGTCATACACGCACGTAAATGTGCGCAAGTGAGAACGCAGGCATGCGATGTTGTGTCACTTTAACGTTAACCAAAACAAGATGCCTCTACGAGTTTACTCCACGTGAACCTACTACTACATGCGCATAGCATTTTACCCTTCACCATGGGAGTCGCTGCCGAACTTACCTGTTTCCACGGGGTTGGTGAGTGTCCAAGCTCAGAACTAATCTCATCATAGAAGTCAGTGCTGCTCTGGAATTTTGCCTTGGAAATGTTAGGGAGCTTTTGCCCAGAAGCCTTGTCCTTGTTTGCTGGGCCGCTCTTGCCGCCCGGCGTTCTGTTCGCGTCCGAGGAAATTGTAACTTTACGTCCGCCCAAACTTACCATTTCCGGGCTCTGGCTCAACTGTCGCCATGTGCTGTGTATAGTTTTCAATTCCGGTTGGGGATTAGATTTTACTTCATTCAACTCGGTCGACTATCAGGTATGCGTTGTGGTCCGGTTTATGGTCTGGATCTTTAATGATATCTACGGGACCGAGGTTTCTTGGCTGGAGCTCTCGTTTGGGGGTTAGGATCAAATTGCAAAAGGTTTAGGGGTTGAGCTAGACGGATGAAGGAGTGGAGACGTGCCCTTCAGAATATAGGCCCATACAAGCGTACTGAATACACTATTTGTGCATAATACAACTGCATGATTTAAGACAGACCTCATGCCAGTTCGGTTAGATTCTCTGCTGTCTTTTGAAGAAGGTGGGCAAGCCTCCCTGCGGGAGCCAATCCCAACGCGGGTGCTGTCGTTGCACATGGAAAACACGTACGCACGCGCAGACACACAACCGCATAGCACCGAAGTCAGCACCTTGCTCATGCGCATACGACAGCAAATTTGCGAGCATACGTGCGCAGATTGCAAACGCTGGATAGATCCATTGACCTACGTATGAATAGAAAAGCACATACATATACCTTGCATCATTGGCACTTGACATGTCATGTTCGTCGTGTCCGAAGTTATTGTATACAGGGTAAAGGCCTGCACGATCTGCCAGACATCGATTACTATCAGACTTGTTCTTCCTAAATTCAAACATGCAAACACAAGACAGATCTGGAAACATTCTATTGGAGTTTTTCAACCTTGTTAATCACAACTCTGAGAAAAAATGACAAGACGAAAGGGCGCAAAAAGAGAGATGTCTGCAGCAAACAGGTGTTTACGGCAAGAGTTGGTTCATCTGTATCCCGGCAGTGGGGCAAGTGGGAGACATCGAGAACGCACTCGAACCTGAATCGCGAGATTCCACGTGCGTCGTCGGAGAGTCACCTCGTCTTCTAGCGCTGGCTCTTAATGCCCCCGGAGAGCCCAGCAAATTGCGAGGGCTTCGGCGACCGAGCGAGTTGCCGCCCGCAGTCTCCAACCTAGATGAGTCAGCGCCCCTCGACGACCGCCAGGAAGTAGGATCATGATGAGAACCCTCATCTGCAGCACGATGAGACCCCTCATCTCCTATGCGGTGCAGCGGCAGCCGCGTGACGGAAAAAGGAAGACCATTTGATTTCCGCCCAGATGCTGCCGTTTGCGCTCGCGACGGTGGAATGGAGTCTATTGCAACAATTTCCGTCGCAGCCTTGTGGTTCGGCCAGAAAGCATTGCCTCGTCCGATGCAACTTTGTTGTAAAGTGTGTATCATTGTCTGCTGCTCTCTTGGCGCAATTTTGATCCCAATGTTAAGCGTCACCACATGCAGAACAGACGACATGCACTTCTCAATAGCCTCTGCACGTTCCCGAATAAGCTGAGCCTTTCTCAACTCCCATCTCCGCATCTGCTCGGCATAGCGCTCCATGAGCCCACCTAAGTACTTGCCACCCTTCTGCGTGGCGTCATTTATCATGCCTGCTAGCTTTTGAAGCTCGGACAGATGCTCGAACTTGGCAGACGCTTGTTTTGTGTTGTGCTGCGTCACTGTTTTTATGTTCTCCGCCATGCTTTTGATGCCGCTCTCGGCCCAATACTTGGTCAGGTATTGCTCTAGCGCCCCACACACAGCCTGCACAAAGTTTTCAGACCCGGCTGCATCGGTAGCTGCCTTCTTCAGGTCATCCATTTTGGGTTTGGTCAAAGACGATGAGCCCACGCCAATAATATCATCCACCACAGAGTTATGGAATTGAGCCATTCGAGAACAGATCGCCTCTAGTGCCGACTTGTTCTTTACAGCTGTGGCAGGGTCAACGTACTCCTCTTCCAGGTCGATTCCATCTGAGCCACCGATTCCTCCCCGACGCATTGTCTTTGCTTTCTCTATCATCGAGGCTTGTTGCGAGATTTTTTGCTGTTGCTGCTCGAGCGCAGCCTGCAGTTCCTGGGTCCTCTTTTTCATAGCAATCATCTCCTGGGATGACTCAAGCGCCTTTTTCATTTCAGCTTCGCTAAGCGCCAAACTCCCGCCAGCTCCCATGACGTGATTTTGTAACCTCTCAAGCCTCTGTGAGTATTCATCGAGAACTTTATAGAGCTTCGTGATTTCTCGAGGAAGGCTCACAAGCGAGAGCGAAACGCCTGCATCAAAGGCGTCTGCATCTGGGTATGGCTTGCGATCCAATGCATCGCGTGAGTGCTGCAGCAACTTGAGCAGAAGCACCTCTTTCTCGCTGCCCTCTTCACGCGCTTTTTCAGCGGCCTGCTTTTTGGCCTCTTCGCTCGAGCTTGCTGCGTCTTTTAAATTCATTAGCTCTGCGCCTTGTTTGAGGTTAGTGGCCTTTAATTTGTTGAGTTGTTCACGCTGTTCCTCCAGGCGCGCGCGCAGCTGCGCGATGTCTAGGTTGCGCTGCGCCAAGGTTGCCTTTGTGTCTTGGCCGTCCGCATCACCGTCGTCATTGGCGTCGCCCGCCGCGGACGCCCTCCCACTGTTCGCATTTTCCTTTGCTCCTCTCATCTTGATAAACTGCATTTTCTGTTTTAGCATGATGTTTGTCATCGCCAGGCTTCGCCGCTTGGTCTCTTCCTCCTCGAGGTTTGCCACGAGGTCGGTCAGCTGTGCCTGAAAGGCGAAGTATTGCTCCTTGAGCTTGTTTTTCAGGGTCGTGTGTTCAGTGCGCGCAGTTGTGACGAGAGACTCTGAAATCTTTTCCATCTTCTCCTTTAGACCCTTGGCTGTGTTCAGGCTCTGGCTTACCGTGTCGGCTTCTTCTGCCGCCCACGCCTGCATGTGCTTCTGCGCGGCCCGCTCGTCGATCTCGGACCCATCTGACAGATTCTTGATCCAGATGCTCACGTCAAAGAGGTCCTGCCCGTCCTTGACGCGCAGCATGTCAAGAGCCTCGATCTTAGAGTAAAACTCCTCGCGCTTCTGGTTTTCGAACTCGGCGTCGTGGCCGTCTTGTACTAACTCGGACAGGCTTTCCAGGAGCACACGCTCGATCCGCTCCATGGACTCGTCCCGGTACCCGATGATTGCCTTGGCGTCCAGGATCTTCCCGTCTGCTGACATGGGCATCCCGAGGAACATCCCCTCGCCGAGCGCAAGCTCAGTCTCCGACGCCATCGTCTTCTGGCGCTCGCTCTGCCGGGCGACGGGTCAAGGTCGTGCTCCACCCGCCTTGCAACACCGCGTTCGTGGATGTAATTTCAACGGCTGAAACAGCCCAAGGGCATGGCTGCTCGAAGGTCCAACGGGGGGACAGACGCGACACAGGTCACTGAAACCCCACCCCCACGCGCGGGTCACCCGCCGCTGCTTCGAGCCGCGCCCGCCGTGCCCTGCTGTTTCGTGCTGCTGTTCCGTGCGCTTTGCCTTGCGCTTGAAGCGTGACGGCAAATGAAGCGGCTTGCCGGTGCTGCAGATGACAGAGGGAAGTGCAGCCTTGTCATCCGGGCCGCGGCCTGAACCGCTGTGGAAGACGTGGGACGCGCTCGCGAACAAGCGCGGCGAGCACGCGACAGTCTTCCACACCAACGGCGACAAGTACCGGGGGCAGTACGAGGGCAACTTGCGGCACGGCGCAGGGACGCTCTTCTTCAAAAACGGCGACAAGTACGAGGGCGAGTTCCAGGGGGGGCTGCAGCATGGGTTTGGCACGCACTGGGTGAACAAGGACGGCCAGCTCCGCATGCAGTACCGCGGTGGCTTTGGGAACGGCAAGCGCCACGGCCAGGGGATTCTAGCGTTCCTTGACGGCGGAAAGTACGACGGAGAGTGGATGGGGGGCAGGAGACACGGGCAGGGGAAGATGATCTACACGGATGGGTCCGTGTATGAGGGCATGTGGACCGAGGGCAAGCGGCATGGCCCAGGTGTCCTGTGCGTGTGCCACGTTTCGGATGTCCCTTGCCGGGCGCCCAGTGCGTGTGATGCCCGTTGACGCTTGCACGTGTGATCGCCACGCTCTCGAGGCTGACGCCAGATTCCGCCTCTCCACACCCCGCCCGCTCTCCCAACTACCCGGCTTCACACGCAGGCACACTATTCCTTCCAAACGGCGACATATTCCAAGGTGAATACGCGTTCGACCTGAAAGACGGCCCCGGCACATTCTTTTACGTGTCGAAGAACAAGCGATACGACGGCGTTTGGAGCAAGGACGTTGGCAAGTGCGGGCTATACGGCACGATTGAACAGCAGGCTGACGACAGCTCGAGTGGTCTGCCGCGGCTGACGTTGCTCGAACCTATGGGCGTGCTCGAAGACCAGGCGTATAGCTTACAGGAAAAGCGGGAGATGGAACACTCGATGGCGCTTGGCAACTCGGGCTACGGCAACACGAGTGGCTATGGCGAGGAGACCTGGCAGGAGGGGGACGTGACAGGCGACAGCCAGCAAGAGTACATTGGGGACGAGGAGGAGGTTTAAGCGAGTGATAACACACGCGCGGCGCGTGAGGCTCGTGCGCGCGGTGTCGAGCACGGAGTGAGCGTACGTGTCGTGGCGGGTGTTGGGCATTGTGTTGGCGTGTGCTGGCATGTGCAGGCGTGGCCAGCTGGCCACCCACACCCACACCCACACCAAACACGCAAACACTATGTGTGCGGCCTAGAGTGAAGACAAAGGCGCAGGGTATTGTCATGGCAGGGTTCAGGAGTCCGGCTAAGAAGAGCCCGAGGCCAGACAGTGGGGGGGAAAGGGTCAATGCTCGCGCGGGTTGTTTGTCGCGGTCCGGAGAGTGTCGAGCTGCTCCTTTGAGGTGCACTTGATTCCTGTTCTGAGCGAGACGCACAGGAGGCCACTAATGTACAAAGAATCTGTGTTACTCGACAAGACGTGTTCGAGCGCCTGAGCCTTCAGCACCTTTTCCAGCAGTGTTACTTGACCCTCAGCAACTTCTCGCGGGTGTGTGAGCGTCTTTGCCTTCATGCCAACCTGCAGAGGACTCGAAACTATGCCTATATTGGGATACAGAAGACACGTTGCCAGTCCGTCGGTAACATTGTCTCGATTTCTGAATCTTGAGAGACAAGCCGCCTCGCAGGATCATGAGAAACAATCCGCTACACGCCAAACCCCTTCGTAAAATCCGCTACACGCCAAACCCCTTCCCAATATGCGCGTGGTGACTTGTCTCTCAAGATTCAGATCAGAGTTGTTGATTGTGTCTCAAGATTCGGTTCGAACCAACTAGTCGTGTATGGTAGAAAAACATAGGAAAAGGAGAGTGAAAGAATTGCAACGTCCTCTTCCGGATTTTCCAACACCGCGCAGTTACACCGTGTTTCCCCGAAAACACGGCCTATTTCAATGTCCGCAGAAATGAGATCTCAAAATTGGCCTGTTTTGTGTGCTCTAGAGTGTTTTGTGTACCTTCAACTAGCATTCCCAAACATCAATACTAACTATTGATGTGTAGGCCGTGTTTTCCCGAAAACACGGCCTACTTCAATGTCCGCAGAAATGAGAAAAGAATGGAAATAATCTAGGTTTCCAGCCAGTGCCTTAATGGGATTTGGCGTGCTGCTGGGCAAATCAGACTTCGCCAAACTCTGCGACAACGATGCGGTGGTTGCCATAATCAGCGACTGCAAACACGTTGTGTGCCCCCATCGCCAGCCCCCGCGGGTTGTGCAACCTGCCGGGCTCGTGGCCCTTGAAGCCAAAGGAGCGTACGAAACCACCATCCCGCCCAAAGACCAGGACGCGGTGGTTGCCTTGATCTGCCACCAAAATCTCGCCGTTTCTGCATAGCGTACGTACCATGTCAGAGAGAGAGAGAGAGAGAGATCTGCACCAGAGACACAAGAGATGCGACAATAGGCATCATGTTCATACGAATATTTACTAGGAGGCAGGCGCTGGCATAACAAGTCGGCATGCGCCCGCTTCTGCGCGGTATTTCCGTCGACAATAGCGTTACTGGACAATACATATTCCATCCTAATGCTTGCGTCTCACATCACAAGTGCTCACCCGCCGGTGGCAACCGCACATGGCCCATTGAAGGACTCAGAAGACACGCCTCCCCATCCCCCAACAAGCTCTTGACACACAGTGCCATCCTCCTTGAAGATGACAACCCGCTGATTCCCATAATCAGCAACAACCACTTGCTCTTGCCTGTCGTAGCAGACAGCCGAAGGCTGCAGAAGGCGCTGTCGCATACTGCCAGGATCTGTGCTGTCGCCCAGCGTCGAGATACATTTACCTTCAGCACTAAAGATCTGAATGCGATTGTTTCCATAGTCGCAGACTGCGACCTGCCCATTGCTTCGCACGGCCACGCCACACGGCCCTTGCATGTATCCTCGCTCCTTCCCAGCTCCAGCCCCAATGATTCCGGTGCAGGCGCCATCCAGATTGAAAATTACCACCCGATTGTTTCCACGATCTGCAACATACACGCTCTGGCCGTCAGGCGACACTGCAATGCCACTGGGATTTTCAAGCTGCCCTTCAATCTTTCCCCGGTAACCAATCATCCGGAGAACCTTGCCAGAGGCATCTAGATGATGTACACGATGGTTACCTCGATCTGCCATCAACACGACAGTCGAGCTAAGTCAAAGCTGCAGACAAACACTGCAACAGACAAGCAATGGAAAATTATGTCGACAATCAAAGTAGAAGCAAGTGCGCTCGTGTGCATGGACAGCCAATAAGTCAAGGGAGCATGCCACTGGGCAGCCGGATGAAACGGCAGAGCGCCAAACCGGCTGCCGAATAACGTTGTCAGCACTCAGCACTGGCCAAAGACGCTAGTGCCTCTCACAGTGTTTTATACCTGCCACCCAGAAATCGCCGTTTGGCGCTATTGCCACGCCACAGGGATCGCGGAATTGCGAGTCCCCTGTCCCCCAGGAGCCAATGATGCGCACAAACCAGTTGTTCAGCACTGTGTATTCTAAACCCTCCCACCGTTTTCTCTGCCTGTTCTGGGTTCCACTGATCATATCGGCTTGCTGTTTGGCTGCCGCTAGCAGCTTTGGCCTGTCGTCCATTAGACGGAACACCTCAAGCTTAGTTTCCATGGATGCGATGATACGAGCTGAGATGCTCTGTGCTGCGGCACCGTGAATGGCCTCAAGCAATGACTGCAAGTTTGAGTGCAGTGGGTCGATGGTGGAAGAAGCATGAGACTCCGCTTGAATTTCCCGCTGAATGAAGCCACAGATTTTTTCCCGCCACCTGAGACGCTTCAAGGCGCCAGCGAGATCGTCTGCGAGTCTGTTCATCGACACAATATCATCAACACGTAGCCTATCGTTTGTCTCTGTCGGCGTCAGGATGCGTTCGTCCATTTGCTGTCCGCGGCCAGAGCTCTGGCTGCCGGTGGGCGAAGGAGGAACGCTATTGCTTGCGCCAGAGGTGGGTGTGTGGAGATGTGAGCTTCCATTATTAGATTGCTCATTCTTCTTTTCCGTGTTCCACTTGTGCACCCATTTCTGGATGCTAAGGTCCAGCCGTTGTGCCTTTCCAATCAGCTCATGAGGTGGCTGTGTTTCGTGCTGGAGCATGTCGCCTGCCGTACCCAGACGCGTCGCTGCCGAACCCACTTCTTGCACGTCCTCTCTCATAACGGCTACGATAGAAAACCGTGAGGCAGCTTCCTCCATCAAATACGCATCCTGTTTCCGTCGTTCGAGTACTTTTCTTGCCTCCGTCAGCCGCTCCTTGGCCTCAGTGAGGGTTCGAGCTGTGATGTAGTCGCGGGCATTTGCTGCGTCCTGCGCATGCGTTTGCGAATCGCGCTCCATCGCGGCCACACTATCCACGAGCTCGGCGGGTGCCACATCCTTCCACAGCGCGGCCACCTGCTCCTCAAACCCCCGCAGCTTTGGGAGCAAGTCCTGATCAAGCTGTTCGCGCAGCGTTTTTGCGTCCTGGTATTGTTTCTGGCGGTTCATGAGCGCCTCGGACTCGCGTTTGCGCTTTACTTGGTGCATCATCGTCAGGCGCCCCTGCAAAGCTAACCGCAACCTCTCGCATGTTCCATCATCGACATTGCTCATTTCCATAGGCGGCAGCTTGCCAAACATCGCCTCCCAGTTCTCCACTTTTTGCAGATGCTTGGCCCGCGCTGCAACCGCAAGCTCTTTTTGCAAGTCTTCATTCTGCTCCCTCGCCCGAGCCGCCTTCGACTTCACGACGGCCACCGGGCTCGCAGGGCGCCAGAAGGCACTCTCCTCGAAAGCGCCCCAGCCCTCATCGATCACATCCTCCGCTTCCGCTCCCAGCCTCCTTCCCCCCTTATCCACGAAGAGCTTGGGCATGAGCGGTCCGTGCGGGAAGATCGTAGCATACCGCTCGTCCCTGTAGGTCATGTGCTGCTTGTACTGGCTGCGCAGGCACGACAAGTTGAGCGATGCCCATTGGCAAAACCCACCTTCAGCGGCGGCCTGCACTACCCGCAGCCCCGCATCAAAAAGCCGTCGAACCTTAAGCGCCGTCCAGTACATCGGTAGCGGCGGCTTGAGCATGTCCGCTTCTCCGAGGGCAAGGACGCGCACCACGTGCATCAGCGACTCGACTTCGATTTTGAGGAGCTTCGCGTACACCGGTGGGACCTGGGCAGACAGGATGTAAGAAAAGAGACGCTTGTTGTCAATGTTCTGCGGCTCCACGATGCGGCCCTCCTCCAGGCACGGCGGCGTGAGGTCTTGCTCCCGAATCTGCCGGTACACCTCGCGGAGCACATGCGCGGCAGTCCGCAAGATGCGCACTGCGTAGTCGGCGTCGCCGAGCTCCAGCGGAAAGTATTCCCGCGTCGCATGGTCATCGATCGAGTACAGCAATGCGTACAGCGGCGGCCAGGTCGATGCCCCTGGCCGGCACACACACACCACTGGCTTCGTGAGGCAAGCTGCCGTGCCGCGCGCAGGCGCACGCGTCGCCGCCAGCGGGGCACTTACAGCGTGCATGCAGCGCGCTGGCCCTGCTCTACCTTCGCCGTCACCGCCCTCCTCGCCCCCCCCCGTCGCTCCTGTTGACTCCATTGGACACACACGGTCTAGGTAAGAAGATACTTTGAGCCTATAATTGTGTTCTCCCGCGACAAGAAAAAAGAAAAAACTTCTCTTATTTTTTTTGTTAGGTGAAAAAACAGTTTTTACCACCCCACTAACAAGGAACACCCTTTCCACTAACATTCCACTAACATCCCTAACGTCGGGTTTCCGTATACGGTCGCCTTCCTGCGAGCCCTTCTAGCGTGTGCTTGAGCGATGGTGTTCTGGATGTGAAGAAAAAGGCTGTAACTGCGGCTCTCGGGGGCGCGGTCTGACGCTCGGCGCGACAGGCCCCATGGGGTACGACGCCGTGCACGCGGCCTGCGCCGATGGCGATGACCAGGAGCTGCGGCGCTGCATCGAGGGCCTGGACGTTGATCGTGACGGGCTCTTCGACCGTCACGACCCGCATCCGCGCGTCGTCGTCGGGCGTTCCCCGGGCACCCACGGCCGCTTCAACAGGCCGACGCCCGCGGCCGTCCAGGGCAGCCTCGGCGATACGCCGCTCCACAAGGCGGCAATGGCAGGGCAAACCGTGGCGCTCGGATACCTGCTGTCCGCTGCAGCGTCGGGTGGGTTAAAGGTGCCTGTCGACGGCGGGCTCGGACTCGGACTCGATGGGGACGACGAGTACCGCCTCAAGTTGCTCGCCCTCGAGCCATCCGAGGGCCCTGAGGAGGGGCCCGCGGCGCCTGCAAAAGTGGAGGCGATGGAGGTCCTGGCGCGGCTGGTGCACGCACGAAATGACGCAGGGCAGACAGCGCTGCATCTTGCCGCGCTTCACGGAAACTACACGTGCGTGCAGATGCTCCTCGCCGCAAAGAGCAACCTCCAAGCTACCGACAACACCACCGGCCACACGCCGCTGCACGCTGCCGTGCGCATGGACCATATGCGCGTCGTCATGCTCCTGCTGGACGCCCAGGCGGACCCCAACGCGCCCGACAGGCAGGGCAACTCGCCGCTGCACATTGCCGCGCGCTATGGCATCTTCTCTGCCGTCCGTCTCCTCGCAGGGTCAGGCTCGATGCTCGACGGTCAGCGCGTGCAAGACTGGTACTCGCCCATGCAGCTCGCTGTGTGTGTGTGTGTGTGTGTCTGTCTGTCTGTCTGCCTGCCTGCCTGTCTGTCTGTCTGTATCTATCTATCTATCTATCTATATAGGTACACGCCAATGCACCTAGCATGCCGCTATAATGTCACAGCCCACACGGCGCTCGCATTGTTGGAGGCGCGCGCCGACCCCACCATGCTCAGCCGCGCTGGGCAGCCGCCCGCACTCATTGCTGCCACGCTTGGCGACGAGTCGGTGCTGGAAGTCGTATCTGAGGCTCATTGGCGCATGTGCCTGGAAAACCCCGATGGTGAGGGACTGACTCGCATCAAGGGTGGCGGAAATCTCACGGCGCGCGCCATCTTTGATAAGTCAATGCAACGCCAGTGCTGGGAGCTATCGCTTCCCGACGACAGGGGCAAATGGTACGACGTGGCCTTTGAGTACGTGCACTCGTGGACGAGCGAGGACGGCGAGCTCAGCATGCAGATTCCCACTGACCAAACGGGAGTGCCGTGTGGAAGGTGGGTGGCGCCTGGGCCCTTAACAGAGGAGGCGCTAGACAAGGCAGTCAGCCACTCGTTTGGTGAGGCGCTCGAATTGCTCAAGGACAAGATCTCGTCATTCACGCCGCTCGAAAAGATTCAGGAGTTGCTCACAGTAGAGCTGTCAGGTGTGTGTGTGTGTGTGTGTGTGTGTGTGTGTGTGTGTGTGTGTGTGTGTGTTGCTCACAGTAGAGCTGTCAGCTCCAGCACGCATGCTGCGCACAGCGAATGAGTACTGGTGGGTGGGGCGGAGGGCGCGCGAGGCCTTTGACTTCGCGGGCGCTGAGGCCGCGTTCAAGGCCGCCGCCAAGACGTTTGCCGCAGATTGGTGGGGCAGCGACGGGGTGGAGGGGGCCACGAACCTGGCACTTGAGATGAGGGCCCTGAAAGAGCTCAAGGAGGAGCTGGATGCGAAAATGGAGTCTGGCGATCGGCACCGCACGCGGTTTGACTTTAGGGAGGCTGCGCAGCAATACCTGGGTGTGGGTGAGAAATTTGAAATTTGCCTCCTATTTAAGACATTTTTAATAAGTGAATTTTAATATGTGCACTTTTACTAGTATCTGTATTTTTAATTTTAATGCGATTTTGTTTCTATTGAATTGTTTACAGGTGAGCAGTTTGCCTCCTATGGGCACATGCAACGGGCCTTTGAGGCGTACTATCGACTGCAGGAAGTGGAGGCCAAGGCGCTCCAACGTGAGGAAGCGGAAGAGTGTGTGCGCCTCGCGATGGAGGAGTGTCGGACTTCGATACCCTTCCCCGAGTACCCGCACTCGCGCCTGATGCTGGTGGAGGCCGTCGCGCACCTCAAGCGCGCGTGCAAGCTATACAAAGGGTACCAGGATATGCACTCGTACAAGGCACACATTCTGAGAAGTGCTCTATACTGCGACTGTATATAGAAACGAAACTAAGCCGCTGACTTTCAAGAATTTTTCGCGCAGGCCACGAAAAGTCGGCTCACTGCCGTGCAGTGGAACCTGGAGAAGCAGGGCAAGGCGTACGAGCACCTGAAGAAAGGCAATGTCCACATGTCTTGGGTTGACCTCGGCGCCGCCTACGAGCGGCTTGCCGACACGCACACAGTGTACACGCCCACGGAGGGGTACAAGCTGAGTAGCCACGAACCCAAGGTGCTCATGATGCTGCAGATCGCCGAGGCGGCGGCGGAGTTTCGGAGCGCCATCATCTTCCTGGCCGACATTGGCGACCAGCAGGTGCACGCCATCGCGGCGGCCAACTTGTCCGAGGCGGAGCGCCTTCTCGTCATTCAAAAGGACGCGCATGAGCACATGCAGCACGGGCAGGCGGTCGAAGTGCGCTTCGCTGTGGACACCAAATTGCAGGGGCACCTCCTTGTCTTTGGACAGACGCCCTCGGAGCGCGATGCGGAGGCCTTGTGCATTGCGGGGCGCCAGCCGTACCGGCGGCACAAGGTAGAACACGACTATCCGTTCAAGGATCCGGAGCTCGGCATAATCTACCACCGCAAAATGGTGTCCGAGGGCATGGCTGCGTTCCGCCACGCTAAGGACTGCTTTGCGGCGATCTCCGATGAAGAGAATAGACGCGAGGCCCAGCGCCAGGAGCTGCGTCTGATTGAGCGCATTCGCGCGCAGGATGAGGGCGCGCAGCTTCTCAAGGAGGCGCATCG
>Ga0315899_10003309_pt1 | contig 17578 bp, 34 predicted proteins | sample LakEriMetagenome_2_FD_203518 | JGI IMG/M metagenome (GOLD analysis project Ga0315899, IMG submission 203518) | Freshwater fungal communities from buoy surface, Lake Erie, Ohio, United States - Buoy 4 MA112 | ecosystem: Environmental > Aquatic > Freshwater > Lake | place: USA: Lake Erie, Ohio... | reverse complement strand
CAGGGTTGTTCTTACGGCTACGCTTTTGTGCTGCTTGCACTGGTGCATATCCATAGTCTTGCATCACTGTGATGATGTCGCTTGTGTTCAATGACACATAACGATCTGTAAGGCGGTCAGCCTTGGTTGTGCTGAAAGCAGCAGGGGCAAGTTGTTGGATACGCTCTGTAGAGAGAGCAGAATTGTTAACATTGCGAGAGAAGATTACATGTTTAGCCATGATGTTTCCTTAAGAAAAGTGAGTGAGTGTCAGCAACTGACGCTTAATTATAACCACAAAATTAGGGGCAGTGCAATACCCCTACAGTTTACTCAGGCTTTTTAGCCAAAGGTATCACATCCATCCATGCTACTAGATGGATAGTGTCACCGAACATATCTAGGCAGTAGCTATACATGCCATCGATGTGATCGAAGTAGTAGACAGCCTCAGTGCGAGGGCATTGTACATAGCTCTTAGGCTTCACTGAGTACAGCGGTGTCACTGGTTGCTTGTCGAAGTCCCTGATGTCCACTTCGCTTAACATAATTTTCCTCCTGTAATAGGTGTAGTCGTTTCATCTCAGTGCCTTTGGCATAGCCCTTGATGTAATCCCTGCTCATCCACTGGTAGCTGATGCCTAAGCTACGCAGTCCACGAACAAAGCCTAGCTGATAGCTAAGGTCTACATCCATATAGCCACCATTGCTATGCACCAACATGCAAAGAACCAAGTATACATCTCCATGTCACTCATGTCTAGGCTCAGGTGGTTGAGAGGGTGGTAGTGGGTTGGCAGGGAAAGGCCAAGTTGGATTGTCTTTACGCATTTACATTTTCCTTTCGTTGTACTGGTGTAGCTAACAACCACTTGTCACCGAGGAAGCGAATGCTACGCACCCACTGCCGTTGGTTGTGTCTATTGATACGCCTCTCTACACCTTCGGTGTTGAACAGAGTGCGAACATGTCTTAACATCTTTGTATTCATTTCATTCCTTAACTATACGAAAGTTTCCTAAGTCTACCTGTTCCCTGTTGGCAAAGAACAAGCCATCGAGGTAGCGTTCCAGTGCATTTGATGCATCAGGTAGTGTGGCATAACGCCTTGGCTTGTAGTTGCCACTGTCTGACACATCAAACTCTAGGCAGTACCACTTGTCACGCAGTCTGGTTTGTATCTTGTACATATGCATACCTTTCATAAGAACGAATCTTGCTATCACCATCGGTGTGTTTAGTGACCCACTTAACTGACACATTATCTGAGTGCAATCGTTGTAACAACAACGACAAGTCACAGTCTTCCTCAAGGTACACATTGTCCTTGTACTGGTAGCTGTAGCTGCTTACATCAGGGGCAATGCCTAAGTTGTCTAACACCTTACGCTTCACCTTGCCCCATCCATGCCCTGCATCAGTGTATACAGTGATGGTGAATGTCTTCTGTTCTGTCATGATGTTAGCTCCTCGATAGTCCCTGCCAATACCACTGTCTTACCAGTAGCCCCTACCACAAAGCTAAGCTTCACGATGTTTTGATGTGACCTAAGTCCACACTTAGTCATGTATGTTTCCATCTGTCCTCTTTCATCGAAAGAGTGTTGCCATCCATGTCCATTGCTGAACTCCCAGTGCAGGGTGTATGGTGGTGGTAGCACCTCCTCCGCTTTGATTGCCCACATCTTATCAATCCTTTCATACGAATCATCATGTGTCATGTTGTTTCCTTTGCAAGTTGTTTACATTTCTTTATTGCCATTTGCTTAGCCACCTTTCGGGTGGCATAGCTCTCCTTAACCACTAGCACCTCGACACCATCAACATGCTTGGTGATGATGCCGTAGTAGATGCCTAGTCTGCACTTGGTGTAGCAGTGCCACACTGTCTTAGTTACTGGGTTTGCTATGTGCATTAGCCAGTTCCTTTTCCATGCCCTTGATGAAGGCATAGTAGCCCTTCGTCTTCGGGGTGTAGAAGGTGGATGCTATATCCTTAGGCTTCATAGCCTTGGAGAAGTTGGGCAGGGTAGCTACATAACACCTACCGAAAAAGTCTGCAGTAAATTCTATCTTGCTCATTTGTTTACCTCTTCTATCTCTGTACAACGACACCCAAACCCATCAACTGCAGGGCAATCGGGATGGTGGTCAAGCTCTAACTGTGCATCAATTATTTCCCAATCACCCTCAGCCACAATGCCTTGATTGAGGGGTATGAAATCACCACCATCAATGTTCTTAGCTATGTCTATAGCATCATCCTCACTGTCGGCATCAACATGAACATACAAGTATGTTGTCATCTTAGCAATCACTTTGTATCGATTAGTCATCACATGCTCCTTCCATAGCATCACTCAACTTAATGCTATGACATAAGTCATTAGCACTATCCTCAAATTGTTTCCGAGTGTCTTCAATGATGTTAGCAATCTCATGTGTTACATAACCATCAAGTACCTTCCACACTGTTACATCCTCACAGCCAAGCTTGCACAAGATGTCTGCATAAGAGAAGTTGTCGGGGTAGCCGGAGAGCCACTGGTTGAGGGCAAACCTCTCACTGATCTTCATGTTCATTGTGTGTTTCCTTTCAGGATGGGTTGTCGTTTAATAAGTGGAAGGTAAACCTTAGTGCCAAAGAACTGATGGTCAAACGCTTGATCATCAATGAGCTTGGCTGAGTGTGCTCTAGCTGCTTTCATTGTCCTGAAAGAAGCTACAGGGGTGATGCTGTTAGGCCAGTTCACAATGTATTTGTATCTCATATCACCACCAACTATCGTAGAACACTGCCTTGCCATCGGCAATGGCTTGCCTTGCCACCTTGACGAAGTCACCGACACTCTCAAGATCTTCGGGATATATCTCTTGAGCACCGAAGAAGAACCCATTGACAGGCACTAGCTTGTTGTTGCCAGTGTCCATCTCCAGTCTGTCTAGATCTTTCAGATCAAGACGAACAGTGGTGCAGTTGAAGCTCTCTTTAGAGCCACCCTTTTGGCGGTACAAATCCTCCATCCAACCATGCAAAGCATTGAACTTTCGCCAGTAGCTGAGTTGCATAGCACCATCACCCAGTGCCACATCAACAGTGCTACTACCTACGCTATCCGCATTGATAGCAAATGCATACATATCAAGTCCCATAATCGTTCCTCGGAAAGTTAATTGTTGAGTAATAGAAGTCGAGGATTTCATCCTCTGTCAATCTAAAGTCTATGTCACCGAGTGCCACAGCAATGCCAATGTCATAGTTGTTACGAGACAAGCCTGTCTCATTTATCAGAGGGATCTTCATGTCACCTACAGCAAACATGTACCACCATCCTGTCCTCATCCACTGTCAGCCAAGCCTTTCGAGTAGCTGAGTTGTAAACAATAATGTCACCGACATTAATGATTGCCCCTGTCTTGCAACAGATACCTTTGTATCTAGCCTTCATGATCCGTTCCATGTTGCCTCCGAATGTTGTTCTTCAATATGCCAAGTGCCTATCTTGATAGCCTCTGCTATCGACTCAGCAAAGCCAACGTAACCCACTGCATCTGAGTCAGTGAACAACTCAAATATTTCAGCTTCGCTTTCCCATCTAGCCCACACTTCGTAGCCATGCTTCGCAAGTATCTTTCTCATTCGAAACTCCTCATGTAAATAACACCACGCTTAACACCATCAGCCATTGGCATCACCTTCATTGCCACCACATCAGCCACCTTTACAGGTTGTTCAGTGGTCTTGAACACAAAGCTATCATACTTATAAGGGTTATAAGTAACTTGCCTACCGACAATGCTGATGAAATCAAATTGATTGTCAGCTCTGTTGGTGCAGTAGTTAATCCAAGTGCCACTAACACCAGCATGTACATTCTTACGCTTCTCTCGAAGCACCCTCTGTCGCCCTGCTTCGGACACCATCAGCTTGCATCCATCTAACACCACAGTGTCACGATGGGCAATCACTCTACCCTTGTCAGCACCTTCCAAGGCTTTAATGCTGAAGCATTTCTTGTGCAGATTGAAGTAAACAAACACTCTCATTTTGGAAATCCTAAGTAGACAGGGTCAAGATCAACCCAAGTATCAGTGTTATCAACACCATCAATGGTGTCGTAGACATTGATGTTGTACCAACCATCATCATTCGGTGTATGGATGTTGAACGAATGTTCATCAGTGCCATACCACCAGTCACCCTCATCAACAATCTCATGCTTGTATGCTTTGATGAGTACATCAGCCATCTCTTGCATCTGCTTTTTAGTCAGAGCCATGTTGTTTCCTTTCAGGAAGTTAAACCATAAACTTTACGAGCCACAATACCAAGGGTATTGACAGGGACTTCAGTGTCATATCTGACAGCATCAGTCAGGAAGTACATGTACTTTCCTTTGCTCTCATCAATGTAAAAAGTAGAATACTTTTTAACCAAGTGCTCATCGTAGTGAGCATCGAAGATGGATCTACTGTTAGTCCAACTGAATCCCTTTAGGATTGTCACCTCACCAATGGCAACTGCCTTGCCTAGTCCTGTCCTAATGATGGCAACTCTCTGCCCCATATAAGGATGCAAACTCTTGCTCTCTCTTGTCTCAATGGTTTTTAAACCATCAACGATTAGGTCAGCAAAGGATTCATCCTTTGTGTTCCTCACATTGATACCTAGCATGTTGTTTCCTTTCAGGAAAGTTTAGTTAATAACCAAAACTTTACAGCAACAAATGCTGCAAAGCAGACAGTGCCTATCACATATTCCATGTCATTTCCTTTCAGGAAGAAAGCTAAGTGGGTTGGTTTTGATTTCAGGATCCATCATGTCAAACACAAGGGCTTTAGCCCTGTTCAGATACTGTCTCGCAGTCTCGGTGTCACCCAGTGCCATTAGCTCTTGAGCATCTGACATGAGTCCTGCAATTATCATTGCACCCCCTGCCACTTCATAAGTGAAACTGTCTTTGACGCTTTTCTTAAAAGCATCAATGTCACATCCATACATTGTGATTTCTTTGGTAGTCATGTTGTTTCCTTTCAGGAATTGATTGCTTCAGCCAGTGCATTTTCACTGTCGATAGTGACTGCATCAAACACCTGTTGCTTCGTGCCTTTGTAACCCATCCCTTTAAGAATTGCATAGCAAGTCTTACCTTTAGAGGTGAGTCGCATACCTTTCATCTCCAGTTTAAGACCTTGTCTTAGAGAACGGAGACGGAAAGCTTCGATTTTCTGTGGAGTATCTAGTACCATTGTGTTTCCTTTCAGGAAGAGTTGCTTGAGAAGTTGCTCAAAAATTAAGCAACTTCAGAAACCCATTGTCTAGCACCGACCCCAGTGCCACAATGGAATTGTCCCTCACATACATTATCAGCATGATGTATCAGCATGCCCTATACATTCACCTTGTATAGGCTAGGCTAGTCCATAGTGATGACGCTTACCTTGCTAATAGCAAGCACCCTCACCGACACTAGTATCAATTTTTAAAGAACATTCGACTGAAGCTTTGCTTCACAGCAGGGCTTCACCCTATAAAGAATACTCAATGGCACTCTGAAAAGCCCCTTAGGGCTTTCCGGAAGGTCATCAAACAACAAAGCCTGTTTGGTCAAGCTTCGCTTTACCTTTGGCATACAGTCCGACAATGACTTTGTCATCGAGGTGTCGAACATCTGAGTTGTCTCCAGAGACAACAGGGATTCCCATAAATGTCATTGGGATATCCTTTTCCTTACGGAAAACAACTGCCATTCTCATGTTGTTAAGCAAAGCTTTCTCAACATAAGGTTGAAAACCTTCAACACCGGAGTAACTGAAAGTTACATCATAGTTGCTTGGCAAATCTTTACGATTTGCATCTTTGGTATAGTCATAGAATTGAATGTCAGGGAAAGCAGCAAATATGTTTACATATTCAATGCCGTTAACATCAGTAAAACCTACGGTTTCCCAACGAATATCACTAGTGCCGTTCAGTCTAACCAAAGGCTTTAAGCCTTGCTTGTTAGCCTTCTTGATAAGCTTTGCAATATCAACAACAAGTTGTTGCATGAAAGTATTTCGTTCAGTGAAAAACCATGTGGTTTTGTTGACCCTAGCTTGCTGAACCGAGCTGAAAGCTCCACGACCTGCACTGTTCAAGCAAGCCACATCACATTGAGCAATCTTTGCCATAGAACAAGTGTTCCACTTGGTAGTTGTTGCCGGAGCTAGATACAAGATACCAGTTAAGAAACCTAAGGTTTCACCCTTGATAGTTTTGGCATCGGACGATACAGAAAGCAGAGCTTTAGACTTGAACATTTTGTTTCCTTTAGGAAAGTTGTGGCAACATTGCCGTTGAGGTTTCAATTGTAATCTTATCCAATAACCCTGTCAATCACAGGGCTTTTCTGCTACCAACAAGGGTTTTACCCTTGAATAACAGTGCCTCGTCATAACATCCCATCCACTGCATTGCCTCAGCTTTGCTGAGAGTGTAATGTGATTTCTTGAAACCGACACCAGTTACTTTGTAACCAAAAGCTTTGCAAAGCATCAGTTTAATCTGATCTTCCCAAAGCAGAGCTAAGCTAATAGTGCTAAGCACTATAGAGATTTCAATGAGAATTTGAACAGCATCGTAATTTGTCATGATAGTTCCTTAAGGAAAGTTAAAAAATGTTCGGCTCAACCTAGAGCCACTAAAGCATCGTAACCCGCTTCTTCTGAAGCATACTCATATCCCTTTTGAGATTCGATATCTCTAAGGCAATCATAGAGCCAGCTTCTGAATTCATTCATCTCAGAGTCAGGAAACTCACCTCTTGTTGAGAGAGTCCTAATGAATTTCTGAGTCTTTTTGCCGTTTTCGGGGTGAAACTCTTCGAGAACATCCCAAAGACTGTCGCCACAATTGTCCAAAACAAGCTTGGCAAGATTCAGGAAACGAGCCGTATCGATTTCAGTTTTCATCTTCATGTCTTTCATTTAATGAATTCAAGAGAAAATACCCTTTTTTCACTACCATGAAAAAGGATATTTTCTCTATTAAATGAAAGACATGGATTCAGGCACATGCCCGCAGATCTTCCTATATTTAAACAAAAGAAGATGCCAACAAGTTGGCATGTCTTTTGTGATTATAAATATAGGAAGTCAAGATAGAGTTGTCCACAGTTTGTTCTTGGCTCGGCTTGAGATGTTGTGGATAACCCAGTGTTGTGCTGTGGATAACTTTGGAAATTGAAGGTTGTTGATAACTCTGATTTTGCTGTGGATAACTTTGCTGATCGGGGTATAGCTTTAGGGTGGTGGATATACCGACCCTTCTGTCAATGGGGTTATGCAAAAAAAGCATAACCTTTTCCGGTGGTTTTTGAGGTGGTGAACCGATTTTGAATCAGTATTCAAGATCTTCTAAGTCATTGAATTCATTGAAGAATCTTTTCTTTGAGTTGAATGCAGTTAAGATCTTTGAATCACCTAAGATCTGCAACGCATTGCAGGGCTGCTACGGCTGCAGGGCTGGGCGGCAGCGGGGCGGGGCGTGGGCCAGTGGGGGTGTAGGCGCTATTGTATATGGCCTCGTACAAAAATCAGGAAAATTGAGTCTGTTAACCAAACTCCATTCTTGGCAGCTCCCACACCGTCATAGAAATAATATTTCATAACAAAGCTGCAGATGAAACAATCGATTTGCACCGTCAACTACCCAGAGATGTGTACACCCTAGCATAAGAAATGTTCAATACACTAAACAATTAGGGACAGATCAACTATGCACATAAGGTGATACAAACAGCTACCTTCCGTACACTTATATGTGTACAAATAAGAACAATTCTCATTGAAGTTTCATGCAACTTATAAGTATCTATCAAGAAACATCTTGATAGCTATAGGTTTATAAACACCCCCGTATGGACCATTTTATTATTTAGGCAATATTTCTGATTGTTCCTACAGAAAAAGCTTGACATTGGTTTCAATGTGTGTAAAACTACCAGTACCTGCACCATGTATGCTTTAGACATACAGGCGATACGAAACAAAGTATGAGCTACCTTCCGGCTACAGGTAAAGAAATGAGCTTGCAATCGGCTGCTGAAGAGAAAAGACTCAGAGAGAACAATAGAGGGGCCACTCTGTTGTTCTGCTTTGGACACTGGCAGTGGTACACCTTACACTGACCAGACTAGACTTGATGTGGGTACTTGTTAAAAGCTGTTGCTAAAAGGGTGGGCTAACAACAGCCATAGATGAACACATCCCTTATGGGCTTTCTAGGTGTATGTTCTAGATATTAGTGGTAGGTGGTATGTATTTCACTATGTGATATGTACCGTTCCCTACAGGTAATGGTAGTAGTTTCTTCACAGGACTTCTACCGTTACCTTCATAGACACTATAGACATACATTGGGATAGGTTGTTATGAGTAGCAATAAATGCTACCATACCACCTTAGCTAGGCTATGTGTGTTAGCATGAAGCATTATGAACTATTACACCCGACAAGAGCTTGAAGACAGAGGTTTAACAAACACATACCCCTACAGTGTGGCTACACAAGCTTCACTAGCGTTACACAGAGGTTATGTAGACAAGATGCATTTATTCCACAGTGATGTCTATTATGTTAGAGCAGCACTAGAGAAGAACACAGGATATGTATTTCCCTTAGACAGAGTTGAAGATGCTATGAGAGCTGAGGGATGGAAAGAACACAGACACCTACCGAGGAAGAAAGAATATGGCTACAAAGAAAAGCACAGTTAATGCTGCTGGTAATTACACCAAGCCTACAATGCGTAAGGCGTTGGTAGCTAGGGTGAAGGCTGGTTCTGCTGGTGGTGATCCGGGAGAGTGGTCTGCTAGGAAAGCACAGCTTGTAGCAAAGAAGTATAAAGCTGCTGGTGGTGGTTACAAATGAAGCCTTCTCAGAAGTCTTTAAAGGATTGGACAGCCCAGAAGTGGACAACAAAGTCTGGTAAGCCTTCTGCTAAAACAGGAGAGCGTTATCTTCCTGAAGCTGCCATTAAGTCTTTAAGCTCTGCTGAGTATGCAGCCACCACTAAAGCTAAGCGTGAAGGCACAAAAGCTGGTAAGCAGTTTGTTAAACAACCAAAAGAGATTGCTAAGAAAGTGAGCAAGTTCCGATGATTAAAAAAGGTAGTGAAGAGTTTTCAGGGTATAACAAGCCCAAAGCTACTCCTAAGCATCCAACGAAGAGTCATGCTGTGTTAGCTAAAGAGGGTGACACAGTGAAGCTCATTAGATTTGGACAACAGGGTGTTAGTGGTGCTGGCTCTAGTCCAGACACTCCTAAGGACAAGGCTAGGCAGAAGAGCTTCAAAGCTCGTCATGCTGAGAATATTAGTAAGGGTAAGATGTCTGCTGCATATTGGGCAGACAAGGTTAAGTGGTAACTAAAAGGAGAAACTATGGCTACCGATGCAGAAAAAGTTAAGATGTACCGTGAGAAGGCTAAGGACACTTCTGTCCCTCAAGAGGTGCGTAACACCTACTTGGACAGAGCTAATGAGCTGGAGCGTAAGGCTTTTGAAGCTACTAAGGTTCCTGAGAAGAAGATGATGTATGGTGGTATGCCTGTTCGAGGTAGCCGTACAGCCACTAACGCAAAGAAGAAGAAGATGATGGGTGGTGGTTATGCTATGCCAGCTAAAACAACAATGATGTCTAAGGGCGGTGCTGTTAAAAAAGCTCCAGCTAAGAAAGGTAAATGATGGCTACTAAGAAAGCGTTTAAACCTTGTGAGGGATGCCCCACACCAGCCAAGTGTAAAGCTGCTGGTAAGTGTATGGCTAAAGAGGGCAAAGAAGGTAAGAATGGTAAGCCTATGGTGGCTATCATGATTGGTGTGGGTAAGCCAATGAAAGCTAAGAAAAAATAATGGCTACTATTAAACAAATAGCTAAGGTAGGCAAAGTGATGCGTGAGTTTAAAGACAAAGGCTTGCACAGTGGTAAAGGTGGTAAGGTTGTTACAAACCCCAAGCAAGCCATTGCCATTGCCTTGTCTGAAGCTAAAGTGAAGCCTAAGAAGAAATGAGCAAAGAACCTAAGATTAGGAGTGTTGGAAAAGTGTTAACAGCGGGAGCTGCTAACACTATCTACACTTGTCCTGAGAATTTTGTAGCTAAGATGAATTTGTTATTTGTTTCCAATCATGGGGGTAATAACAAAACTGTTTCTATTCAATGGCATGATGCTAGTGCTGGTGCTAATTACTACATTGTTGGTGGTTATGTTCTTTCTGCAAATGGTTATATTAAACTGGATGGTAGTTATCTTGCTCTCTATCCCGGTGACACCTTGGTAGTTACACCAGAGGCTGGTAGTAGCATGGACACCACTGTCACTGTTGAAGAATACTATGAACAAGGACTATTTTAATCATGGCTAAAAGAGAACTAAGCGAACAACAGAAGAAGTTCATTGAGGTGTTATTTGCTGAGGCTGGAGGCAATCCTTCCAAGGCAAGGCAGCTTGCTGGCTATAGCGAAGGCTACAATACCAAGGTACTCATGGAAGTTCTTAAGGAAGAAGTGATTGAGGCTACACAGCTTTACATCGCTATGAATGCCCCTAGAGCAGCTATGGCTGTTGTGAGTGGTATTGCTGACCCTACAGAGCTAGGCTTGAAAGAGAAGCTTAATGCTGCTAAAGATTTGTTAGACAGGGCTGGTTTGGTGAAGACAGAGAAAGTTCAGGTGACAGCACCTAACGGCATCATGATTTTGCCAGCCAAAGATAGCGGTGAGTGATAGAGACTTAGGGGCTTGGATATTGCCACAGCCCAAAGCAAAGGAAACATATGTACCTATTCCAAAAATTAGAAAAACTATACCATTTGGTTACAGACAAGATGAAGAAGATCCTAACCTCTTGCAGCCAATACCTACAGAGCTTGAAGCGTTAGAACTAGCTAAGAAACATTTAAAACAATATAGCTCTAGGCAGGTAGCAGCTTGGCTTACCACCACAACAGGTAGAACAATAAGCCATGTGGGATTGTTAAAGAGAATAAAGACTGAAAGAACTCATGGACGAAAATCCGCTACTTACCGCAACCTTGCCACAAGGCTCAAAAAAGCCCTTGAGCAAGCGGAAAGGTACGAAGAAAAATCCAAGAGGCTCGGCAGGGAAGACCAAACAGGATACTTCGAGTCAGAGCAGTACAGCAAGCTCACCGAATATATCGATAGTAAACTCGCCAGAGATTCCTCTAGCGACACCTGATGATAGGGAAGTATTGTTTAAGCCCAATGCTGGGCCTCAAACATTCTTCTTAGCTTCCTCAGAGAGGGAGGTGTTATATGGTGGAGCTGCTGGTGGTGGTAAAAGCTACGCTATGTTGGCTGATCCACTAAGGTATATGGTACATCCACAGTTTTCTGGACTGCTTCTTCGTCATACAACAGAGGAACTTCGAGAACTTATTTGGAAGAGTCAAGAGCTTTATCCAAAGATTTACCCCGGCATCAAATGGAGTGAACGTAAGATGCAATGGGAAGCTCCATCAGGGGCAAGACTGTGGATGTCTTACCTTGATAGAGATGAAGATGTGTTGAGATATCAGGGTTTGGCATTTAGCTGGATTGGTTTTGATGAGTTGACGCAGTGGCATACGCCATTTCCGTGGAACTATATGCGTTCTCGACTGCGTACAGCGGCAGCAGACCTACCAATCTTCATGAGAGCTACAACAAATCCGGGTGGTCCGGGCCATGCTTGGGTGAAGAAGATGTTTATTGACCCTTCTCCAGCAGGAAAAGCCTTTGATGCTACAGATATTGAGAGTGGAACTACCCTAGTCTACCCAAAAGGACACAGCAAAGAGGGGCAACCACTGTTTAAACGTAGGTTTATCCCTGCTATGTTGACGGATAACCCCTATTTGATGCAGACAGGTGACTATGAGACGATGTTGTTGTCTCTTCCTGAGCACCAAAGGAAGCAATTGCTAGAAGGAAATTGGGATATTGCTGAAGGTGCAGCGTTTCCTGAGTTTAATAGACAGATACATGTAGTGGAACCGTTCCACATACCAAGTAATTGGACTAAATTTAGGGCTTGTGACTATGGATACGGAAGTTATAGTGCTGTGGTGTGGTTTGCTGTGTCACCAAGTGAACAATTGGTCATCTATCGTGAGATATATGTTAGCAAGGTACTTGCCAAAGACCTCGCTCGCATGGTCATGAGGGCTGAAGAGAACGATGGGCCTATGAGATATGGTGTATTGGACAGTAGTTGCTGGCATAAGAGGGGTGACACAGGTCCATCACTGGCAGAACAGATGATTGCAGAGGGTTGTAGGTGGAGGCCATCTGATAGAAGTGCTGGAAGTAGGGTGGCAGGTAAGAATGAGCTGCATCGAAGGCTACAACTTGATGCCTTTACAGAACAGCCAAGATTGGTTATAACAAGCAACTGTGTGAACACGATTGCTCAGCTACCCATCATACCTTTGGACAAGAGAAACCCAGAGGATATTGATACTAAAGCTGAAGATCACTTATATGATGCTATTCGTTATGGTGTGATGAGCAGACCTAGAAGTAGTTTGTTCGATTACAATCCATTAAATTCTGCTGGCTCTGGGATGAAGATGGCAGACCCCACATTTGGGTATTAAAGGGTATTTATGGCGCAAAACAATTTCATGGACGATAAGTCTATTAGTTTAAAAGATAAAAAAGAAGGTGAAGATATACCATTCACTGGTGATTCTCTATTAGTCTTTCTAAACGATAGATATACAAAGTCTGAAGAGAGCCGTAGACAGGATGAACAGCGTTGGCTCAAGGCTTATAGAAACTATCGTGGTATTTATGGACCAGATGTTAAATTCACTGAGACAGAGAAGAGCCGTGTATTCATTAAGGTGACAAAGACCAAGGTGCTTGCAGCATATGGTCAAATCACTGATGTGTTATTTGCGAATAACAAGTTTCCTCTCAGCGTTGATCCTACTGTCCTACCTGATGGTGTAGTAGACACAGTACATTTTGATGATAAAGCACCAGAAGGTATGGAATCTGAGATGGTTTCTCCTTTTGGTTACAAGGGAGATGGTAAAGACCTAGCACCGGGTGCTACACTTTCTTCTTTGATGGAGAAGCTTGGTCCTTTGAAGAATCAGCTTAGTGGTCAAGAGGGTCTTAAGGAAGGTCCGGGCGTTACTCCTTCTTCTTTGACATTCCATCCTGCAATGGTTGCAGCTAAGAAGATGGAAAAGAAGATACATGACCAGTTGGATGAGAGTGGTGCTAATAAGCACCTGCGTTCCACTGCCTTTGAGATGGCTCTGTTTGGTACAGGAATCATGAAGGGTCCATTTGCTAAGACAAAAGAATATCCTAGCTGGGATGAAGAAGGCACTTATAAGCCTGAGATGAAGACAGTACCAGAGACATCACATGTGTCCATCTGGAACTTCTATCCTGATCCTGATGCTACTAACATGGAAGAAGCTCAATACATTATTGAGCGTCACAAGTTGAGTGGTACACAGCTAAGGACTTTGAAGAATCGTCCCTTCTTTAGAGCCAATGTCATTGAAGAAGTCATTGAGATGGGAGCCACCTATACTAAGAAGTATTGGGAAGATGACTTGAGAGACTATGCTCCCAACTTGGGAACAGACAGATTTGAAGTGTTGGAATATTGGGGCAATGTTGACATTGACATGCTCAAAGAAAACGACATTGTTATTCCTGATGCTTTGTTGGAAGCAAAGGAGTTACAGGCCAATGTATGGTTCTGTAATAATAAAATTATTCGTTTAGTATTGAACCCGTTTAAGCCAGCCAACATCCCATACTACGCTGCTCCTTGCGAATTAAACCCCTACTCTCTATTTGGCATTGGTGTTGCCGAAAACATGGACGACACCCAGACCCTCATGAATGGTTTTATGCGTATGGCAGTGGACAATGCGGTGTTGTCTGGCAACCTTGTATTCGAGGTGGATGAAACCAACCTCGTTCCCGGACAAGACATGACTGTCTATCCCGGTAAAGTGTTTAGGCGACAGGGTGGTGCTCCCGGTCAAAGCTTGTTTGGAACTAAGTTTCCTAACGTAGCTGCTGAGAACTTACAACTGTTTGATAAAGCACGACAGCTTGCTGATGAGTCTACAGGCATGCCTTCCTTTTCACACGGACAGACAGGTGTGAGTGGTGTAGGTAGGACAGCCTCTGGCATTTCTATGTTGATGAATGCTGCATCTGGCAGTGTTAAAACCATCATCAAGAATGTGGATGATTATTTGTTAGCTCCTTTGGGTAAGGCTTTCTTCAGCTTCAACATGCAGTTTGATTTTGATCAAAGCATTAAAGGTGACTTGGAAGTTACAGCTAGGGGTACAGAGAGCTTGATGGCTAATGAGGTGAGGAGCCAACGCTTGATGCAGTTCTTGCAGATTGCCAGCTCACCAGCATTGATGCCTTTTGCTAAGTTTCCCTACATCATTCGTGAGATTGCTAAGAGCATGGACCTTGATCCAGACAAGGTGACTAACAATATGGATGAGGCTATGCGTCAAGCGTTGCTGATGCAAAAGGCTACAGCTCCTGCTCCAGTAGAAGGTGCTCCTCCTGTTGCTGGTCCTGAAGGTGGCCCACCCCCAGTATCTGATATGACTGGTGGTGGTGGTGGAAATATTGGTATTGGTGCTGCACCAGTGCCGGGTGAACAAGGATTTGCTGGTAATGTCCAAGCTGTACCTCCCCAAGCTTAAAGGCTTTGTAAACACTAACGCTACATGGGAAGCGTTCTTAGAACTACTTGATGCTGAGATTGCTCAGCAGCATAAGAACTTAGAACAAGCTTCAGATGCCCGTGAAATTGGAAAGGCTCAAGGAGCCATTGCTGCTTTACGCAGACTAAGTTATCTTAAGGATGAAGTTAATGTACACAAATAATATGGATAGACTGTTTGCTGAAGGCGGCATGAATGATGAAGGTGGTACGGTAGATCCAGTATCTGGTAATGATGTACCTCCGGGTTCTTTGCAAAAAGAAGTGAGAGATGACATTGATGCTAAGCTGAGCGAGGGTGAGTTTGTTATTCCTGCGGATGTTGTTAGATACATTGGTCTTGAACGATTGATGAAGCTTCGTGATGAAGCTAAGCAAGGCTTGTCTCGAATGAATGAGATTGGTCAGATGGGTAATGCTGAGGAAGTGTCTAACCCAGAAGCTCTTCATAATAGTGAGGACGATGGTGGCTTCACTTCTGAAGTTGATGACATCATGGAAGAAGTGGATATGGATAGTAGAGGAGAGAAAAGATTTGCTGGAGGAGGAGCTGTATATGTTCCACCAGCAGATAAAGACATCTTAGCTAAATATAACATTCAAAGAACATCCATCACTAATCCAGCTTTAGATGTTAGGCTTTTAAAGAACGCTGCTGGTGATTCTTTATATATGACTTACTTCAATGGAAAACCCGGTGGAACTATTCCTGAGGGATATTCTGTAGTAGACTCTAATCCAGCTAGTAGAATGACTGGTACAGGTCTTACAAATACTACAACTACAGTGAATAAAATAACTGATGGTACTGCTAGTGTAGATGGTGGTAATACAAGCTTAGTTTCTGGTGGCAATACAAATCTGTCTGGTGTTAATAATACATCAATGACAGACTTAGCTTTAGGTAATGTAGCTATTACAGGTAAAGATGGTAAAGTCACTACAGTGGGTGGTGGCGATACAGGAACAACAACAGATGGAGGTTTAGGTGTCAATGCTTATGGCGGTAATATTACATCAAATGCTGATGGAGGCGTTAGCACAGGTCTTGGTGGCTTTACTTTAAATCCTGATGGTACTGTAACAGCAAATACTCTTAACAAAGGTCTTACTGCTGCTGCTGGTATAGTTAATCCATTATTAGGAGTTGCTGCTAGGATTAATAACGCACTAGCTAGTAGTTCAGCAAAAGACTTTACTAGATCTATTGCAGATACTATGGGTACTAATCTTGATACAAGCACTGCTGCTGCCACTGCTGGTCCTACTGGAACTGGGGGTACTGCTGCTACTGCTGCTGCTGATGCAGCTTCTTCAGCTACTAGTATGGGATTAAGTCCTGCTGCTGCTGGTGCAGCTAGTCAAGCTGCTGCTAATGTCATCACAAGTGGTGGCACTTCATCTGATGCTGCAGAGGCAGGTAGATCTGCTGCTGCTGATGTGACTAGAAAGGAACAATCTAGTACAGATACAACAGCAACAGATAAAGCGGCAGAAGACTATCGTAAAAGCTTAGATGGTTTTGATGTAGCTGGTCCTTCTGACACTGGTGGTGGCTTTAATTTAGCTGGCTCCTTCGACTTTAGAGGTGGTGGCTCTGGTGGTGGTAAATACTTTGATGATCAAGGCATGGCTACAATGGCTATGGCTAAGGGTGGTCTTGTTGCTAAGCGTACAAAGAAACCTACACTTGCTCAAAAAAGAGGCATTGCTTCTAAGAAATAATACTATATAATTAGCATACTCAAACCAGAGGTGGGCTGGCGAGTGTCAACAATTTCCCACCATATGGCTACCTATCTCCCTGCTATGCAGCTACAGTTAGCCCCAACTTAAAGGTATGTTATGACAGAAGCAGTAGTAAATCAGAATCAACAAGCTCAGGCTTTCTCTCCCTTTGGTAAGCGTAATGCTAACAAGGATCGGATTGAACAAGAAGAAGCTGAGTTGAAACAATTGGCTGAAGATAAGAACAAACCCTCAGAAGATCCTACAGATCCTGAAGACAGTTCTTTAAACGCAGAAGAGAAAAGCTTTAAGAAGCGTTATGGTGATCTGCGTAGACATTCTCAGCAACAGCAAGTAACTTTGCAGAAACAGATTGATGAGCTTCGTTCACAGCTACAGCAAAGTACAGAGAAGCAAATTAAGCTTCCTAAGAGTGAAGAAGAATTGAATGAGTGGGCTGCTCAATATCCTGATGTTGCAAAGATTGTTGAAACCATTGCAATTAAAAAGGCTAAGGAACAGACCCAAGCCTTGGATGAGAGATTCAAAAAGCTAGATGAACGTGAGCATCAAACATCTAAGGATAAGGCAGAGGCTGAATTGATGCGTCTGCATCCAGACTTTGATGCCATCCGTGATGATGATGAGTTCCACAACTGGGTTGATGAACAACCTAAGTGGGTTCAGGATGCTTTGTATGATAATGAGAGTGATGCTAAGGCTGCTGCCCGTGCCATCGATCTTTACAAAGCTGATAAAGGAATTAAGGCTAAGAAGCCTACTACAGATAAGGGTGCTGCTGAGAGCGTTAACACCCGTGGTAGTCGTTCTGCACCTACAGGCGAAAGCAAAGATGGTGTCTTTTATGAGTCACAGGTAAACAAAATGACTACCTTTGAATATGAAAAGAACCAAGAAGCTATTGCTAAAGCATTACAATCAGGTAAGTTTGTATACGATATTAGCGGAAGTGCTCGATAAGTATTGACAAACCTGAAACAACTGGTATAACTTTAAGCAGGACTAGGTATCTAGTCTTGCTCCTATGGGCCGTAACAATGCTAGCTACCATACCCCATAGAGTTATCTGTCACGCAAACAATAA
>Ga0315899_10003308_pt1 | contig 17583 bp, 25 predicted proteins | sample LakEriMetagenome_2_FD_203518 | JGI IMG/M metagenome (GOLD analysis project Ga0315899, IMG submission 203518) | Freshwater fungal communities from buoy surface, Lake Erie, Ohio, United States - Buoy 4 MA112 | ecosystem: Environmental > Aquatic > Freshwater > Lake | place: USA: Lake Erie, Ohio... | reverse complement strand
CCTAGTAAGGGCCAAGACAAAATTGCCCGCTTAAACTCAGTCTCAGACATAATCGCAAGTGGAAAAGTGTGGGTTCCACGAACCCGCTGGGCAGAAGAGTTAGTGGACGAAGTTGCAGCATTTCCGTCAGGCGAGCATGATGACTTGGTTGACGCGACAACTTTAGCGCTTATGCGCTTTCGTCAGGGTGGGTTTCTTCGTTTACCAAGCGATGAACCTGAAGAGATTCAATGGTTTAAGAGCCACCGCCGTGAGCGGTTCTATACAGTTTAAGGATAAATTATGGCAACGAGTTCTATGGACAAAGGTTTGTACGCAGCCCCCCTCGGTCTTGAAGAAGAGATGGGCATGGCTCCGCTGGAGATTGAGATTGAAGACCCTGAAGGCGTGCGTATTGGCATGGGTGATATTGAGATTGAACTCACCCCTGATGAAGAAACAGAAGACGACTTTGATGCCAACCTTGCTGACTTCATGAGCGACAGTGCGCTTGACTCTTTGGGTGGTGAGTTGGTTGCTGACTTTGACAAGGACATCAATGACCGCAAAGATTGGATCAGAACTTACGTTGAAGGTTTGAAGCTACTGGGCTTGAAGTACGAGGAAAGAACAGAGCCATGGAACGGTGCCTGCGGTGTGTTCCACCCCATGTTGACTGAGTCCGTTGTGCGCTTCCAGAGTGAAGGCATCATGGAGACATTCCCCGCCGCTGGCCCCGTGAAGACGCAGATTCTTGGTAAGGACACTCCTATTAAAGAAGAAGCATCGGCTCGCGTGCGAGAAGACATGAATTACCAACTCACTGAGGTAATGGTTGAGTACCGTCCAGAGCATGAAAAGTTGTTGTGGAATCTACCTCTGTCTGGCTCTGCGTTTAAGAAGGTCTACTACGACCCAAGCATTGGACGTCAAGTTGCAATGTTCATCCCCGCAGAAGATATTGTTGTGCCATACGGCGCGTCTAACTTAGAGCGTGCCGAGCGGGTCACGCACGTGATGCGTAAGACTGAGAATGAGATCATCAAGTTGCAAGAAGCTGGGTTCTACAGCGACGTAGATTTAGGCGAGCCGTCCGCTGAGCTTGATGATATTGAGCGTCAGAAAGCTGAAGAAACAGGCATGACTGCTGTGCAGGACGATAGGTTCCGCATACTTGAGATGCACGTTGACCTTGACTTAGAAGGATACGAGCACAAAGACAAAGATGGTGAGAAGACGGGTATTGCACTGCCGTATGTTGTGACTGTTGAAAAAGCGACGACTAAGATTCTTGCCATTCGCCGCAATTGGTACGAGGATGATGAGTTGCACATCAAGCGCCAGCACTTTGTACATTACCAATATATACCGGGATTTGGCTTTTATGGATATGGTCTCATTCACCTTATCGGCGGATATGCGAAGAGCGCGACCATGCTCATCAGGCAGCTCGTTGATGCAGGTACGTTATCTAACTTGCCCGGAGGACTCAAGTCCCGAGGACTCAGGGTCAAGGGCGACGACACCCCTATCGCACCGGGGGAGTTTCGTGATGTTGACGTACCAAGCGGATCCATCAGAGACAACATCTTGCCGTTGCCTTACAAGGAGCCCAGTCAGGTTCTCTTCGCCTTGTTCCAGAACATTGTGCAAGAGGGTAGACAGTTTGCATCCGCAGGAGATATGAACGTCAGTGACATGAGTGCGCAAGCACCCGTGGGTACAACACTGGCAATCTTAGAGCGTACGTTGAAAGTAATGGGTGCTGTGCAAGCGCGTATGCACTACTCGATGCGTCAAGAGTTCCGTCTGCTCAAAGCTATCATTGCTGACTACACGCCAGAAGAGTATGACTACGAGCCAGTCGATGGCTCACGTCGTGCTAAAAAATCTGACTACGACATGGTTGCTGTAATCCCTGTGTCTGATCCAAATGCTGCAACGATGGCGCAGAAGATTGTGCAGTATCAAGCTGCGCTACAACTCGCGCAGACAGCACCACAGTTGTACAACTTGCCACTCTTGCACCGCCAGATGATTGAGGTGTTGGGCATCAAGAACGCAGCTAAGTTAGTGCCTATTGAAGACGATGCTAAAGCTACAGACCCAGTTCAAGAGAACCAGAACGTCTTGACTAACAAGCCTGTCAAAGCGTTCATTGAGCAGGATCACCAAGCTCATATTGCAGTGCACACAAGCATGCTTCAGAACCCCAAGATCATGGGTTTAGTTGGGCAGACCCCACAAGGTCAGGCACTTGTAGCTGCAATGATGGCTCACATCAACGAGCACTTGGCGTACGCATATCGTAAAGAAGTTGAGCAAACAGTTGGACTTTTGTTGCCTACAGAAGAGCAAGAGAAAAACATGGCTCCAGAGGTGGCTGCACAAGTTGCACAACTTTCTGCACAAGCATCGACGCGTATGACCCAACAAGCCCAAGCAATGGCTGCTCAGCAACAAGCTCAACAACAGGCTCAAGACCCGCTTGTTCAGATGCAGCAACAAGAGTTGCAAATCAAGATGCAAGAGTTGCAGCTTAAGGCGCAAAAACAACAAATTGATGCGGCAGCTAAAGCTGACCAACTACGTATCGAAGAGTCACGTATTGCAGCTCAGAAAGAAATTGCAGCTATGCAAGTTGGTGCAAGCGCAGCCGCTGCTAAAGACAAACTTCAAAAGCAACAGCTTATTGAGGGTACCAAGATTGGCGTTGATATTGCCAAAAACCGCGCTCAGATGGCCATGCAGATGGCGCAAAGAGCATCTCAAAAACCTAAGAGGGAGAAAGATTGAACGACTACAAGCTATTGGCGCATGTCGCCAAAGAGATTGAGAAGTTAAAGGAAGAGCAAGCTTTTCATCTTGCCAACGGCAGAGCCGCTGACATAGAAGAGTATCGAAGTATCTGTGGGGTAATCCGGGGTCTTAACCTAGCAGAAAACATTATTAATGACCTCGTGCAAAAAATGGAGAAATCTGATGACTGAATTTGACGTCGCTGCCGTAGACCTGTCTGGCATTCTTAATAAAACCGCCGAAGACAAAGCTAAGCAGTTGCCTGACCCAAAGACTTTTCACCTACTTTGTGTAGTGCCGGAAGCCATGGAAGAGTTTGCTGATAGTGAAGTTGGCCTGATTAAATCAAGCCAAGTAATGCACTATGAGGAAGTACTCACTCCCGTTCTATTTGTCGTCAAGCTTGGGCCTGACTGCTATAAAGATACCACTCGGTTCCCTAGCGGCCCGAGCTGCAAGGAAGGTGATTTCATCATCGTCCGCCCAAATTCAGGCACCCGTCTGAAGATTCATGGCCGCGAATTCCGCATCCTCAATGATGATTCGGTTGAAGCAGTTGTGGAAGATCCCCGTGGAATTACACGTGCAGCATAAGGAGTAACTAATGGCACAAACTGAGTTTGAAGATGACTTCAAGTTTCCTCATGAAGTTGAAGAAGCTAAGGGTAAACCCGAAGCAGAGGATGATGGCGGATTTGAAGTAGAAATTGAGGACGACACCCCACCAGAAGATCGTGGCCGTAGGCCCATGAAGGCGCAGGTGGAAGATGTTACCGAAGATGAACTATCCGAATACGATGAAAAAGTTCAAGCCCGCATCAAAAAATTAGGCAAAGGCTACCACGATGAGCGCCGTGCCAAAGAAGAAGCACTGCGTGAACGCGAGGCGGCTGAGAAGCTGACCAAGCAATTGTGGGATCAAAACCGCAAGCTACAAGAACAAGTGTCGCTTGGGTCTAAAGCGTATATCGAGCAGTCCAAATCATCTGCAGAGATGGAATTTGAGAACGCTAAGAAGAAGTACAAGGAAGCTTATGAGTCCGGAGATTCTGACGCTGTAGTGGAAGCACAGGCAGAAGTTTCACGGGCAACACTGAATTTAGATAAAGTTCAGAACATGAGGCCTTTACAAGTCGAAGAAAATGATGTACAAATACCACAACGTAGTACAAATCAACCTTCTGTTAGTCCAAAGGATCAAAGTTGGATGCAGAAAAACACTTGGTTTGGTACCGATCCTGAAATGACAGCATCCGCCCTCGGGTTGCATCAAAAGCTGGCTAAGGAACACGGTGCTAACTTTGTGGGCTCTGATGACTACTACAAACGAGTAGACGCTACAATGCGCCGACGATTTCCTGAGTATTTTGATGATACTCAGAGCTATGAAGATGACGCCCCTTCTAAAAAGGCATCAGAACCGGCTTACGAGGATGAACCTCCGCGCCGTGCAACAAAACCCGCTACTGTTGTGGCTCCGGCCTCACGTAGCACTCCGCCTAATCGTATTAGGCTGAAGGCATCCGAAGCAGCGATTGCTCGCCGTCTTGGGGTTCCTTTGGAAGAATACGCTAAACAGGTTGCTCAACTTAAAAGAGGTTAAATATGGATCAAGTTTTATCGTCTGGAAAGACACAAAATCGCACTGCACGTGAAGCAGATACTCGTCAGGTAATGCAACGCCCTGAAGCGTGGCGTCCGCCTGAGACACTGCCTATGCCTGACGACCGTCCCGGTTGGACTCATAGGTATGTGCGTATCAGTACTATGGGCACTGCTGATCCAAGTAACATTTCTTCTAAGTTACGCGAAGGATACGAACCCTGCAAAGGTGAAGAATATCCCGAGCTCATGATGCACGCTTCCACTGAAGGTCGCTTTAAAGGCAACATTGAAGTGGGCGGTTTATTGCTCTGCCGTATTCCAACCGAGTTCATGGCTCAACGAGCCAAGTACTACGAGAACCTAAACAAGTCTCAGGTAGATTCAGTAGACAATAATTTCCTTCGTGAAAATGATCCTAGGATGCCTCTTTTCTCCGAGAAGAGAACCAAGGTCACTTTCGGTTCTGGTACTTAAAATTTAGGAGTCCTTTATGGCTTATCCGGTTGTTGATGCCCCTTACGGGCTAAAACCGATCAATTTGATCGGAGGTCAGGTATTTGCGGGTTCTACTCGTGATTACCCGATCACTAACGGTTACAGCACGAACATTTTCTACGGCGATTACGTAGGTTTGTCTCGTGGTGAAATCGTGCGTCTGTCTGTGTCTACCGGCACAGCAGGCAATCAAACAGGTATCTTCTTGGGATGCCGTTACACAAACCCCGTCACTAAACAGTTGACTTTCTCGCAATACTGGCCCGCATCAACTGCGGCTGGTGATGCAGTAGCTATTGTTGCTGACGATCCTGACCAAGTGTTCAAGGCTGTGGTTTGCTCATCTGGAACTACTGTTGCTTCTGGTGCCCGTGCAATGATTGGTCAAAATTTGGCCATGATTAATAACACAGGTAGCACTGCAACTGGCAATTCCAAAAATGCAGCGTTGGCTCCTAGCGATACGCCCGCTACCACATCATCCTTGCCCGTTCGCGTGCTTGGTTTGGTGCCTGATACGGCTGTTTCACTTGGAACTGTAACCTATACTAGCATTTCTACCGCTACTGTAACTTGCTCGGCCTTGCCGTTTGCGTTGCCCGTTGGTACAGATGTTGGTTCGTTGGACTCAAATGGAAACTATGTTTCTTCGGGTTCTTTCGTCGACACCGCCGCATCTGCCGGTGCTACATCGTTTATTTTGAATCAAGCTCCTGTTGCTACATTGAACACTACTATTGTGTTAATGCAGTACCCAGAGATTTTGGTCAAGATCAACTTTGGCCAGCATCAGTACTATGCTGGTACCAGCATTGCTTAAGGAGTAACTTAAAATGGCAATTTCACGCGCACAACTACTTAAGGAACTCCTCCCCGGCCTGAACGCTTTGTTCGGCATGGAGTATGCTCGTTACGGTGAAGAACATAAAGAAATTTATGAAACTGAAACCTCTGAGCGTTCTTTTGAAGAAGAGACCAAGCTGTCTGGCTTCTCTGCCGCACCTGTTAAGAACGAGGGCTCTGCCATCGCTTATGACAATGCACAAGAGGCATGGACAACCCGCTATAACCACGAAACCATCGCTTTAGGCTTCTCCATCACTGAAGAAGCTGTGGAAGATAACTTGTATGACTCACTGTCTGCTCGTTATACCAAAGCATTGGCTCGCGCTATGGCTTATACCAAGCAGGTTAAAGCTGCCGCCGTTATCAACAACGGTTTTAGCGCAGCCTATGTTGGTGGCGATGGTGTACCTTTGTACAGCACTGCTCACCCATTGGTTTCTGGTGGCACTAACAGCAATCGTCCTTCTACAGCCGCTGACTTGAACGAGACTTCTTTGGAAGCCGCCGTTATTCAAATCGCTGCTTGGACAGACGAGCGTGGTCTTTTGATCGCTGCTAAGCCCAAGAAATTGATTGTTCCCCCAGCTCTGCAATTCGTTGCTACTCGTTTGTTGGAAACCAGCCTCCGCGTTGGTACAACTGACAACGACATCAATGCGTTGAAGAACAACGGTTCAATCCCTGAAGGCTATACCATTAACCACTACCTGACCGACACAAACGGCTGGTATTTGACTACTGATGTGCCTAACGGTCTGAAGCATTTCATCCGCTCTCCTTTGGAGAACAAGATGGACGGTGACTTCGACACAGGTAACGTTCGTTACAAAGCCCGTGAGCGTTATAGCTTCGGCTGGTCTGATCCATTGGGTACCTTCGGTTCACCCGGTTCAGCCTAATATTTCTTCGGAAATATGTGAAGGGGGCCTTGTGCCCCCTTTTCTTTTGGTGTATATTGACTTTAATCCGGGCTTTCCGGTGCATCAAACAGTCCCGGCTGACGACATACAGATTGATGCACTTAACTTGTATGTAAGGACACATATCATGGGATTCGCAACTCACCTTGGCCCTTGGCTGCTTGGCACTGTTAAAAACACTACTGGCACCACTGCGGGCACTATCCGCAACATGGGTGCAACCGTTGTTACCCAGACAGGCGCAACCACTGTTAGCGACACAACTGCTACCACTTTGTTTGTTTTGCCCGCTGGCGCACAAATTTTAGAATTCTTGGTAGACATTACCACTGCTTACGCTGGTACTACTGGTAACACCATCACTATTCAAACTGCCGCTGGCACTTCTTTGGCTACCGTTGGCGGTGCTACCACTACACCTTTGGCTGTTGGCCGCGCAACTACAACTGTTACAGGCGCACAGATCGCTACGTATTTGAATGTTGGCGCAACTGACTTGGTCGTCCAAGCAATCTACGCTTGCGCTGGTACAGCCAGTGGCGGCGCTGCTACGATTACATGCGTGTACGTCGTTAAAGGCTCTGATGGCGCTGCTAACCCCAGCCAAGTCTAATTAGTCTAGGGGGCTTCGGCCCCATTTTTAAGGGGATTAATTATGATGCAGACAGACGTTAAAGGCGTAACGTGTCCAGTAAGTACTGACACAACTGCGTATACAGGGCGTACCCGTTTTAAAGGTCTTTGGTATAGCGCAACAGGCGCTAGTACGATTGTCATTAAAGACGGTTCAACTACGTTGTTTACATTCACAATTGGCGCTGCTGGTATGTCTAGTATTTGGATTCCCGGCGAAGGTGTTATTTGTTCAACAAGTCTTGTAGTTTCTGTTGGCGCAACATGCGCAGCGGTGGCGTTCTATGGCTAAGAGTCCAGCATGGCAGAGGAAAGAAGGCAAGAATCCCAAGGGTGGCTTGAATGCCAAGGGACGCGCCTCCGCGAAAAAGCAAGGCATGAACTTGAAACCTCCCCAGCCAGAAGGCGGCTCCCGGCGCGACTCTTTTTGTGCGAGGATGGAAGGGATGAAAAAGAAATTGACATCCCCCAAAACCGCCAAAGACCCAGACTCACGCATAAACAAATCACTTAGAGCTTGGAAGTGTTGATATGGCAAGAAGTACACCTTACTACGATGACGAACCAAAAGGCGGTGGCGGTGCTGCCCCTGCTGGCGGTGGTGGCGGTGGCCGAAGCGCTGGTAATGTTAAGCGTGAAGTTATAGACACGACTAAAGGTTCTAAAAGCGAAAAAGAGGCAACGGCAAAAGATAAAGAACTTGCCGCGTCCCGTCGTGAAGAGGCGTTGAATAACGCTAAAACCGAAGGTAACAAGACAGAATACCCGTACGTAGAGCCGACTGGTCGGGGTACCGTTGCCAAACCCCCCAAAGACAAACCTAACTATTTTGACCTGACAGACGCACAAATAAGGGCGTTGACCCCCGCTCAAAAACGTAGCTATGGACGCGACGCTTTTATATGGGACAGACTCAAAGATGGTGGCAAGGTGTCCTCTGCTTCTAAACGCGCTGATGGTATTGCTTCACGTGGAAAAACAAAAGGCCGGATGTGCTAGATTTAAACACCGCATGGTCAGCAATCCTAACTCTTGTAATGGGTTTGCTTGGCTACATGATGAATGAAAAGTTTAGGGAATTGGCTCGTGTCACGATCCTCCTGAACAAAACCCGTGAGGAGGTTGCTCGTGATAACGTTACTCAAGCAGAAGTGGATCGCATTACGAACCACATTGACCAACGCTTTAACAAGCTTGAAGCAAAAATTGACCAACTTATTCAAGCGGGGCGATGATGCCAGCAAAAAGTGAAAAGCAAAAGCAATTCATGGATGCAGCGGCTCATAATCCAGCGTTTGCAAAACAGGCTGGCATCCCGGTTTCAGTTGCAAAAGAGTTTAGTGGAGCAAGTAAAGGTATGAAGTTTGGTAAGGGCTCAGATACATCCCGTGCTGACCTTCAAAAAGTTAACAAACCCAAGACACTTCATGGCAAGATGTCAATCATGAAAGAAGGTGGTGATACTATGGCTGCAAAGAAAATGAACATGGGCGGATATTCCAGCGGCGGCGCTATGCCCATGAAAGACGGTAAGCCTGCTTTTATTGGTGACGGTAAAGGCGCAATGAAAAAAGGCGGCATGGCTAAAGCAGACATGAAGCAAGACAAGTCTATGATGCAGAAGGCTGTGAACAAACACGAAGGTCGTTTGCACAAAGGTCAGCCTATGACTAAGTTGGCTGGTGGTGGTACGTTCCGCACTGCTGCTAACGGCGTTGCCACTAAGGGTAAAACCAAGGGCAAAATGGTTAAGATGAACATGGGCGGCAAAGCCTGTTAAGGAGTTAACATGAGTCCAGCAGAAAAAGCAGCGCGGGAAGAAATGGCCGAGCGCAAAATGAACGCAGCCACTGAGAAAGCTTACTCCGAGTCTTTAACTAGCACGGAAGAAGCGCCCAAAAAGAAAGATCCGCGCGACGCTGTTCGTGGGCAAAAAGGTTACGCCAAAGGCGGTTCAGCTTCTAGCCGTGCTGATGGCTGCTGTACCAAAGGCAAAACTCGTGGAAAGATGGTGTAACTATGGCTACAAGATGGGACAACCTACCCGGTCTTAAAGATGACGTCGTGGAGCGGGCTAAAGAAGACTTTGCAAAAGGCAAAAAAGGCCGTAATGTAGACTCTTCTAAGCTTACTGGCGGCGCTAAAGAAGCCGTTCGTGAAGCTGGTCGCCGTGCTGAAAACCGTAACGTTGGCCGTGCTGGTGCCGGTCAAGTTATGTTTGAAATTGGTTATGGGGTTGGTCGTAAGATTGACGAAAAGACCGGCCTAGGTAAGAAGATAGTTGACAAGTCTGGCCTTGGTAGCGCCGCTGAAAAAGCAGCAAACCGCCGCGACAAAGTTGAGTTGTCCAAAGATGCTAAGGCTCGTTTAGACGAAGAAGAAGTTGATAACTATCGACGTGAAACTGACGCTAACGAAAAAGCCCGCAGAGAATATTCTGGTCGTTACGAAGACGGTACTCGTTTGCCTGATGAAGAGAGCTACAAAGGCGATGGTATGAAGCGTGGTGGCAAGGTTACAAAGATGGCTTCTGGTGGTATGACCGCCTCCCGCCGTGCTGATGGCATTGCCGTTAAGGGTAAAACCCGTGGAAAGATGTGCTAAATCATGGCTACAAAACTACCTTACCCTTCGCGGACTGCTCGAAATTCGGACGTATTTCAAACACCCGGAGCACGCTACGACTTTACACAAGAGGCGGCAGCAGATGCTTATAACGATATGCTTCGCGCACGTGTTATGAAAGATACAGCAAGCGGTAGGGCTGACGACCCTATGTATGGCGTGGCTGATGCACGGGTGTTAGAAACGCTAGCCAACACTCCCGAGCGTGGTTTTGGGCCAACACTTGCAAAACGTGAATTAGCAAAACGTTCCGAAGAAGGTGAATTTGCTGCTCCCGGATACGGAGACTTAGGCCAATTTGCTGGTGGTAGTGGTGGGTCTAAGCCTGTAACAGATGAAGAGTTAACTTCTGGCAGGTCAGCCATGAAACGTGGTGGTAAAGTTAAAAAGATGGCTTCTGGCGGTATGACTTCTAAAGTATCTCCCGCTTCTAAACGCGCTGACGGCATTGCTACTAAGGGTAAAACCAGAGGTAGGTTTGTATGATTGCTAGTCGTGGCATGGGGGCCATATCCCCAAGCAAGATGCCCAAAGGGAAAAGAAAAGCCCGTCGGGATGACACGGACTTCACGCAATACGCCGAAGGCGGCAAAGTAAATGCGGCTGGCAATTACACTAAACCCGGTCTGCGTAAGCGGATTGTGGCTCAGGTAAAGGCCGCAGCTACCCAAGGTACGGGCGCAGGACAATGGTCAGCACGCAAGGCTCAGCTTGTTGCTAAGAAGTACAAAGCTTCTGGTGGGGGGTATAGAGATTGAAAGCTCCGCAAAAGTCTCTGAAAGACTGGGGCGACCAGAAATGGCGCACTAAGTCTGGTAAACCGTCAAGTAAGACGGGGGAGAGATACTTGCCCGAAGCAGCTATTAAGTCTTTATCACCATCAGAATATGCCGCTACAACACGTGCAAAGCGTGCTGGCAAGAAAGCTGGAAAGCAGTTTGTAGCGCAACCAAAAACAATTGCAAAGAAAACGGCGGGATTTAGATGACTACTTCTGGAGTTGCAGCGTTTAATCTTGACCTCAATGAGATTGTTGAGGAAGCGTTTGAGCGTGCGGGCTCCGAACTTCGCACGGGCTACGACTTGCGTACAGCCCGTCGTTCATTGAATCTGTTGTTTGCTGACTGGGCAAACCGTGGCATTAACATGTGGACGTTTGAGCAGGGGACGCTTACCTTTACTCAGGGTTTGGCAACTTACGCGCTACCAAACGACACTGTGGATTTGCTAGAACATGTAATCCGTACGGGCGCGGGTAACTCTTCCACGCAGTCTGACTTAACAATTACCCGTATTAGTGTTTCTACTTATGCGACCATCCCCAACAAGATGCAGCAGGCTCGCCCAATTCAGGTGTGGTTCCAGCGTTTAGATGGGCAAACATCGTCCGTAGGGACTACATTAAATGGTGGTATTTCTGCAACAGACACTACGATTACGCTAACTTCTGTTGTGGGTTTGGCTACTACCGGCTTTGTATTGATTGAAAACGAAACTGTGCAGTACGGCTACATTAGCGGCAATCAGTTGATGAACTGTTTCCGTGGCCAAAATAATACAACCGCAGTGGCGCACTCAACTGCCGCCGCTGTCTACTCGCAAAACTTGCCATCCGTAACTGTTTGGCCGACTCCCGATGGATCACAAACCTACCAATTCGTTTACTGGCGTATGCGCCGTATTGATGACGCAGGTGGCGGCACTCGTACTATGGATGTACCTTTCCGTTTCTTGCCCTGCTTGGTTGCTGGACTCGCCTACTATTTGGCGTTAAAAGTTCCAGAAGGGGCGGGGCGTTTAGACGTTCTCAAAGCTCAATACGACGAAGCTTGGCAGTTGGCCGCTGGCGAAGATCAAGAGCACGCCTCTTTACGGTTTGTACCAAGGCAAATGTTTATTGGAAGCGGTACGTAAATGGGCAATAGGTTTGCTTCCGGTAAGAACAGTATCGCCATGTGCGATCGCTGTGGCTTTCAGTACAAACTAACGGCGCTCCGTAAAGAAATTCAGAAGACTAAGATTTACAATCTGCTTGTCTGCCCTGAGTGCTGGGATCCGGATCAGCCGCAGTTGTTGCTTGGTATGTACCCAGTTGATGACCCACAAGCTGTACGCAATCCGCGTAGGGATACAACCTACTATACGGCTGGTACAAATGGCTTACAGATAGTAAACTCAACCAGCACAGCGCAGAACGCGGCTGGTTTTAACACAGGTGGTTCTCGGGATATTCAATGGGGATGGAACCCTGTTGGTGGGTCAAGAAGTTTTGATAGCGCATTAACACCAAACTACTTGGCATTAAGTGCGCAACTTGGTACAGTAACGATACAAATAGGAGCTTAAAATGGGATTCAAAAAAGCAGCAGACGGCGTCGCTAAAAAAGGTAAGACAGATGTTCAAATCTTCCCTAACAGCGGCCCCACAGCACCAAACCCCAGAGGCGGTAAGAAGTCTTCTGGTGTAACCAGCGAAGCGATGATGAAAGTCGGTCGCAATTTGGCCCGCGTAGCAAACCAAAAGAAGGGTTAATCATGGCTAAATTTAGCAAAAAAATGATGGGCAAAGAAGTTGGCGACGCCGCTACTTATGCTGCACCGCACAAAATGAATGGCAAGCCTCTGGTAATGTCGACTAACCCCGGCAAGGATTCCAGCATTAGTAGCCTTAGCACCATGAAAATGAGTGTTGGTAACTACAACAACGGCCAAAATGAAACTAAGACTTCCGGCATTAAAGTTCGCGGCACAGGTGCAGCGACTAAAGGCTTGATGGCTCGAGGCCCAATGGCATGAATTACACGCAACTCAGCAACGCTATTCAAGCGTACACGGAGAACACGGAAGCAGATTTCGTGGCTAATGTCCCCGTGTTCGTTACGCAGGCTGAGCAGCGTATCTACAATTCAATGCAGTTTCCGTCCATTCGCAAGAATGTGACGGGCTTGGTGTCTCCCAGCACCCCTTATTTGGGGTGCCCTTCAGACTTCTTGGCTGTGTACTCCATGGCTGTCATTGACGGCACTGGCGCGTACGAGTACCTGCTAAACAAAGACGTCAACTTTATACGTCAGGCGTACCCTGTTCCTTCCGACACAGGTTTGCCACGGTACTACGCTTTGTTTGGCCCACAGTCAGGTAACGCGGACGAGTTGACATTTATGCTTGGCCCAACGCCAGACAGCACCTACACAGTTGAGTTGCACTACTTCTATTACCCACAATCCATTACGACTGCGCCTGATGGCCAGACATGGTTGGGTGATAATTTTGATTCCGTGCTACTGTACGGATCGCTCGTAGAAGCTTATACTTACATGAAGGGTGAGCAAGACATGATGGCTCTGTATAACCAGAAGTTCATGGAAGCGCTTGCACTGGCTAAACGTTTGGCCGATGGTATGGAGCGTCAAGACGCGTATCGTTCTGGACAGTTCCGACAAAAGGTGACTTGATATGTCAATTGCACAAACAGCAACCACAAGTTTTAAAGTTCAACTGCTGCAAGCAGTTCACAACTTTGGCCCTACATCACCCAACACTTTTAAAGTTGCGTTGTTCACAGCCGCAGCAAATTTAAGTGCAAGCACTACTGCGTATACAGCAGGCATGACTGGCGAAGTAGCTAACGGCAACGGGTACACCACCGGTGGCAATACTTTGACAATCTCTGTGTCGCCTACTTCTGGCAATAACACCGCCAGTGTGCCCACAGCTTTTGTATCGTTTAGCAACACAAGCTGGACAAACGCTACGTTTACCGCACGTGGTGCATTGATTTATAACGACTCTGTTGCGGGTGACCCATCCGTTGCGGTGCTGGACTTTGGTGCAGATAAAACTGTAACCAACGACACTTTTCAAATAATTTTCCCAACTGCCGATGCGAACAGCGCCATCGTGCGCATATCTTAAGGACTTATCATGAGTACAGAAACTTCAAAAGCCCAAGACGCAGTGTCAGCAGGCTTAATTGCAAACCCTAAAAACGGCGACAGCGCATCTGCTGGCGGCGTGTTCACCGTTACTTGCGTAGGCGCAGACGGCGTTGAAAAATGGTCTGACACCTTCCACAACTTGGTTGTGAACGAAGGTCTGCAAGACATGAACAGCAAGTACTTCAAAGGCTCTGGTTACACAGCCGGTTGGTACTTGGGCTTGGTTAGCGGCGCTACTTCTCCAACATACGCTGCTGGTAATACATTGGCCTCACACTCTGGCTGGACTGAGTTGGTTCCCGGTACAGCTTACACAGGCAACCGTATTGCTGCTGTGTTTAACGCCGCTTCCCCCACATTGGCAGACCCCTCAGAGGTAAGCAACTCTGTTGCACCATCTGCATTCCCCATGTTGGTTAACGGCACTGTGGTTGCTGGAGCGTTTTTAACGACCGCAGCTACGGGTACATCCGGTGTTTTGTTCTCCGTAGGTAGCTTTACCGGTGGCAACAAGTCAGTGGATTCTGGCGATACATTGAACGTAACTTACACGTTCTCGCTTGACGCAGCCTAATAGGTAGCGCGGTGTTTGGAGATGTCGCATTTGCCCAAGCACCCTTCGCCGCTCTAGGCGGGGCTACAGTGTTGTCGTCTGTGAGTGAGGCAGCTACGGCTGCCGATTCCGTGTCTCAAGAGACTCGCGCAGGCGCTCTTATACAAGAGTTTCTTGCAGCTACGGCAACGTTTGTTAGTTTAAACAACATCATGGTGGCGGCTAGGGCTGAAACGGCTACAGCTACAGATGTCGTGGCATCCGCGCCGTCTAACTTTGTAGCCTCTCAAGCAGAAACAGCTACAGGTACAGATACGCCAGCAGCAGCACCATCAACTTTCTTTGCATCTAGATCAGAGTCAGCTACAGCAACAGATGCGCCCTCCGCTATTGCAAACTTGTTGGCGGCTATTGCCGAGATTGCCACAGGGTCTGACGCAAACGCTGGTGGGTTATTAGTTTCTGTTTCTGTTTTGGAATCTGCTACAGGTAATGCAGTGGCTACGGCTACAACATCTGTGAAAGCAACAGTTGCTGAGTTGGCCTCTGGTCTTGATGCGTATGGCAAAGTAAAAGACGCAAACGTGTACCCTGCTGGCATACAGTTAACAGTGTATGTAGGTCAAGTGCTTGTATGGGGCACAATCCCAACAGGACAAACACCCCCAGCGCCCGACTGGACAGAAATACCGACTTAAGGATTTATCATGGCTTTAGTATTAAAAGATCGGGTTAAACAAAGCGCCTCGGCTCCCGGCACAGGTACGATTACGCTAGGGGCTGTTGCCTCTGGGTTTCAAAGTTTTTCTGTAGTTGGAGACGGAAATACAACGTATTTTGCTATTGTGGATGTAGCTTCCGGCGATTGGGAAGTTAACTACGGAACGTACACGGCTTCTGGTACGACACTGAGTCGTAATGCTACACCGCTGTCTTCTTCTGCGGGTGGAGCGTTAGTTAACTTCACAGGCACTGTTGATGTCTTTGTTACATACCCATCTTCAAGGTCGGCGTATCAAAACGAAGCGGGAACGCAAGTAGTTCAACAGTCTTTTGGCGCAATTACTGCAACTTCCGCAGCGTTGACTACCGGTACGATTACTACCGCCCCCGCCTCTAACACCGATATTGTTAACAAAACTTACGTTGATACGCTTGTGGCAAGCGGTATTCACTTCCATCAGCCCGTGATGGTTGAAAGCCCTACTAATCTAAACGCGACTTACAACAATGGAACTGCGGGTGTTGGCGCAACGCTTACTAATGCGGGAACGCAAGTTGAATTAATTATTGACGGTATTTTTACGTCCCCGGGCGACCGCGTCTTGGTCTATACCCAAACCAACCCAATCGAGAATGGCATTTATGTTGTCACGACTGTGGGTACAGTTTCTACAAATTGGGTATTAACACGCTCAAGCGATGCAAACACCTATGTGATTAACAGCGCAAATGGTTTGAGCGAAGGCTCCACAGTTTTTGTTCAGTTAGGCGCAACAGGCGCAGGCGAGACTTATACTTGCAATACATCTGGCGTGATTACGTTTGGCACAACAGCCATTACATTTGCTCAAATTAGCTCCGCACAGATTTATTCTGCGGGTACAGGGTTAACACTGACCGGTACGCAATTTAGTATTACGCCTACAGGAACGGCTGGCACATACGGATCAGCTTCTCAAGTTCCTGTGTTTGTAACTAACGCCAGCGGGCAAGTTACTTCCGTGACTAATACAGCTATTGCCATCAACGGCTCTGCGGTAACAGGCGCTATCTCTGGTCAAGCTGGCTCGGTGGCAAATGCGCTGACGTTGGGCACATACCTGACCGGTACAAGCTACAACGGTGGAACAGCAGTTACAGCCACAGTAGATGCCACGTCAGCTAATACAGCCTCTAAGGTTGTAGCGCGAGATGCCTCTGGTAACTTCTCCGCAGGCACAATCACCGCAACTTTGTCTGGTAACGCTACAAACGTGTCTGGCACGGTGGCTTTGGCTAATGGTGGTACAGGTGAAACTACTCGCCAAGCGGCTATGGATGTACTTGCTGGTGCAGTGACTTCAGGTCAATACTTGCGTGGTAACGGCTCGGATGTGGTGATGTCTGCAATCCAAGTGGCAGATGTTCCTACACTGAACCAAAACACAACAGGCAACGCCACTACAGCAACAACTGCTACTAACTTGGCTGGCGGCTCGGCGGGTACGGTTCCCTATCAGTCAGCGGCTGGTACTACTGCTATGTTGGCGGCAGGCTCTTCTGGGCAAGTTCTTCAGTCTAACGGTGCAGCAGCGCCTTCATGGGTTGCAGCAACTGCGGCGGCTAACAACGGCACACTGACTTTGGCAGTGTCCGGTACGGGCCTGTCTGGTTCCGCCACGTTTACTGCCAATCAGTCAGGCAATTCAACCTTTACAGTTACCTCAAACGCAACAAACGCAAATACCGGTTCAACCATTGTTGCCCGTGATGCGTCAGGTAACTTCTCTGCCGGTACAATTACAGCCACGCTGTCAGGCAATGCAACAACGGCTACAACTGCAACCACGGCTACAACAGCAAATGCAACGGCTACGGGCAATAACTTCCAGATGAACTCTCTGGGTGTTGGTACTGCGGCCTCCGGTACAGCCGGTGAGATTCGTGCAACCAACAACGTGACTGCGTACTACTCAGACGACAGATTAAAAACACGTTTGGGTAGCATTGAAGGCGCGTTGGATAAAGTTAAAACATTGGATGCCTTCTACTACGAAGCCAATGAAACAGCACAGGGTTTAGGTTACGAGGCTATCCGTGAAGTCGGTATCTCGGCTCAACAAGTTCAGGCTATCATGCCTGAGACGGTGGCTCCAGCACCAATTGATGATAAATACTTAACTGTTCGGTACGAGCGTCTTGTACCATTGCTAATTGCAGCAATCAAAGAACTTGAAGCTAAAGTTGCCTTACTTGAGGCGAAAGGATAATCATGGCTGCAACCACTGGTCAACTAGGGCTTGTTACCCCAACACAGGGCACGCTCTCTGGTACATGGGGCGACACCGTCAACAACGGCATCACTGAGTATGTCAACATTGCGATCGCTGGCACGCTGTCTTTTGCTGGTGACGGCGCGATCACACTGACAAACACGACCGGTAGTTCAAGCGCAACCAATATTGGTTCAACAACTGCGCAGTACATG
>Ga0315899_10003307_pt1 | contig 17584 bp, 17 predicted proteins | sample LakEriMetagenome_2_FD_203518 | JGI IMG/M metagenome (GOLD analysis project Ga0315899, IMG submission 203518) | Freshwater fungal communities from buoy surface, Lake Erie, Ohio, United States - Buoy 4 MA112 | ecosystem: Environmental > Aquatic > Freshwater > Lake | place: USA: Lake Erie, Ohio... | reverse complement strand
GCATCGAGCACGCGCCAGTCAGTCACGCTCGCGGCGATCTCGGCGAGCAGCGCGATCCGCACGCCTTGCGCCTGCGCGGATGCGGCATCGATCCGGGCGAGGGCGGCGCGCTCCTGCGCCTTCAGCTGCCCGAAGATATCCGGGTCCCAGCTGGCGATGATGTTGGCACCGTAGGAGGTTTGTTCTTCGGGGATGAAGCCCTGCTGGCCTGCTGCGCCGAACTGCGCGGTGTTGATGCGGTTGCGGGTGACAGCGCCATCAGCGGTGATGTTGGGCAGGCGCTCGGCCCCGGCGCGGCGGGCCCCGGCCCGCGCGGCGTCGATCCGGGCGAGCGCTTCGGCAAGGCTCGGGGCATTGGCCAGCGCCGCCTCGGACAGCGTGGCGTAGGCCGGGTCGTCCTGCGGCATTAGCGCGGCAAGCTGCGTGCTGGAACCGGCTGGGGGACGGTAGAAGAAGCTCTCGGGCAACTCGGGCGCCGGCGTGGCGATCTCGGGTGCGGGCTGCATCGCGCAGGCGCCAAGCAGCAGGGGCAGCATCAGCGGCAGCAGCGCGGCCGTGGCAGCAAGGGACGGGCGGCGCATGGCCTCAGTTCCCCTTCTTGGCGGTTTCGGCCCTTGGCGCCGCCTTGGCCGGGATGAAGGCGTCGATCTGCTGACCGACCCGGAAAGCATCGCTTTCGGGCAGGGCATAGATCAGCTGCAGCACCCGCACATCGACGCGTTCGGCCGCAGAGTTGGTGAGCGAGCGCTTGGGCACCACCTGCGGCTCGGCACGCACGAAGGTGGCGTTGACGTGGAGTTCGGCCGCGCCGCGCGGGGAGATCACCGCCGGCTCGCCCAGTGCCACGCGGGCGACCTCGTTCTCGTCGATATCGACGCGCACGTGGAGCGGGTTGGTCTCGCCCATCTGGATAAAGGGCTGGCTATTGCCGCCGCCCTGGGTGGCGACAAATTCGCCCGGGCGGATGTTGACGGCCAGGATCTCGCCCGCAATCGGCGCGCGCACCACGAGGCGTTCGATTTCGGTGCGCGCTGTGGCCGCTGCGGCCTCGGCGGCAGCCAGGCGGGCCTTGGCAAGGCCGATGCGACTGGTGGCGGCGGCTTCCTCGCCCTCGGCGCGGATCACTTCGGCGCGGCTGACGGCGGCGGGATCGGCCAGGCTGCGGTAGAGATCGAGCTGTTTGCGAGCGGTGCGCTGGGCTGTCATCGCCTCGGTGATGGCGGCGCGCGCTTCGTCGATCGCGGCGCTGGCCTGATCGAGGCTCGCACGCGCGGCGCGGGCATCGACGGTGAACAGCACTGCGCCCTTGCTTACCCGGTCACCCGGACGCACCTCGACATCGGTGACAAGGCCTGACAGCGCCGAGCCGATATCGATCACCTCGCTCGCCGGCTCGACGATCCCGGCGCCGGCCACGCGCGGTGCGTTGGCGAGATCGCCGACCGCCTTGGGCGGCTGCTCGTCAGGGTCGCTGGTCGAGCGGTCAGGCAGGCCGACAAAGATCAGCCAGGCCGCGAACGCGACCCCGATCAGCGCGGCAATCGGCAGGATCTGGCGGGCAAAGCTCACGTTGCGCAGCATGATGTCCTCGGGCTTTTCGAGAGGGAGGGGAGAGGGGTGCGGGGGGCATCAGTGACCATCGGGCATGTCCTTGCCGTCATGGGTAATGCGGCCGTCCTCGAGCACGATGATGCGATCGGCGAGATCGAAGATGCGATTGTCGTGGGTGACGATGATGCAGGCGCGGTCCGGCGCAACGGCGACTTCGCGCAGCAGGTCCATCACCCGGCGTCCGGAACTGGCATCGAGCGCGGCGGTCGGCTCGTCGCACACCACCAGGCGCGGCTGGTGAACCAGCGCGCGGGCGATCGCGACGCGCTGCTGCTGCCCGCCCGACAGCTGGCGCGGCAGCTTGTCCGCCTGATTGCCGATATTGAGCTTGTCGAGCAGCACCTTGGCCCGCTCGCGCGCTTCGGCGATGGGCACGCCTTGCGCGATCAGCGGCACGGCGGCGTTGGCGGCGACATCGATCGAGGGGATGAGGTTGTACTGCTGGAAGATGAAGCCGATATTCTTGAGGCGGAAATTGACCAGCTGCGTGTCGGTCAGGCTGTAGATGTCGGTGCCGAACACGCGCACCTCGCCCTCGGTCGGGTAGAGGATGCCGCACATGATCGAGATCAGTGTGGTCTTGCCCGAACCGCTTTCGCCCACGACATAGGTCATCTCGCCCGAACGGATGTCGGTATCGATCCCGTGCAGCACGCGGATGGTGCTCTGCCCGGCTTCGAAATCGCGGGAAATCCCGCGCGCGCAGATCGCCGCTTCGGGCGCGCAGCCGCCGATGGCACGGGTGTCCATGATGCCCGGTTTGGTCAAAGAAACCACGCTCACCGGAACACCGACGCCGGTTCGGTTTTCAACACGCTGCGGATCGCGATCAGACCCGTGATCGCAAGGATAATGACCACCGCAACCAGGCTGATCAGCGGAATCTGCCAGGGGATATAGAAGCCCTTGAATTGGGGCACGCCAGAGAACCCCCAGATAAACGCCACGGTGCCGATGACGCCGAGCGCGTAGCCGATCATGCCAACCAACCCGGCCTGCGCGGCAACCATGCCCATGATCTTGTTGTTGGTGACCCCGATCGCTTTCAGCGCGCCGAACTGTTTGATGTTGTCGCGCAGGAACAGGCTGAAGGTCAGGCCGACGATGGCAATGCCCACCACAAAGCCCAAAAACACGGTGATCCCGAAATTGGTCGGGATGCCGGTGTTCTCGATGATGAAGTCGATGCCGGCGCGGGCGAATTGCTCGCGGGTCTCCGCCTTCAAGCCGGTCTCGCGCTCGATCCGCGCGGCCACCTCGCCAGCGGTCTGCCCCTCGCTCACGCCCACCAGCACGAAACTCAGGCGGTTGCGGGTGCCAGGGACGAAATTGAGCGCGTTGGAGTAGCGGGTATAGAGCACCACGGTGCTGGTGAAGCTCGGGATCGAATCCGCGATGCCGCGGATCACGGCGCGTTGATCATTCAGCTCCAATCGCTCGCCGATGGGGCTGACGCCTGCGGGGAAGAAACGCAGCGCGCCGGTATCATCAACCGCGACTGCATCGGGCGCGAAGAGCACCGATTTGTCGCCCTCGGCCATGCGTTGGGGCAGGCCGATCAGCGTCGCATCATCGACCCCAATGACGCCCACGCCTTCAAGATCGCCTTCCTTGGTGCGGACATTGGCCTGCGCCCGCAGATGCGGCACAGCCCATTCCACCCCTTCGACCGAGCGCACCCGATCTAGCGCGGTAGCGGGCATGGCGTAGCTGACATCGGTGGTGCGGCTGACCGGGTCCATCACCCACACCTCGGCCTCGGGCGCGTTGTAGACGCCGCTCGCCCCGCGTTCGACGAGGTTGACGAAGATCGTCATCTGCTGGGTGATGAGCAGGGTAGAAAAACCGATACCGAACAACAGCCCGTAGAACTTCTGGGCATCTCCGGTGAGCATCCTGATGGCGATCCAGAGCACGTGCGGGGAACCTCTGCGAGAAGGAGGGGTTGCAAAGCGAGGCGGTGACGCTCAATAATGAACGACAGCGTTTAATTGAACGGGACCGTTCACTTTGTCAACCCGCCGAACATCAGTTGCTGAAAGAAACTTACCCTGCGGCAAGCCGGTGCGCAAGCCCGGTCGTCCGCTCGATGAGGCCAAACGGCGCGCAATCGTCGAGGCGGCGGCGCTGCATTTTTTCCAGAACGGCTATGCGGCCACCTCGATCGAGCAGGTGGCCGCCGATGCGGGCGTCTCCAAGGTCACGATCTACAACCAGTTCGGCGACAAGCGCGCGCTGTTTGTCGCCGCGGTTGAAGGCCAATGCGAGCGGATGCCCGAGAATTTTTCGATCGGGGGAACGCAGCCCGGCGCGATCCGCGAGCGCCTCACCGCGATCGGGGAATCGATGGTGTTCTTCCTCTCCCGCCCGGAAATGATCCAGTTCGACCGGCGCATCGCGGCCGAGACCGAGCACGAGCCGGCGATCGGCACGGCCTTTCTGGATGCCGGACCGCGGCCGATGAAGCGCGCCTTTGCGGCATGGCTGGAACATGCGTGTGCCGCCGGCGAACTGGCCATCAATGATGCCGAACTCGCCGCCGAGCAATTCGTCTCGATGTGCAAGGGGATGGGCGATCTCGAACGCCGCTTCGGGGCGGAGGTTACGCCGGAAATCAGCACGTGCCGGATCGCCGGGGCGGTCGAGGTGTTCCTGGCAGCCTATAGCACGGCGAACCATCGATAATTCGCATCACGCTGTTCGAAAATTAGCACCATGGCGGGAATGGCGCATTATCTTGCCATTCACTGTCGGCGTCCTACATTGCTGCAGACGAAAGGAATCCAGCCGATGAGCGATAACGATCCCCAGCAGCAGCCGGACGGCCCCAATCCCTGGGTCAGGCAGTTGATGATCTGGGGCGGCATTTTCCTTGCGCTCCTGCTGGTGGTGACGCTGTTCAGCAACGCCGGGCAGACGCCGGGCGCCGCGATCCGCTATTCCGATTTCCGCTCGGCCGTGGCCGAAGGCGAAGTGCAGGATGTGCAGATGGGCGAGGAGCTCATCACCGGCACGCTCAAGAACGGCGACAGCTTCTCGACCGTTCCGGTGCCGAACGACATCGAGATCACCCGCCTGATGGAAGCGAACGGCGTGCGCTTTACTGGCAAGCAGCGCGAACAACAGAGCGTGCTTCTGTTCATCCTGCTCAATTCGCTGCCGTTCCTGCTGATCCTAGGGATCGCCTTCTTCGCGCTGCGCCAGATGCAGAAGGGCGGCGGCGGCGGCGCGATGGGCTTTGGCAAGTCCAAGGCCAAGCTGCTGACCGAACGTTCGGGCCGCGTCACTTTTGACGACGTCGCCGGGATCGACGAAGCGCGCGAGGAACTGCAGGAAATCGTCGAATTCCTGCGCGATCCGCAGCGTTTCTCAAAGCTTGGCGGGCAGATCCCCAAGGGCGCGCTGCTGGTCGGCTCGCCGGGCACCGGCAAGACCCTGCTGGCCCGCGCTATCGCGGGTGAGGCGGGCGTACCCTTCTTCACCATCTCGGGCTCGGACTTCGTCGAAATGTTCGTCGGCGTCGGCGCCAGCCGCGTGCGTGACATGTTCGAACAGGCCAAGAAGAACGCGCCCTGCATCGTCTTCATCGACGAAATCGACGCCGTCGGCCGTTCGCGCGGACACGGGCTCGGCAATTCGAACGACGAGCGCGAGCAGACGCTGAACCAGCTGCTGGTCGAGATGGACGGGTTTGAAGCCAACGAAGGCATCATCATCATCGCCGCGACCAACCGCCCCGATGTGCTCGATCCGGCGCTGCTGCGTCCGGGCCGCTTCGATCGTCAGGTGGTCGTGCCGATCCCCGATATTGACGGGCGCGAGAAGATCCTCGGCGTGCACATGAAGAAGGTGCCGCTGGCGCCCGACGTGAATCCGCGCGTGATCGCGCGCGGCACCCCGGGATTCTCGGGCGCGGATCTCGCCAACCTGGTCAACGAAGCCGCGCTGCTTGCTGCCCGCCGCAACAAGCGGTTGGTGGCGATGCAGGAGTTCGAGGACGCCAAGGACAAGGTCATGATGGGCGCCGAGCGTCGCTCGATGGTGATGACCGACGACGAGAAGAAGATGACCGCCTATCACGAGGCTGGCCACGCGATCGTCTCGGTGTACGAGCCGGCGTCCGATCCGATCCACAAGGCCACCATCATCCCGCGCGGCCGCGCACTGGGCATGGTGATGCGCCTGCCGGAGCGTGACAGCTATTCCTACCACCGCGACAAGATGCACGCGAACCTCTCGGTCAGCATGGGCGGGCGCGTGGCGGAAGAGATCATCTTCGGCCACGACAAGGTCAGCTCGGGCGCCTCGTCGGACATCCAGTATGCGACCAATCTGGCGCGCAACATGGTCACCCAGTGGGGCATGTCGGACAAGCTCGGCCCCTTGCAGTATGAAGAGCAGTCCGAAGGCTACCTCGGCATGGGCGCTGCGCAGCGCACCTTCCGTTCGGGCAAAACCAACGAGCTGATCGACACTGAGATCAAGAGCCTCGTCGAAGGCGCACACACCCGCGCGACCGACATCCTCAAGACCAACGAGGACCAGCTCCACCTGCTCGCCCAGGCGCTGCTCGAATACGAGACGCTGACCGGCGAGGAGATCAAGGCGCTGCTCGAAACCGGCAAGATCGACCGTCCCGACGCCCCGCGCGGGCCGAGCGTTCCGGCGCAGGTGCGCGGTTCGGCCATCCCCAAAGCCGGCAAGCGGTTCGGCGGGTCCAAGGAAACCGGCGGTGACGAGGCTCCGCAAGGCGCCTGACACCATCACAAGCGATCACCAGGAAAGGCGCCGGGAGCAATTCCGGCGCCTTTTTCGTGGGGTGTCAGCGCAAGGGAGGAGATCGGCGGCTTGCTCAAGTCCCGCGAGCATAGCGATAGCCTGCGGCAGGCGCTCGCGCGGTTCCTGATGGCGCGGCTTGCCTGCGGGTTGACCTTCAGAACCCGCCGAGCACGCCCAGCGCCAGCAGGAACAGGACCAGCACAATCTGGACGCAGCCAAGCAGCACAAAAAAACGCCAAAGCGCCGAAAATCGCGACAGGCCATAGGCATAGCGCAACTGCTTGTAGAGATGCAGCGGCGCAGCGATGAAAAACAGCATCGCCGCCCACTCGCTGCCGCCGGGGATCACGCTGATAAGCGACATGACGATGAACAGCAGCGACATGAAGCTGAGCGAATAGGTCACGAAGATCGCATGGTCATAGACCTCGTATTGCCGTCGCCACGCGAACATCAGCCACAGAAACGGTACTGAAAGCGGGATCAGCAACCAGCTGAATTTGTAGCCGTTCGCCTGCAGCTTGTAGAGCATCAGGCTGGGGTTCTTCTTCCACTTCTCCAGAAGCGCCTTATTGAGCCAGGGGCCTGCGGTGTTGACGCTGGTCACCGCGTCGGACGTTACTCCGCCCAACCCCTTGTCAAACACCAGGTTGAGGCCCTTGAGCTCGTTGTCGATTTCCGCCCGGCGCGGGCTTGTGCGCGGCAGGTCGGCACGCTCCTTTTCGAGCGTATTGATCTGGTTGCGCACTTCGGTCTGGAACGGGTTGCCCTTGTCCGCCCCGAAGACACCCGGCGCAATGTCGGTCGGTGCGGAAATGCCCACCATCTGGAACACCGCAAACATCGCAAAGACGCTGAACAGGAACATCGCCATCGGGCTGACGAACTTGGCGCGCTCACCCGCGATGAAGCGGCGAGTCAATTCGCCGGGCTTGAAGGTCAGCAGCGGCAGGGTGTTCCACAGCTTGCCATCGAGGTGCAGCACGCCGTGCATGATGTCGTGCCCGATCGCGGCAAGGCTGCGGTGGACATGGGCCTTCTGGCCGCACTGGGCGCAGTAATGGCCGCTCACCATCGCGCCGCAATTGGCGCAGGCCGCAGGCGCCGCGGGTGCTTCGCCCGCCTCGCCATGCGCAGGCTCGACCGCACGGCTCATCAGCCCGCCTTCGATCGCTGCACCAATGCCTTCGCCGAAACCGCTCATTACTCCGCGCCCTTTTGCCCCGGTCGTTTGCGAACATGGCGGGAAACCGCGTGCGAGACCAGTTGCATGTGCGCCGGCCTCAGCGCGCGGCGAGTTTGCGCTCGATCGCGGTCCACAGCTGGGCAAAGGCGCGCGCGGCGGGCGAGCGCGGGGCAAAGGCGCCCACCGGCTTTCGTTCGACCGCGCATTGCTCGACCGCGCTGGCGAGCGGGATCACCGGCCAGTTCGCATTCGCCTCGCGCGCATCCTTGTGCAAGGATCGGCGCAGATCGATCATCGAGAGCACCGGCAGGATCGGCGGATGGCCCTTGCCTTGCCCGCGCACCTCCTCGACCACCACCTCGAGCGCTCGCGCCGAGAGCGGCGAGGGTGGCAGCGGGACGATCACCAGATCGGCCGCGCGCATCACCTGTGCGCTCACCTCGTTGAGCACCGGCGGGCAATCGAAGATGATCCGGTCGTAATCCTTGGCCAGCCCCTCGACCAGTTTCGCCAGCCGCTTCTTCTTGCCGAGCCGGTCGAACTGGCGGTCAAGCGCGCGGATGCTTTCATCAGCGGGGAGCAGATCGAGATTGGCGTAACCGGTCGTCTGGATCAGCTTGGCTGGATCGCTGCCATCGGCGAACACGCTGCCGGCGCTGCGCTTCTTGTGCGGATCGATGCCGAGCAGGAAGCCCGAGCCATTGGCCGGATCAAGATCCCACAAGAGCGTCTTGCGGCGCGAGATGGCGCTTGAGCACCATGCGAGATTGACCGCGAGCGTCGTCTTACCGACCCCGCCCTTGACGCTGTAGACCGCGATCGATGCCATGAAGTGCTGCCCGCTTCCGGTGTGTTACCGTTTGATTACAACTTCAAGGGATAGCGTCCCGGCGCGCAATGGCAAGCATCGCCGCAGCAAGGTCAAGAAGCGGTCAAGCAGCCCTCGGCAAGGGCCAGGGCGCAAGCAAAAAGGGGCCTGGCGCGCGCCAGACCCCCTTAATGCCAGTGACATCACTGAAATGTCGCAATCAGCCGTCGTAATCACCGCCGAGCGAAGTGGTGCGCGCCGGAGCCGAAGCGGTGATCCGCAGGGCTTCAGCCGACTGGCTGAGCGAACCGATCTCGTCCGCCTCGTCCTCGTCATCGGGGAGGATCTTCTGCAGGCTCACCACCACCGATTCGTGGAGATGGTGCGGCGAGACGGTTTCCTCGGCGATTTCGCGCAGCGCCACGACCGGGTTCTTGTCACGGTTGCGGTCGAGGGTCAGTTCGCTGCCACCGGAGATCTCGCGGGCGCGCTGGGCGGCGAGCAGGACGAGGTCGAAGCGGTTGGGAACCTTGTCGACACAATCTTCAACGGTAACGCGTGCCATGGGCGGCCTTTTCAGAATCGCTGGGGAAAGAGCAAAGCGCAGCTAGGCATCGGAGGGCGCAAAGTCAAGGTAATGCAATTGCCGCGCTTTGCCGCTAGGCGTGGCGCATGGAACCTGCGCCCACTGCCGCTGCCGACAGCGCGCCCGCCTACGCCGACCTCCCGCCGTTCGCAATCGCGGCGCAAGGCCACAACTTCACCTTCTACCCTGCCGGTACCGACCGGCTGCGCGCCTTGCTCGATCTGATCGGCAGCGCGAAGCAGCAGCTCGACATGTTCTACTACCTGTTCGATAGCGACGCCTCGGGAACGATGGTGCGCGACGCGCTGGTTGCGGCGGCGCGGCGCGGGGTGGCGGTCGATCTGATCGTCGATGATTTCGGCAATGATGCGGGCGCTGCGTTTTTCGAGCCGCTGATCGAGGCCGGCGGCAAGTTCGCGAGCTTTTCGCCCAGGTGGGGAAGGCGCTATCTGGTGCGCAACCACCAGAAGTTCGTGATCGCCGATGGCGGGCGCGTGATGACCGGCGGGGCGAATGTCTCCGACCACTATTTCGATCCGCCCGCCGCCAATGGCTGGTGCGATCTGTCGGTGATGATCGAGGGCGCGGTGGTGGAACAGTTCACCCGCTGGTTCGGCTTGCTTAGGGCATGGGTCGCAGGCGAGGCGGCGGGGCGCACCCGGCAGCTGCGGGCGCTGCGCGATATCGTCAAGGCGTGGGATGGCGGGGATGGTCCGGTGCGGCTGCTGGTCGGCGGCCCGCTGGTGCGGCGCGGGCATTGGGCCTGGGTGCTGCGCCGCGATCTGGTGACAGCCAAGCGGCTCGATACGGTTTCGGCCTATTTCTCCCCGCCGCGCAGCTTCCGCCGCCAGATCGCGCAGGTCGCCCGCCGGGGCGACGTACGGATGGTGATGGCGGGCAAATCCGACATCGGCGCCGCGATCGACATGGCGCGGCTGCAATACAAGCCGTTGCTGGGCGCGGGCGCGCGGATTTTCGAATTCCAGCCGTGCAAGCTGCACATGAAGCTGCTGGTGGCGGATGATGCGAGCTATTTCGGCAGCGCCAATCTCGACAAGCGGTCGGTCCGCATCAATGTCGAGCTGATGGTGCGGATCGAGGACGCCGCGCTCGCCACCCAGCTGCGCGCGCTGATCGATCACATGGAGGCGGCGAGCGAACCGATCACCCGCGCATGGTATGCGCGCGAGAGCACATTCCTCAACCGGATGCGCTGGCGGGTGGCCTACTGGATGAGCCTCGCCGACTATCGGATCAGCAAGGCAGGCGCAGGTTAGGGGTTGTCCGGCAGGCCTGCGCCTATCCGTAGAACTCGGCCCTGAGGTGGTCGTCGAGCGCGGGGGCGTTGAATGCAAGGCTCGCGGGATCGATGCTGCCCGGCATGGCTCGTTGCGCAGAAGATCGCGATAGTTCCTTGGGCGCCGAGTTCTTAACTTCACGACGATGGAGACATTGGATCAAGGCAGTCTTGAGCAGACGCAAGCTGCGATTCATGGGGGGATGAGGAAATGGACAAACTAAACCGTCGTCGGTTCGTCGAAGGCAGTCTTGTTTCGGCATTGGCCTGACGGAATTCCGACGTGGCAACGCTGCCGATCTGATGATGATATCGGTGATCTAGAAGCCCGAAATCCCGGCGGTGACATTGCCCGCCATCGCCGTTCAGACCGTGCCGTCCACCCGCACTTCGGAAATGAATCGCTGATCGGCCGAGAACAGGCGCGGGAAGCGGACCGTGGCAAAGGCGTCGGTGGACGCATCGGCGAACAGCGAGCCGACAAACGCGGTTTCCGCGAAACGATTGGGAGCAATCGTCGGGCGCGGGATTTTGGGAATGATACTCACCGGACGCGACCTCGGCAGCGGAATGGGGGAATGTGCGAGGAGGTGTAAGTAATTGACCTCGCGTGCACAAGTCCGGCTTCGCGGCGCGCCCCTTGCGCGGGACTATGGGGCTGCATATGCAATCGCTCGCGGCGCCGCAGCGGGTGGGCGCAGTTCGGCGCAGGGGGAACATGATGCGGGCAAGGGTGCTTTTGGCTGGGCTTGCCATGATTGCAGCTTGCAGCACCGCGCGGGCCGAGGAGGGCACGCTGGTGATCGTCGGCGGTGGGCTCGACTGGGCCAATGCCGATATCCTCACGGCTTTGCTCGAAGCGCGCCCGTCCGATGCGCCCGGCATTGCCATCATCCCCGCAGCCACACAAGGCATCGCTGGCTCGACCCGCGCGATCACCGCAGCGCTCGAACGGCACGGGGCGAGGCCAGAAGATGTCGCCGTGGTGCGCCTTGCCCTTACCGATGATCCCGCGACGCCGGAGGTGGACGAGAGCACCTGGCGCGGCAATGCCGATGACCAGGCCGAGATCGCCAAGGTTGCCCGCGCCGGGGCGATCTGGTTTGTTGGCGGCGATCAGCAAAACATCACCGCCGTGCTGCGTGAGGCGGATGGGCGAGACACCCCGATGGCCGCCGCAATCCGCCGCCGCCTTGCCGAAGGCGCGGTGGTGGGAGGTACCTCGGCAGGGGCCATGATCATGGGCACGGATATGATCATCGAGGGGCAAAGCCTCGGCCCGCCGCTTGTCGCCGGGGGTGGCGATCCGCTCGTACTGGGGCCGGGGCTCGGTTTTCTCGAGGGCGTGCTGATCCACGTTCATTTTGGCGAGCGAGGGAATCTCGGGTTGCTCGCTGCGGCAGTGACCGATCCCGCCCAGCCGCTCCATTTCGGGCTCGGGATCGACGAGGATACCGCGCTCGTGGTGAGGCCGCGCAGCGGCACGGCGCGCGTCGTGGGGAGCGGCTATGTGACCCTGCTCGATGCCCGCGCAGCGCGTCGCATGGAAGACAGGCGCACCGCGATCACCGGCCTTTCCCTTGGCCTCGTCGCAGCGGGCGACAGCATCGATCTTGCCACATGGCAGGTCACCCCGGCGCCCGCCCGCCGTGCGGTGACAGCGCGTGGCCCGGAGGAGACCCCTCTCCTCCCGGGCGGCGGCATGGCCTATGGCGACCAGCGCCTTGCCGCTGTCGTTGGTGAAGCGCTGCTCGAAGGCGGGGTTCCTGCAGTCGAGCGCCATTCCTTCGCCGGATCCGAGGGCGTCACCTACCGTTTCACCGTTACGCCTGCGAGCACGGGTTGGTGGAGCCGCGATGGCCGCGGGCGTGGACGCTACACGATCGCGGGTGTCGATTTCGCCATCCTCCCGATCGCGGTTCAGATTACGCCCGCCGAGTGACCTCTACTCGAACCCGTAGTCCGAATAGTCCTTGTAGTTGGGCGAGGTGAATTTGGTGATGTCGCTCTGGAAGTGGAGCGGGACGTTGCCGGTCGAGCCGTGGCGCTGCTTGGCGACGATCAGCGTCGCCTTGCCCACCAGCTCTTCGTATTTCTCCTCCCACGCACGGTATTTCTCCTGCGCATCGGGCGAGGAGCTGCCGTCGGGCGTGTCGGGCTTGACCAGCATGTGGTAATAATCCGAGCGGAAGATGAACCACACCATGTCGGCGTCCTGCTCGATCGAGCCGGATTCGCGCAGGTCGGAGAGTTGCGGGCGCTTGTCCTCGCGGCTTTCGACCGCACGGCTGAGCTGCGAGAGTGCGATCACCGGCACCTGCAATTCCTTCGCCAGCGTCTTGAGGCCGCGGCTGATCTCAGAGATTTCGTTGACGCGGTTGTCGTTGGCGCGGCCCGAACCTTGCAGCAGCTGGAGATAATCGACCACGATCAGCCCGATGTCGTGCCGCCGCTTCATCCGCCGCGCGCGGGTGCGCAAGGCCGCGATGGTGAGCGCGGGCGTATCGTCGATATAGAGCGGCAGCTCGGCAAGCCGCTGGCTGGCGAAGCTCAGCTTCTGGAAATCCTCGCGGGTCAGCTTACCGCTGCGCAAGGATTCCGAGGAAATCTCGGCCTGTTCCGCCAGAATGCGGGTGGCGAGCTGGTCGGCGCTCATTTCGAGGCTGAAGAAGGCGACCGGCGCGCCGTAGTTGAACTCGCCGCCCTCGCGCTGCCACACCAGATGCGCCTCGGCGCAGTTGAAGGCGATGTTGGTGGCGAGCGAGGTCTTGCCCATGCCCGGCCGGCCGGCAAGGATGACAAGGTCGGAATTGTGGAGGCCCGAGGTCTTCTGGTCGATCGTCGAAAGTCCGCTGGTCTTGCCCGACAGACCGCCGCCCGAATTCATCGCGGCTTCGGCCATCTTGATCGCGGTCAGCGCGGCATCGCGGAAGGTCGCAGCCTCGCGGCCCGTCGCCGCGCCTTCGGCGACGCGGAACAGATCGGCCTCGGCCTGCGCGATGCGGTCCATCGGCGAGGTGTCCTGCGAGGTATCGAGCGCGCCTTCGACCAGCCCGCGCCCGACGCTCACCAGCTCGCGCAGCAGCGCCAGATCATAGATCTGCTGGGCCAGTTCGCGCGGGAGCAGCAGGCCGGCCCCGCTCGCGGTGAGCTGCGCCAGATAGGACGTGCCGCCCAGCTCGCGCAGCGCATCATCGGCCTCGAAATAGGGGCGCAGCGTGACGGGCGAGGCGGTGGCATTGCGCTCGATCAGCACCAGGACGCGTTCGTAGATGCGCTGGTGGATCGGTTCGAAGAAGTGCTCGGGCCGGATCGGCACCTGCAATTCCTCGATCACGCGGTTGTCGATCAGCACTGCGCCCAGAAACGCGGCCTCGGCCTCGAGATTGGACGGCAGCTTGCGCAGCGGCGCTTCGGCTGCGGGAGCTGCGACGTTGATCGGAGTGACTTTTTCAGGTTCGGCCATGGCGGGTCTGATGCGCCTTGCAGGGGCTGCGAGGCAAGGGCGAAAGCCAGCAATATTTATTTCGGGTGCTGTGGATAGCGGGGAGATTTTATCGAAGTGCTTGAAGTGCGGCCCCTCCATCTGCGAAGGCGGTGCTCTATGTCCGATACGCCGCCCGATTCCCTGCCGATCTCGCCCGCCATCCCCGGCTCGGGCGCGTTTCGCATTGCCCAGGTGAGGCTCGACGAGGCGACCATCCTGTGGCGCAATGCCGATGTCGAGCAGGAACGCCGGGTGGCGATCTATGATCTGATCGAGGAAAACACCTTCAAGCCGCTGCGTTCTGCCGAGCGCGGGGCGAAGGGCCCCTATCACCTCAACCTTTCCGTCACCGACGGACGGCTGGTGATGGATATCAGCGACGAGGCCGGCCAGCTGCTCGAGACGCTGCTGATCGGCATGGCCCGGTTCCGCCGGCCCATCCGGGATTATTTCGCGATCTGCGATTCCTATTACCAGGCGATCCGCAGGGCCACCCCGGCCGAGATCGAGACGATCGACATGGCCCGTCGCGGCATTCACAACAGCGCCGCCGAGCTGCTGCTCGAACGGCTCGAGGGCAAGGTCGACACCGATTTCGCCACCGCCCGCCGCCTGTTCACGCTGATCTGCGTGCTCCACATCAAGGGCTGATCATGGCACGCAGACGCAAGCCCTCGGCGCGTAAGGCGCCGCGCCGCTGGCTGCTGCGCGCAGGCGCACTGCTGGTGCTGGTCGGCCTCGCCTTTGCCGGGTGGCTGTGGTGGGACATGCGCGAATGGCGCCCGGACGAGACGCTCTATCCCGAACAGGGCGCGCTGGTGCCTGCGGGCAGCGGCGCGGTAAAGTTCGAAACCCTGAAGGCGATCGGCGCGCAATTCGCCTATCTGCCGCTGGAGGCCGGGCAGTCCGGTTTTGCCGAAAGTTACGCTGCGGCGCGCGCGGCGGGGCTGCAAGTCGGCGTGGTGCTCGATTTCGATCCCTGCCTGCCGGCTGACCGCCAGAGCGGGCTGTTCACCCAGATGGTGCCGCGCGATGCGGCGCTGCTCCCTCCTGCGATCGGGCTGATGCAGCTGGCGGATGGCTGCGTGCCCAAGGTCAGCGATGCGGCGATCGAGAGCGAGCTGATGACGCTCATCAACCAGATCGAGATGCATAGCGGCGAGCCGGTGATCCTGCGGCTCTCGCCCGCTTTCGAGGCGCGCCACAAGACCGCCACCACGCTGACGCGCGACCTGTGGCTGATGCGCAACCGCGCGCGGCCCGACTATGCGCCGCGTCCCTGGCTGCTATGGAGTGCCAACAGCCAGCTCGTCACCGACGCTGCCGAGGAGCCGATCGAATGGGTGGTGGTGCAGAAGTGAGCCTGAGCAGCGCGCAGGAACAGGCGCTGATCGCCGCTGCCTTTGCCGCTGCTGAAAACGCCTATGCGCCCTATTCCGATTACCCCGTGGGCGCGGCGCTGTTGTTCGATGATGGCGCGGTCATCACCGGCTGCAATGTCGAGAACGCGAGCTACGGCCTCGCTCTCTGCGCCGAGACGGTGGCGGTGGCCAAGGCTTTGGGCGAGGGGCGACGCGGCGGATTGCTGGCGGTCGCGGTGGGGGGCCTCAAGGCCGACGCCGAACCGATCACCCCGTGCGGACGCTGCCGTCAGGTCTTGAACGAAGTCGCGGCGCTGGGTTCGACCGATCCGCTGGTGCTGTGCGTCAGCAAGGACGATGTGCGGCGCGTGACGCTATCCGCGCTGCTGCCGCACGCCTTTGGCCCCTCCCACCTCGGCTAGGTATCTGGCTTAGGCGTCCTTGCCTTCCAGCCACTCCACCAGCGCCGCCATGCATTCGCGGCCCAGCAGTTTGCAGCGCTCCGGTGACCAGCCCTGTTCGGGCTCGGGAAAGTCGACCAGATCCTTGTAGGGCATCTCCAGCGTCATCGCGACCGCGCCGAAGCGCTGGGCGAGCTGGTTGGTGCTCATCGACAGGTTGGCCTTGCCGGCCGCGGCCTTGGGATAGCCGAGCTTGGTCTGGAAATCGGGCGTGCGGCGATCGAGGATGCGCTCGTAGCGATCATAGCCATCGCCCTGCGCCTGCGTCCACGAGGGGATGCCGTCGAACCCGGCGAGGAACACCGCGGGGATCGCTTCGTCGGCATGGACGTCCATCGCAAAGTCGACGCCGGTTTCATCCATGCGGCCCAGGATCGCGAGGACTTCGGGCGATTTTTCCGGCGTGGGTTCGGCCCATTCGCGGTTAAGATTGGTGCCAACCGCATTGGTTCGCAAATTGCCGCGCCGCGAACCATCGGGGTTGCAGTTGGGCACAACATGGATGCGGCACTTGGCTCTGAGCGCGCGCGCCACCGGATCGGCCGGATCGGTCAGGCATTCGAGCGCGCCCTCGATCCACCATTCGGCCTGGGTTTCGCCCGGATGCTGGCGGGCATAGAGCCAAACTTGCACATCACCCTCGCCCATTTCGAGGCAGTCGATCGATTGCCCGTCCAATGTGGTGCCGAGCCGGACATAGTCCACGCCTTCACAAGCAGCCGTCTCGGCGACGAGATCGTGGTGCCGCTCCATCGAGAAGGGCGCGAAATAGGCGAACCAGCAGATGTCCGAAGCGGGAAGGTAGCGGATGGTCAGCGTGCCGCCGTCCTCGTCCTTGTCATAGCTCGAGGCCGCGCGCGCCCAGTAATCGCGATCTTCCGAGACGCAGGCGTTGTAATCCGGCCAGCCGCCGGGATAGGCGCTGGCATTGAGACCGGTAAGCTTGAGCACGATCTCCTCGCCCGCGCTCGCGGCAACGCGGAAGTGGAACCACTGGAAGAACTCGGATTCGCTATCGCGCCGGATCGCTAGACGCGCGGTACGCCCGTCGATTCCCAGCACTTCGATATTGCCGCTGTCGAACCCGGCGTCGATGGAAAGAGAGGTCATTTGTTCGCCTGTAGCTTCTTGACGCTGATCGTCACGGTCTCGCCATTGCCACCCGGGAAGTCCTTGAACAAGCCTGCCGCCAGCGTGCGGGCGCTGGTGTCGACATTGGAGTAGGGTGACTTCACCCCGGTCGCGATCTGGGCGCGGCCTTCCCACAGCGTGGTGCCGTCGGCGCGGGTAATGCGTACGGCGAGATCGGTGTTCACGCTCGGGCTTTCACTCCCCCCGCCAAGATTGATGCCGACGCCCATGCCGACGCCCGAGCCATAGCTGCCGGTCGACCCGCCAACCCCGACGCTGACCGGGCTGCGGCGGTCGTCCGCGGCGGCAATGGCGTTGCGGCTGGTGCGGATCGCGGCGGTCTGCCCTGCGCTCGCGCCTTGGGGGACGACCGTATAGCCGAGCCGCGCCAGTTCTGTGCTCACGGCGCCGGTAAAGGCCGCGCGCGCTGCGGTGTTGCCGATCTCGTCAGGAAAGTTGACGGTGATCGTGCCCTGGCCCAGCCCGGCGCGGTCGGGCGCGACAAAGCGGGTGACTTCCACCGGGCCGGTATAGGGAGTGGTCGCGCAGGCCGACAACGCAATCGCGGCTGCGCTCAGGGCAGGGGCAAGGAGACGGGTGGAGCGCATGACATAGGTTCCTTTCATCGACAGTCTCTTATAGGCCGCGTGCGGCGCCGTGCACAGCGTTGCATTGCCCCGGCAAGGTTGACGATTTTTAAGCGACTTTCGCGTTATGAGAGCCTCCCATGATGACGTACAACAAACCTTGCGTGCTCGTGACCGGCGGGGCGGGCTATATCGGGAGCCATGCGGTGCTCGCATTGCGGGATGCCGGCTGGCCGGTGGCGGTGATCGACAATCTGGTGACGGGCTTCCGCTTTGCCATTCCCGAAGGC
>Ga0315899_10003306_pt1 | contig 17587 bp, 8 predicted proteins | sample LakEriMetagenome_2_FD_203518 | JGI IMG/M metagenome (GOLD analysis project Ga0315899, IMG submission 203518) | Freshwater fungal communities from buoy surface, Lake Erie, Ohio, United States - Buoy 4 MA112 | ecosystem: Environmental > Aquatic > Freshwater > Lake | place: USA: Lake Erie, Ohio... | reverse complement strand
AACGCCGGCATCACCGGATTCCGCGGCCCCAGCACCTTCGACATCCACGCGCCAATGTGCGGAGCCGCCACCGTCTGCGGCGGCACATACCCCGTATGCCAGTGATACTGATGCCGCGAATGCAGAATGCTCCCAAGGTCAGGCTGCACCGCCGACCGGATCAGGGTCGCCCGATCCATCACCGACGCAATCTGCTCCAGTCCCTGACAAATCTGAATGTTGTCCACCGCCGTCCGGATCGCCGGAAAGGTGCTCAGTATCTTCGACATCGACACGCCCTTCTCAAACGGCTGATACCGCTTCGGATCAAACGTGTCCGGAGCCGCCATCCCGCCACCCATCCACAGCACAATGCACGCATCCGCCTTCGCCACCGGATGCTTCACCGGTTCCACCCCATGCGCCCGCGGCACCGGAGCCGCCCACGCAGCCAGCGATGCCGCCGCAAGTTTCCGCAGAAAATCTCGGCGGCTGTCTTCAGGATCCAGAGGCAAAGGAGTCGTCATGGCAGTCAGGGTTTTCGTTGAAATCAGCGGACCAGTTGAAACTCAGGCAGCATGCAAACCGCCCATAGCAGATCTGCAAGCGACGACGCCGTCGGCGAACCACCCAATAACTCCCCCGCCACCTCCCGCTCTTCGTCCGTCGGCTTCCGGCTCAGCGCACCCGCATAAAGCCACTCGGTCAACTCCGCCGCCGTCCACGCCCGCTTCGCCAGAATCTGCGTCGCCCCACGCTCCAGCAATCCCGTCAGAATCGCCCCGTTGTTCAAATCCATCGCCTCCAGCGTCGTCAGCTCCGCAGGCCGCGTCGACACAATCTGCTCCCGGTTCGGCCGCCCCAGCGCCCGCATCAGCAGGTCGCTCTTCATCAGCGACGCCCGCACCACCGGCCCGCCGCCCCCGCCCGCCAGAATCTCCGCAAGGGTCCCATTCACCGCCGCCCACGTCCCCTGACGCGCATGCGCCACCGCCGGCAGCCACTTCGATGGCTCCTTGACCCACCGACCATCCTTGTCAGGAAGATCCGCCGTCCATTCCCATCCCCGCCCGCTCCGCACCACCCCCGACTCTCCCTTCGCCGACGTCAGCCGCGCCTCAAACCAGAACCCCGCAGGATTCGGCCCGCTCCCACCATTCGTCGCCACCGCCACAATCTCATTCTCCCCAACCTTCAACGGCAACTCCGCCAATCCCACCGGCTGCTCCCAGTTCCCGCTCTCCGCCACCTTCCGGCCATTCACAAACAACACAAATCCATTGTCGCACGTCACCGCCGCCACCGCCTTCTCCGGCACCGCAGCCAGCGTAAACCGATGCCTCAACGCAATCGTCTGACCAGCCTCGTGCGGTTCCTTCACCCCGTCGCTCGACCACACCCACGCCGCCCCCGGACCCGCTCCAGCTCCCCCCGCCGCCGCGCGCGGAGCCACATTCGCATCAGCCTTCGCCGGTGCCGTCCCCGTCAGCCGCCACACCGCATCCACAAACTGCTCGGCCGTCATCCGCCGCGCCCGCGGCCCGCGCCACTCCGGCGTTCCCTCCCCAGCCAGCACCGCCGCTCGCGATTGATAGGCCTGCGACGTGCAGATCAGCCGGATCAGCTTCTGCAGATCATATCCAGTCGCCGCAAACTCCGACGCCAGCCAGTCCAGCAAACCCGCATGCCACGGCGGGGTCTGCATCGCATCCACCGGATGCACAATCCCAGCTCCCGTCAGCCGGTGCCACACACGATTCACAATCGTCCTCGTAAACCGCCCGTTCTCAGGATGCGTCATCAATCCCGCCAGTTGCTTCAGCCGCTCATCCCTCGGCAGCTTCGCATCCACCTGACCAATCTCCGGAAACAACCACGCCGGTGTCGCCTGCTTCCCCGTCGGCACATCACAACGATGCAGCTCCAACGGCTGGTCCGCATAAATCGCCGCCAGTCCATACGCATCGCTCAGCTTCCAGCGGTCAATGAAGCTGTCGTGACACGACGCACACTTCAGATTGATGCCCAGAAACACCTGGCCCACACTCTGCGCAAACTGCACCGGCACAACCTGCCCCGCACTCACCGCCCCGCGCCACTTGATCCCGCGCGAAAACCCTTCGCTCCCCGCCGTCGGCGCTATCAATTCCCGCGCAAACACGTCGTACGGCTTGTTCCCCAGCAGCGCCTCATATAGCCAACCCGTGATCTGACTCCTCCCGCCGTCAATGTACCCAGTTCCCGCATAGTCATTCCGCAGCAAATCATTCCAGAACGAAATCCAGTGCCCCGCATACGCCTCGCGGTCCGCCAGCAACGCATCAATCACCCTGCTCCTCTTGTCAGGAGCCCCGTCCGCCAGAAACGCCGCCAGCGCTTCCGGCGTCGGCAGCAATCCCGTAATGTCCAGCGTCACCCGCCGCAGAAAGGCCCCCTCCCCCAGCGGCGCCGGCCGCGCCACCCGCTTCTCCGCCATCCACGCATCCAGCAACCGATCCACCGGATGATCCCGGCCATCCACCACAGCCGGCAATTCCGGCCGCGATGGCCTCAACGGCGGCTCCCACGCCGCCGCCTGAAACGCAAACCCTTCCTCCCACGGCAACCCAGCATCCACCCACCGCGTCAATGTCGCAATCTCCTCCGCGCTCAAACCCTCCCCCTTCGGCGGCATCCGCTCATCCTTATCACTCGTCCCAATCACCTCCACCAATCGGCTCCCGTGGCTCTCAAATGCCTTCGCCACCGGCCCGTTCTCACTCCCCGCAATGAACTCCTCACGCGTGTTCATCGAAAACCCGGCCTTCTTCTTCGCCCCGGAATGACACTCCACACAGTGCTTCTTCAGAATGGGCACAATCTCGTGCGCAAAATCAGCCGCCGGCGGCGCAGCCACCACCGGCACGGCACATAGAATAAGTCCTGTCAGGGTCCGCATGATGCCGCCCTTATCGCGCCTCACCACCCCCATCGCCAGCGGAAATCACCACCCCACCCATCCCCACCCATCCCCTCCCATCACCGCTTCCGCGCCCGCGCAAACCGCTCGCGCCGCACCGCCGCCGCATCCGCCACCTCTCCAGCACCCGCCTCCCCCGTCCCCGCTCCCGCCACCTCCCGCGGTTCCTCCACCACCACAGGCGCCGCCACCGGAACCGCCTTCACCGCCGCTTTCCCCACAACCTTCATCGGCCCAGCTCGCCGCACGCCATTCACCCGACCTCGCCCACCCAGCACCGGCAACCGCCATCCCGTCCGCGTCATCAGCACTTCCAGCAGGATCATCCCCAGCAAACCCGGCAACACCCACCGCCGCAAATCCGTCCACTCGCGCACCGGCGGGCTCAACCACGCCGTCGACAAATCCACCAGCTCCCGCCCGCCACTCCGCACCGCCACTTCCCGCAACTCCGCAATCCGCCCCGGATCAAACTGCCATTCCGTCCCCGTCCCAACCGACGCAGGCCCAAACGGCAGCGTGAACTTCCCAGCCTGCACCGCCCCGCGCACCAATTCCCCTTCCTCCAACTCCGCCGTCGCCTGCCACGACCCCGGTGCCATCCGCTCCCAGATCAACTCCCGCCGCCGCTCGGCCCGACTCCCGCTCGCCACCAGCAACCGCGGCGGATCGGTCCCAAACGCCGTCTCCCACGACCCGTCATGCAGCAGCTCCACACCCAGCGTCGTCCCCGTCGCCGACCACCGCAACCCCACCCCCGGCGGCACTTCATCCCCCGCCAGCCACCTCGCTAGGGTCTGCAGAAAATCCCCGTACCCGCCCCATCCGCGCACCGTCGCCGAAACCTCTCCGCCTAACGGAAAACTCACCGCCGCACTCCTCCCCGCCCCGCGCCGACCCCACGCCACCAGCGGCGCCGCATACTCATCCTTCGAAACCAGCGCTTGCCCCGCCCATTCCCTCCGATACGACAAGTTATAACCATCCACCCGACCCGGCCACTCAATCGCCTTCCCCGCCAGTTCCTGCCACTGCCCCGTCGCCGCCGTCGCCAACGGCTCATCAATGAACAGGCTCCGCGCCACCGCCACCGCCTCCGCCGTAAACACCGCAGGAACTTCCTCCGCCCGGTCCGTGAAGAAAATCCGTCCCTTCCCGCGCGCCGCCACGTCCTTCAGAAACGCCGCATCGCTGTCCCCCTCGGTCCCTAGCGCAATCACACTCGTCGTCGCCCCGGCCGCCGTCACCTCCGCCAGCAGCTTGATGTAATCCCCCGGCTCCTCCGCATCCGCCGCATCCGCAAACAAAATGATATGCCGCGTCCCCGCTCCAACCCCCTTCAGCGTCGACCATCCCTCCTTCAGCCCCTCATACACATAAATCCCCCCACCCGAACTCTGCACCCGACGCGCCGCACTCGTCATCTTCTTCCGATTGTCACGGTCCCCAACCTTCTGAAACGGCACCGCCGTGTGTGCCGAACTGTCCACCGCCAGCACCCCCGCCGAATCCTGCATTCCTAGCATCTCAATCGCCCGCACCGCCCCCTCGTTCGCCAGATCCATCTTCGTCCCGCCTCCCGCCGCCGCCGCCATACTCCCCGACCGGTCCAGCACAATGCTCAACGCCGTCTGCACTTTCCGCTGATCCTCCTTCAACTCCATCGACACCGGCAGCAGCGGATCCACCGCCGACTGAAACCAACCACCCGCCCCGAAACTCCGCCGCCCTCCCGCCATCAGCAACCCTCCTCCCTGCACCTCCACATAAAACGGCAGCGCCGCGATGAAATCCGCCGGCAGATCCCACGCCGGCACGTTGTTCAGCACCACCGCCTTGCACCCCGTCAGCATCCCCGGCCTCAAGGTATTCAACTGCGTCACCGTCTCCACAGTGAACTGCCGCCCGAACGCCGCCGCCGCAGGATCATCCGCGTAATTCGTAATCAAGAGCAGTCTCGGCCCGCCCGATACCTCAATCCAGCTCTCCCCGCGGTTGTTCCCCGGCCACGGATCCCCCGGAACATCCAGCCGCACTTCATAACGATACGCCCCGCCAGACGCAATCCGGTCCGTAAACCGCTGCACCGCCTTCCCTTTCACAATCGTCACTTCGCTAGTCTCCAGCGGCTGCCCGTCCCGCAGAACCGTCAGCGGCACCACCCCGTCCCGCGGCCCCATCACCTCCGTCTCTATCAGAAACGGCTCGCCCGCCCTCACCCGCGGCGGCAGCGACAACCGTCTTACCCGGAAATCATCCCCGTCCCGCCCCGGCAGCAATCGCACATCCAACGGCACGCGCTCCGCCTGCAATCGCTCCGCCAGCCCGGCCAGCGGCTCCGTACTGTACCCGTCCGTGAACACCAGTACCCGCGACGCCTTGTCAGGATCACGCATCGCTAGCGTATTCTGCACCGCCAGCGCCGTCCGGCTCAGCTTCCGCCCGCCCGTGTACGGGCCCCCGGCATTCAATTCCTGCGGCACCACGTCCGCCGCATAATCCACCCACCGCACCCTGTCATCCCGGTGCCGCCGCCCGCGCTCCAGCAACTGCTTCCACTCCGGCAGCGCCGCGTCCGCATCACCTCCAGTACTCTCCGATCGATCCACCAGCACCCACAAATCCATCCCGTGCTTCATCAATCGCGCCCGCGGCTGCGCCAGCAGCACCACCGCCACCACCGCCACCAGCGCCCGCAACGGCCGCCTCAACCCTAGCACAGGCCACAACCATGCCCCCAGCCCCAGCACCGGCAGCAGCAGCAACCACTCAGGTGTCACCAGTTCCATCATCAGGGCTTCTCAGGTTCCTCCAGCACGCCCCCACCCTCCACCGCCGCTCCCCCAGCCGCAAGCCCGGCCTTCTCCTTCAACACCGCAATCCTCTCATCCAACTCCCGGATCCGCCGCCGCGTCGTCTCCAGCATCTCCCCAACCGCCGCCCGCAATTCCGCCGTCTCTTCCTCCGTCAGGCCCTCCGGGATCGTGATCGCCTCATCCCCCGGCCTCCGGTAATACTCCAGCGCCGTCTCCAGATCCACCGTCCGCAACTCGTCACTCTGCATCGCCGCCGCAATCCGCTCCTTTAACGTCACCCGCCCCTCCCCAGGCAAAACCATCGGCGTCGCCGCCCGCTCAATCCGACGCTCCAGCAGCCGCACCAGGATCTCCCGCTCAACCGTGAAATACCCGCGCTCCAGAAAATGAAACAGGCTGCACAACCGCTCGTGATCCAAGGTCTCCGGATCCAGCTCCAGAAATCCGTCAAAGTGATTCTCCACATGCACGCGCTGCCGCTCCGCCAACTCGCTCTGCAGCGCCGTCACCTGCTCCCTCACTCCCTGCCACGCCGCCACCCACGCCACCACCTCCGGCTGCGGATTCACCGCCCGCCGCGGCTCGGGCAACACCGGGACATACCTCCCCGCCGCAGGCTTCTCCTCCACCGGTCGGCACGACGCCACCATCCCCAGCACCACAACCGCCGCCATCCCATGCACTCCAGCCATCGCCTTCATTCCCGCGCCCTCAAATCATAACACAACAACCGCGACGGCTTGCCCGTCTGACGATCAGGCTCATTCTGACTCACATAAAGCAACCCCCGACTCAACGCCGGCAGGGTCCAGCTCTGCGTCGCCACAAACAACTGCGCACTCGACTCCACCTTCGCTCCCTCCGGCTTCAGATCCAGCCAGCACAAGGTCCCCCATTCCCCCAGACACAGAAAACTCCCGTCCACCCGCAGCAGGCTCCCCCGGAACAATCCCACCGGAATCTCCTCCCCGGTCGGATACTTCAGCGGAAAATCAAACCGCCGCGCCCACTTCCGCGCCCCGTCACTAGCCGCATGACACACTAGCTCGCTCTGCCGGTCCTTCTCCCCACTGAATCCGTACAAATGGCCCTCATGATACACCGGGGTCGTCCAGTGTGCCCCGAAATCCGCAGCCTTCCACACCGCCGCTAACTTCATGTCAGGCCCCGCCTCCAGCATCACCCCGCCATTGTACGGGCTGTCCCTATCCACATACGCCTGCGTGATGAACACCCGACCCGGCCCGCACAGCACCGGACTCGCCGCATTCACACTCGGATAACGCCGCGCCCGCCAGAAAAACGGTTCGTCCGTCACCCCCGTCGCCGGATCAATGCTCAGCAACCCTCCCGTCGACGGCTCGCTCTTCCCGCCCGCAAACACCAGCACGCGCTTCTTTCCACGCACCTCCCACGGAATCGGCGACGCATAGCTCTGCCCCCACTCGTGCTTCGTCGTCCACTTCAACTCCCCACTCCCCAGATCAAACGCCGCCACACACCGATCCCCGCCCCCACCCAGATTCACCACCACCAAACCATCCACCACCAACGGCGTCGCCCCCGACCCGAAAAAATACTTCGGCACTTCATACTCCTTCTCGCAGTCGTGCTCCCACACCAGCTTCCCTGTCTCCAATTCCCGGCACACCAGGCGGCTCGCCACCCCGAACGTCACCACTTTCCCACCACTCACCACCGGAGCCGCCCGCGGTCCGCTCCCATACCCGAAATCATCCCGGTAATCCACCTCGTAACTCTCCCGCCACCACCGCTTCCCCGTCGCCGCATCCAGACAATCAAGGGTCTCCTTCCCCCCCGTGTTGTGAAACAGCAGCAGCCGCTCCCCGACAATCGCCGGACTCGCATAACTCTCCCCCTTCTCACATTCCCACACCAAAGGCGGCCCGCCCGCCGGCAACGCATGATTCAACTTCGTCTCCGCCGACACCGGCCGGTCCTCCAACCCCAGAAACCGCGGCCAGTCACCCGACCGCGCTCCCGCCGCCAAGGGCCCTGCCGCCTTGTGAAAGGTCAGGCCGTCCCACGACGCAGGCTCCGCCGCAACCGCCGCCGCACTCAGAAAAACTGTCAGGATCAATCTCGCATGCACGCGCCATCATCCCCCTCCACTCCCCGCGCGCAATCGCTCACACACCCGCACCCCCGCACGCCTCCCCGATCGCCAGCCCCAGCGCCCGCACCGCCAGCTCCACCTCCCGCTCCGTGCAGCACAACGGCAGCATCACCACCAGCGTGTCCCGCACCGGCCGGGTCAGCAATCCATGCTTCCGCGCCGCCACACACACCCGCATCCCCATCTGCTCCCGCCAATCCCACCGCTCACCCGTCGCCGCATCCCGCACCACATCAATCCCCGCAATGAACCCGCACTGCCGCACGTCCCCCACATACCTCCTCTGCTCTTCCCGCAACCGCCCCAACTCCCGCCCCAGCACCGCCATCAGCGGCCTCAGTCGTTCCAGTGTCCGCTCCCGCCGGAATACCTCCAGCGACGCCAGCGCCGCCGCACACCCCAGCGCATGCCCGCTGTAACTATGCCCGTAAAAGAATGTCTTCATCTCCTCCACCCGCCCCAGAAACGCCTCAAACACCGTCTCCGTCGTCATCGTCGCCGCCAGCGGCATGAACCCTCCCGTCAATCCCTTCGCCACCGCCACCATGTCCGGCACAACCCCCTCATGCTCGCACGCAAACAATTTCCCCGTCCTCCCGAACCCCGTCATCACTTCATCCGCAATCAGCAGCACGCCGCGCACCGTGCACCATTCCCGCAACCGCCTCAGCATCCCCGCCGGCCACAGCCGCATCCCCGCCGCCCCCATGATCAGCGGCTCAATCACCACCCCAGCGAGTCTCGCCACCTCTTCCTCCGCCAACGCTTCCAAATCCTCCATCCCGCCCACCCGGCAAGCCTCCATCACATGCCCCCGGAACCGCTCATGATAGGCCGGAATTCCGCCTAACGACGCCGCTCCCATCGTGTCCCCGTGATACGCCATCTCAAACGCCGCAAACCGCCGCCGCTCGGGCCGCCCGCTCAACTGAAAATACTGCAGCGCCATCTTCAGCGCACACTCGATCGCCGTCGATCCGTCATCCGAAAAAAACACGCGGCTCAATGTCCCCTCCGGCCATAACCCTGCCAATTCCGCCGCCAGCCGCGCCGCCGGCTCATTCGCAAACCCCAGCGCCGATACATGCGCCACCTTCCCTAACTGCTCCCGGATCGCCTCCGCTATCACCGGATGCCCGTGCCCGTGAATGTTCGTCCAGATGCTGCTGTTCCCGTCCAGATACCGCCGCCCCCGGTGATCCGTCAGCCACGCCCCCTCCCCTCCCGTCAATATCAGCGGCTCATGCTCCACCGCATTCCATTCCTGCATCTGCGTGAACGGATGCCAGTGATGCGCCTTGTCCAGACGAATCACCTCTGCCGCTCTCTCCGGGGTCATTTCAATGTGTTCAGCCATGCCATCAAATCGCGCAGCTCGCGCGGGGTCAGCACCGTGCCCATCGCAGGCATCGGACTCAAGCGCTCTCCTTCCTCCTCCACCGCCCCTCCCGGAATCCGCAGCACCCCGCCCCTCGTCTCCATCTCCAGCCGCCCATCCTCCCCGCGACCCGTCACGCGCCCGCTCCGCTCGCTCCCGTCCCGCAACACCACACTCTGCTCGCCGTATTCCTCCCCGCACTTCTCCGACGGGGTCACCAGCGCCCCCAACAGCTGCCCGGAACTCAATCGCGACGCCACTCCGTCCAGCGCCGGCCCCTTCGAACCTCCCCGTCCCTCTAACTGATGGCAATCCATGCACCGCGCCAGCGGATGCGACTCAAAAACCAGCCGCCCGACCTCCGCATCGCCCCCAGCCTGACACATCCGCCACCGCGCCAGCGGATCAATGTCGCTCCGCAGCGACGCCTCCCACGGCTCCAACCACCGCCGCCACCGCGACCTCGGCCCGTTGTCCCGCCGCACCACGCCTTCAAGAATCTCCACATGACACGCCGGATCCGGCAATCCCTCCAGCCACATCCTAACCACCCCAGCCCACAAGCGCTCGCTGTCCGCTCCATTGTACCGGTCCAACGCCCGCAGCAGCACCTGCTTCTCCGGAATCGTCCCGCTGTTCATCACCATCTCCAACTGCACAGGCAACGACCCCGGCTGATACTTCAAAATCACCCGCCGAGCCTCCGCCAGCACCACCGCCGGCGCCGCCCCCGCCGTCAATTCCAGCGCCGTACTCAACGCCAACCCCGGAGCCGTCACCCCCAAATCCTGCATCGCCCCCACCCTCGCCTCTTCCGCCGCATCCCCGTCCTTCACCAGCGCCGCCAGTCGCTCAGGTCCCGCCAGAGCCACCGTCTTCGCAACCTCCCGCGCCCGACCCGCCAGCGGCCCGCCCCCCGCCACCAACCGCGCCGTCACCTCCCGCAACACCGGCCATGCATTCCTCGCCCGCCGCGGCAATCGCCCCAACTCCCCACCCGCACCAACCCCAGCCTTCCCATCCCAACCCGCCAGCACCTCCAGCGCCTTCGCCGCCATCCCCTCAGGAAGAATCCCCTCAGGAAGCCGGAAAAGCCGCCCCACCGCCCCAGCCGCCGCCTCGCTCCCCGTCCGCTCCGCCGCCGCCAGCACACATTCCAGAACCCTAACCCCAGAAAACACCGGGGCCGTCCCGCATCGGTCCGCCATCGCCGCCAACCCGACCCACGTCGACACCACTTCCTCACCATAGAGCCGCTTCGCCCCCCAAACCGCCAGTTCCGGATCAGGATCCAGCAGCACATCCGCCGCCGCCGCATGCCGCCCCGAAATCAATGCCTCCGCGATCACCCGCCGCACTTCCCTCGGGGTCTCCGACCGGATCCGCTCCCCTAGCACCACCGGATCGCCACAACGCGCCAGCGCTCCCGCCAGCGCTGCCCGATACCCGCCATGGTTAGGCAACGGGCCCGCCAGCACCCGCTCCAGCAGCTCCGCCGTCGCCTCCGGAACAATCTGCGCCGCCGCCACCATCCCCGCCGTCGCCACCGCCGCATCCTCATCCGCCGCCAATCGTAACGCCACTCCCGCCGCCAATTCCGGATCCATCCCCGGCAACGTCAACGCCACCATCTCCCTGACATATCCCTCGGAATCCTTCGCCAGCATCAGAAATTCCGGCACCCGCAAAGGATCACGCCCCGCCACTTCCGCCGCCAGCCGCAACGCATCCCGTCGCACCACCCACCCCGCACCCCCATCCGCCGCCACCCCCATCACCACCGCCACCATCCCCGCCGACCTTTCCTTCCGGCACGCCGCCGCCGCCCGCCTTCGCTCCGCCGCCACCGCACTCCTCAATCCCTTCGCCACCGCCACCGCATCCCATCGATCATCGCCACCCGCTGCCACCTCCCGGACCTTCCCCTCACCCTTCCGCCAGCAGATCCGGCACACCGCCGCCTCCCCGAAATCCGCACCCCAATCCGCCCAGTACAGCGATCCATCCAACCCAGCCGCCACCGCCGCCACCGCCCCGCCATTCCACAGCATCTCATCCTCCCCCAGCTTCCACGAGCTCTCGCCACGCACCAGCGTCACCCGGTGCAACCCGGCCCCTTCGCCCGGCCCCGCACCCACTAACATCCTCACCATTTTCCCATCATCAGTCTCCACAGGATCCAACACCATCGCCGCCACCCGGTAAGGCAACGTAGCCACTTCCTCCGGCACCACACTCCCCGGCAGCACACTCAGCAACCTCGACGTCTTCCCCTCACCCCCCGCCGCCATCCACAATCTCCCCACTTCATCCGGCACCACCGCCAGAGGATCCGCCACCCGCACCATCCGCTCCAGTCCGCTCCCGTCCGCCCGACAACTCACCAGCGCGCCGCCGAAATCCACCTCCAGCGGCCGTCCCTCCCCATGCACCGGCCTCGCCCCGCGCCCCCCAGTCAGAAATCCCACCCTGCCATCCGCCAGCACCACCGGCGCAAACACCCCCGGACCTCCCGCTCCCGCCCTCAACCCCAAACCTGAAACCACCGGCGTCCGCACGCCATCCGCACCAACCCGCCACAACGACGGCCGACACGCCAGCCAGCCTCCGCCTCCCTCTTCCAACACCAATCCGCCCGCCGGCCCCTCATCCTCCCCACTCAGCATCTCCCCCACCTCTTCCCTCCGATCCGCCACCCCATCACCATCCTCATCCCTCAGCACCACCCAACCATGCCCGTCCCGCCCGCTCACCGCCGCATGCAATCGCCCATCCCCTCCGACCGCCAACCCCACCACCCGACCGCACAATCCCGGCGCCGCAAACGTCCGCACCTCCATCGGCTCGGCTCCCGCCATCCCCAATGGATACACCCAGATCAACCAGACGCTTCGCAACCATCGCATCCCCACACCATGCCCGCACCCGCCGCCCCCGCAATCCATTCCGCCACTTCCCGCCACTTCCCTCCCCACTTTCCAAAAAAAAGAGGGCGCGCCCCGTTTCCAGAGCGCGCCCCTTGTCATTCATTGGCCATCAGGCCATCCCACTCAGCGGCGCGAACGCCAGAACCGGCGATCCGTCGCCGACGACAACGGCACCAGATACGGACTCGTCGCACCCGGCACATCCGTCCAGCCATTCAAACCAGCCGCCGACCCTGTCGTCGTCTGCAGAACGCCGTCAAACGTGATCACGATGTTCGCACCCACCACGTTGATCGAAAGCCCAGGCTGGGCCTCCGCAATCGTGTTCAGCTGAATCTCGTCAATCTCCTGCGCCGCATTCAATCCGCCAGTCCGCGCTCCCCAACCAAAGGTCGCCCCAGCCAACGGCGTGAAGCCCGGCAGCGGCGTCTTCCAGTAGGCCACGTACTTGTCCATGATCACGTCCAGCGTCCCGTCCGCATTCACACGGATGAACACGTCGGCAAAACGCGCCCCCGTCTCCAGCAGCGCCCGCGGCACCCGGATGTTGCCCAGCGAAGCCCCGTTCCAACGGGCCTCAATCGCCGGTGCCTCGCCCGTCGCATTGTCAGGATTGCCATCTTCGTTGTCGTAGATGTCAAACGACACCACCAAACCGCCACCGGTCCCGTCTTCACCAAACGGCGACTCAATCGCCTCCGGCGACCACACGAAACTCGCACCGTCAGCCGGTGGATTCGTCGCGTCACCAATCCGCAGACCAAACCGTGTCTCGAACCCGAGCACGCGACGCCCGCCATCCTTGTCAGCCAGCGTGAAGCTCCCCGTCAGGCCGTTCGCCGCAGGCGTCAGTTGCACCATCCCGGTACCGCCAATCCCACCAGCCGTCATCCCCGTCGCAGAGCCCAGCAGCAGCCCGTCAGCCGGCACCGTGCCGTCATTGAAGTCCACCACCCGCTGCCACACCGTCGGAAACGCCGGCACCACCACCGTCACACTCACTTCATTCGAAGTCAGCACGTTGCTCGGTGCCGTACACACACAACGATACGTCGTCCCCGACGCCGCACCAGTCAGCACCGGCGTCACATACGTCGCCGCACCCGCACCGCCAATGTTCGTGAACGAACCGGCACCAGGCGCACGCTGCTGCCACTGGAAGGTCGTACGACCCGGATCATTCACCGCCACCGAGAAGGATGTCGTCAATCCTTCACACACCGTAGAAGGCATCGGCTGCTGCGTGATCGTGATCGGCCCGGTGTATGGCTCGGTCTTGATCGCAATGTCATCAAACCGATGCTCCTCATTCAACCCGCCAGTCCGCGCCGCGATCGCAAACCGTCCATTCGCCAACCCCTGGAAACCAGGAATCGGCAACCCGCTCACAATGACGAACCCGTCATGCGCCAAATCAAGCGTCGCTCCGTTCCCTGACACATTCTGACGCAGCCGCACCACTGTCTCCTCATACACCCCCGGCGCACTCTGCAGCAGTTCCAGCGAAACCGGAACCCGGATCAGCATCGTGCCACCCCAGTAAATCTCCACCACGCTGCTGCCATACGTGATGAACCCAACCCGCAGGTCGTCGCCCACCCCGCGCTCCAGTCCGCCATACGCCTGCACCGGCGTAATGTTGTCGCTCCAGCTGATCGACCAGCCGTCCGCAGGATTGCCACCAAAGATCTGCGCGTTGATCGCCGCAGTGAACTCACCCACCGTCACCCCTGGCTTGTAATCGTCGATCACAAGTGTCCCGAATTGGCCGTTCACCGCCTCCGTCAGCCGCAGGCTGCCGGAATTCCCCGACCCGCCGTCCGGCAGAATCGCATAGTTGCCACTCAGGGTCTGCACCGCCGTCGGCACCGTGCCCGCGTTCGTCACCGTCGCCCCGTCGTCAAACGTGTCGTTGATCTCAGGAACCGCCGGCCGCGACACATTCACCATCGTCACCGTCGCCACATCCGAAAACACACTGCTCGGACTCGCCGTGCGGTACACCCGGCAACGATACTGCGACCCATTGTCCGCCACCACCAGCGCCGGCGTCGTGTACGTCTGCGACGTCGCCCCGCCAATGTCCGTGAAATCACCAGGACCCGCTGCCTTCCACTGCCACTGATACAACGCACGCAGCGGATCATTCGACGTCACACTGAATGTCGCCGTCCGGTTCGGCACCGTCGTCACATTCACCGGCTGACTCACCACCCCAATCGGACCAGCATAACCAGTCGACCGAATCTCGACTTCATCAATCGCATGCCGCTGATTCAACCCGCCCGTCCGCGCCGAAAATCCATACCGCGCCTGCGAAAACGCCGTCCAGTTCGGCACTTGCAACTGGTACACCACCACCACACCGTTGAACATCACGTCAATCAACCCGGCATTCGACAGCCGGAGATACACGTCCTGAAACTCCCCCTGCGTGTTCAGCAGCTCCAGCGGCACGGACACCCCACCCACCCGGTTCCGCAGCCAGAACACGTCAATCGCCGGCGCTTCTCCAACCCCGTTGTACGGATTGCCATCCGTGCTGTCATACACATCAAAACCAATGCTCAACCCGTTGCCCACAGGCTCTTCCGCCACCGGAAAACCAGCATCCGGAAGATCAGGAGCCCAGTGAAACCCAAACCCGTCCGCCGGCGGATTCGTCCCGCCAGACATGTTCAGTTTGAAAAACACTTCAATGCTCTCGACCGGCTGGCCGCCATTCAAGTCGTCCACCGTCCACGTCCCCGCCAGCCCGTTCAAAGCATCCGTCAGGTTCATGCAGCCAGTGTCCGCAAACCCTGTCGAACCCAGCGGCACCGCACTCCCGAACGCCCCGCTGCCAGCAGGAACAATCCCGTCATTGAAGTTGTAGGCCGCCGTCGGTGTCCCGCGGCTCAGATTCACCACCTGCACCGTCGCAGGATCAGATGTCACAGTCCCCTCAGGGCTGCTGATCACCACCCGGTACTGCGCCCCGTTGTCCGCCAGCGTCAGCGGCGCGGAAATGAAGGTCGCATCCGTCCCGCCAGCCGCCGTGAAACCCGCATCCGCAGGCCCCTTCCGCTGCCACTCGTAAGTCGCCCCAGCCGCTCCGTTGTCCACCACGTTGAACAACCCGGGATAACCAGCCGCGATCCGCAGCGAAATCGGCTGCCGGACAATGTTCGGTGCCAATGCCCCGGTCGTCGACGTGATGCTTACATCGTCAACGAACTGATTCGTATTCAACCCGCCCGTCCGGCCACCCCACGCAAACCGCGCTCCGGAAATCGGCTGATATCCAATACTCAGCTTGTTATGAATCACCGCGCCGTTCCACGTCAGATCCAGCGTCCCGGTCGGATTCACACGCACCATCACATCCACAAATGTGTTCGTCACCATCGTCGCCAATGGCACCCGCGTCCGCGCCAGCAAGGCCCCGTTCCAGTACACATTGAACGACGGCGCTTCTCCGCCATCATTGTTAGGATTGCCATCCGTGTTGTCGTAGATGTCAAAACCAATCCGCAACCCGCTCCCCGCTCCCGTCTCCCCGAACGTCCCGTCCGGAATGTCCCCACCCACGCAAAACGCACAACCATCCGCCGGCACCGACGACCCCCCACCCAGCCGCATCTTGAAATTCGCCGTGAACCCGTTCACCGGATTCCCACCGTCAAGATCACTCACAAAAAACGCCCCTTGCAGGCCGTTCGAGTTCTTCGTCAGCTTGACACAACCGCTATCGAGGTTGCCGCCCGTCAGCTCAATGACCCCGGCACTCGTGCCGTTGCCAAACAATACCGTGCCGCCAGGAGCAGCACCGTCATCAAAATTAGCGGAAAAACTTCCGCCGTAAGCCGGGCCAATGCCCGACACGACCGCAGCCGCGGCCAGGTATAACCTGAGTCTCGAATTCATATGTGGAATGTGGGGGGAGGTCGGCTTCCCAAAAGGAAACCGGGGCCGAAATAAATCAGCACGCCATGAGTCTGCCCTTTTCGCAGCGCAGTCGGCAAGCTCCGGTTTCACGGAAAATGAAGATTCCATTGATTCCTCCCCCGAACCGCCCCCGCCGCTTTCCCGCTGTCCGCTCCAAATATTCCCTCTACGCTCCACCATGGCTCACCTCGGCAGGCGCAATCTCCTCAGCATCACTTCCATCTCCCCTCACGGTCTCTTCCTCGACGGCGGCCGTCTCGGCGAGGTCTTCCTCCCAGCCAACTCCGCCCCAAACGACGCCGCCCCAGGCGACGAACTCGAAGTCTTCCTCTACCTCGACTCCGAAGGCCGTCCCGTCGCCACCACCCGCACGCCCCTCGTCATGGCCGGACAATTCGCCGGCCTCACCGTCACCGACTACTCCCCAGGCATCGGCGCATGGCTCGACTGGGGTCTCGATAAAGACCTCCTCCTCCCCATCCGCGAACAAGCCGGCCACGTCTCCCCAGGCGACACCGTCGTCGTCTACGTCCACGTAGACCCGCGCTCCAATCGCCTCGTCGCCACCATGCGTCTCGACCGCCACTTCGACCACAACCCAGCCCACTACTCAGCCGGTGACGCCGTCGACCTCGTCATCACCGCAGAAACTCCCCTCGGCTACAAAGCCGCCGTCAACCACCTCTCCAGTGGGCTCCTCTACCACGCCGAAATCGGTGTCTCCCTCTCCCCTGGCCAGCAACTCAAGGGCTTCGTCAAATCCGTCCGCCCAGACGGTAAACTCGACCTCTCCCTCGATCCCTCAGGCTACCGCAGGGTCCGACCCCTCGCCGACCGCATCATCGAGGCCCTCAACGACGCCGGCGGCGAACTCGACCTCAACGACCAATCCCCGCCCGAACTCATCCGCGAACGCTTCGGCGTCAGCAAAAAAGCCTTCAAACAAGCCACCGGCGCCCTCTACCGCGACCGCCGCATCACTTTCGCACCCCCAGGCATCCGCCTCGCAACCGGCCGCGAACCCGGCGCATGGTAAATCCCATCACTCACGCCCTCCCCTAACATCCCTCACCCCGCCTTCGCCGGAAACCGCCACACCTGCGGGGTCCACATCCCCGTCTCCCACGCATCCACCGTCGCAAATTCCCGGAACGTCGTCCCCGCACCATCCACCGTCACCATCGTCAGCGCCTGCCGCTTGTCCTTGAAGTGCGCCGAATTGTCCGCGTTGAACACCGGCACCGCCGCCGTCCCTTCCGCCGCAGGCCGCGATCCCCCATCCCACCGGAACACGTTCCGCCCATGCGTGTGCCCGTAAAGCACCGCCGCCACCCGCCGCCCTCGGATCGCTTCCCAGTACGACCGCACATCCGCATAATCCCACTCGTGCGTCAGCACTTTCTTCTCCTCCACCTCCGCCGCATAACGCATCATGTCCACATGGTGCGTGATCACCCGCGGCTT
>Ga0315899_10003305_pt1 | contig 17589 bp, 16 predicted proteins | sample LakEriMetagenome_2_FD_203518 | JGI IMG/M metagenome (GOLD analysis project Ga0315899, IMG submission 203518) | Freshwater fungal communities from buoy surface, Lake Erie, Ohio, United States - Buoy 4 MA112 | ecosystem: Environmental > Aquatic > Freshwater > Lake | place: USA: Lake Erie, Ohio... | reverse complement strand
TTCTCCTCAGGTTGCTCCCCACATTTCCTCGCGGATCATGCAGTTACCACTGTCGGATACTGGGCGGTAACATTACCCAGACCAGGACTTTCACCCGGCTGATTAAACGCCATCGAAGGCGCACTAGGTCGGGGCTCCTGACCCGACTGTGTACCAATTACACGCTCCAAGGTACGTTTCGCGGTTTATGGGTCAGCGAAACTTCATCCAATAATGCAGTCGATTAGTTTCACGAGATTCCTTTAAATGCAAAGAGGACCGCTACACGTACCCTACATACGCGTCGCTAAACAAGAAGGGTTTTGCTAGCAAAAAACAAGTTGCGTTCTTTTTTAAAACTACGGCAACTTGCTCGAACATTCGACTTGACGAACAACCCTCGCTTGGGACAAGTTGATCATATACCCGAAATCAACGACTCAAACAAACTCACTCATCCGCGACTCGATCAGGCATGGAGGCCTCGCCAAGTGGACCGCACTTCTTTTCTCTCGACCTCGCTCAAAGACCTCTTCCCAAACGCAAAGTTCATCGGGGCCGATGACATCCGCTGCCAAGCCTGCGACCAATACCCAGACTCCCACCTCGAAAACTGGATCTTCGCCTCAGGCACCAACCCATGGGCTTCGCCTGAACAAGAAGTCCTTAAAGCTCAAGCCCACGGTGCCGTCGGTATACTCACCGAACAGTACCTGCCAACACCTGTCCCCCAATGCATCGTCCCCAACGTCCATGATGCCCTGGGCAAACTCTCGATGCACCTTGCAGGGAACCCCTGCAACAAAATTCTTACCATCGGAGTCGTCGGTACCCATGGCAAAACTACCGCGAGCCTGCTGATTGCCTCGATGCTCAAAAAGATCGGTAAATCGGTCGCCTACCACACCACCCTCGGCGGCTCAACCGGACAGCAAACCGGACTCATGGCCGAATCCACCGCCGACGCCTTGACCCTAGCCGAGTGGCTCAAGCAAAGCGTTCTGGAAAAAACCCCAGCCGCCATCCTGGAAATTACCGACGAGATGCTCCAGTCGCATGCTGCTGCAGGCGTCGAATTCGATGTACTAGTCTTTACCAGCCTTCGACGCACCCAACGCTGCGATAGCCTCCAAGCCCGTGGGATCGAAAACGCCATGGGCCGCCTCATCGGCCAACTCAAAGAACACGGTGTGGTTGTCTGCAACGCCGATGACGCTCGGCTTAACCGCTGGGCGAGCCGCAGTTGCCCCAGTGCAATCCGATACGGCCTGGATGCCGAAGCGGATGTCCAAGGCCGACGCTTGCGATCGATGGTCGGCGAGCAAACTCTTATGCTCTCAGCAGGCAACAGCATCGCTCCCCTTACAAGCACAATCGTTGGTGATCACAACGCTCGCCACATGCTCTGCGCCGTGGCCGTCGGCTACTCGCTGGGCCTGGAACTCTACGAAACGGTCTGCGGCATCGAACGACTGCAACGCATCCCAGGCCGCATGCAACGCGTCCCGGTCGATCACGACGTCAAAGTCTTCATCGACTCGGCAGATCAGCCCGACCGACTCGCGGTGGCTCTCCATGCAGCATCGAAGAACGGCACTCCGGTGACTTGCGTTGCCGAAGTCCCCGATGCTGCCACGCCCGAACAACTTGCCGCCTATGGACGCGTCCTGGAACGTTCGGCCTCTTACGTGATCCTGACCCAAAGCCGCCGCAGCGTCCGCTTTGGTCAAAAAGCGATCTGGCAAGTCCTCGATGGTTGCGAACGCCCAGCAGCGGTCCAAATCGTTCCAAATCGAAAGGCTGCGATCGAACTTGCAATCCGCTCGAGCAGGCCTGGAGAAGCCATCCTGCTAGCCGGATGGGGTGCTGATCGTTGGACGAACGACCAAAACAAAGAGAGTCGATGCGATCTGGACGTGGCCACCGAATTGCTGCGCGAGTTCCTCAGCGAACCTCCATGCGAAAGCATCTCGATGCAATCACCCCCGTCGAGCACGCCAACCTTGAGGATCTACCGAGGCAAAGCGGGCTAGAGCTTCTGCTCGATGAGCTTGGCAACAAGCTCTGGGTTACGAGTCTTGCGCAGATGCTCGATCTGATCTGCAGGAACGCCCATGCGCTCAAGATTCGTAAACAAGCTGTCCCAAACCTTTTCCTTCTTCTTGCCCTCGGCCAAATACAGATCGGTGAGCAACTCCTGAGCGCGTTGCAACGAGACGGCATCGCGGTTTTTGTAGAAGTTCTTGATCACCGATTGTTGGTATCGAGAGAAATTCTCCATGGGCATAATCCGTCACTCCGTCGCTCTAAGGGTATTTGCTGGAAAGTCTAATTCGGTGAATGATTGGTGCACTATTGGGCCATGTCTTGAATGACCTTATCGAGCCCTGGAATATCGACACCTTGGGTCAACTCCCGGATCGATTCGGCATGCATGGCCTTGGCCTGCGTAACGGCATGGTTGATCGCTTCGAGGGTCAGTCGTTGAGTTAGCGACCGGTGCTCGGGCGCAAACAGCGAACTTGATATATCGACCTCGTGCACTTGCCCGAGCCCGCTTACCTCGACCGTTACTTGATGATCCCCTTCGCATGCGCGGCCTCGAATCCGCTTGGCTTCCATCTGCTGCTTGAGCTTCGCAGCCTTATCAGGAAGTTGCCCGAAGGCCTTCATCAAGTTGGCGATATTTCCCAGGTTTTTAAACATAGTTTTACCGACTCTTGATCGGCTCTAGCGAATTTGCAATTGTAGCCAACCGTCATCGATTCCGACGGCACACAACTGCAGGTCCTTGAATTGCTCTGGCAACCGATCGGACCATCGGATGGGGCTATCGAACAACTTCTCTCGAAACAATTGCTCAAACTTGTTTTTGAGGAATGTGCGGAGAACAACGCCTCGCGCTCCCTGTTGCACTTTTCCGGTAAATTCGACATTGAGGTCACCTTGCCGCTCAAGCTGGATCGTGCCATCACCTTGCACGAGCCTATAGGCGGCTTCGACGGTCGCCGTATGTGGCAGCGACTGATCCTCTTTTTCGAGCCTTTGGGTGCTAACTCGGAACTTGATCAAATTATCGTCAAAAACGGTTTCAACGGGTTGGAAATTGTTCAAGGTGATGGCCCAGGGGCCATCATCTTCCTTGCGCTGAATCCCCTTGGCCACATCGCCGAATTGGGCGGTGTATCCATCCATCTCTTCGCTCCTTAGGATACGGCCGGCCAAGACTGGATCGAGCAGGTTGGCAACGACCGACTCATGGATTTGAAGGGTCAGCCCGCATGGGTCACTGGGAAAAGGGCAGGGGAGATCGGCGGCAAACTGTGTACCGGATTGAACTTTCCACTGCAGCCCCATCTCCGTTGAATGGCTCCAGGAGTTACGCTGAGGCTTGGAGATGCCCAAGCGACTAATCACCGGAGAGTCCATCGCCTCTTTGAGTCGTCGATTGGCGTCCGAGAGTTGCTCGGTAAGTTGCTCGTGGAATTGGGTGCGGATTCGATTCTCCATGCGAGCCTCGCCAATGGCGTCTGCTTGCGGCTTCTTCTTTGCTGCTTGCTTGGCCGCGATTTTTCGGACCAGTTTCATTCGATGCTCGATGCTTTGGATTGTCGTCGACAACTGCGCATCTGCTCCAGTATCGCCCAGGGCCACCAGGCCGCTATCGCCCAGGGTGAGGGTTTCGCAAGCGACCACGTCGGCCGTTCCTGTGGTATTGAGTACCACGCCGCGGTTGTAGCCTTTGTTCTGACTTGCGAAATCCGCATTCATCAGCAATCGCAAGGTGGCTTGGTTGGGGTTGTCGACGAGCATCGGCGATACGTTACCGCAGAGAATGCTCTGGCCGACGATTGTCGTACCCAAGATGACTTCGTTGACCGGATTGGCTTGATCGACTGGTCGAGAGAATGATTTGCGTAAGAAATCATCCGATACGATCGCGCGAATATTCGGCTGGGAGTATTTCGATAAGACTTGCGAAACGAGCTGTGGACTTTGGTTGGCTTGCTTCATGTAGCTGATGACTTGCGCCAAGTCATGGACGGCTTTGGGATCGCGTCGCATGTCGGGCAGTTGCATCCGCTCGGAGACTTTGGTGAGCCGGTTTTTGAGGATTTGCAAGGTCGTCTCGGGGTCTCGCGACAACCGTGCCTCTTGAACGTACTTGGTGAGCGCATCGCGAAGACCGACAAAAGGGGAGTATTCGAGACCTGGGTAATTTTGCCGGAAGCGTTTTTCGAGGTCGTTAAGGGTCTCGGGGTTTGGTGTCGCTTGGGCGAGTTCCTTCTGCAAGGTGTCCCACTTGAGGAAATTCTTCCACAAGGGGCCTTGGGTCGGCGAGGAGTCTAGATAACGCTCGAAGTTGATGATTTGCTGGTCGAGTTTGGCCCGTGCGGCAGCGATATCAGGAAATTTCGTTGGATCCAGTTCGCTCAAGGAACGATTGACGGAGTTCCAAAGCGCAGGATCCTCGGGGAGTTGACTGTAAAGCGGCTTGGCCATCGCCCCGAAAAGCCCCAGAATCCCCAACGCAATGTTGGGACTGACTGGAATCCATTTTTTGATCATCGTGTTCTCCGTTCCTGAATCGAATTCGTGCTTTGCAAAGCTCCTTCGCAAAGCTCACCAAGCCAGTGTAATTGATCGGGAAAAACGCTCATAGCACCCAAGCCCCCCAGAACGCCCAAGTTAACCGGAAAAGCGAAAGGAACCGGTAAGTCTATCGATCTAGCCACTGAACAAAGAGCCTCGATCCGACTTGCACTCAATAGTGAAAAATTGCTAGGTTCCGCGGAAAGTATTCGCGTCAAGATCGACTTGATACCCGTTGGTTTTTACTTCCTCAAGGGACACTGTTTTTCCATGGTCGCTCGATCCGCAATCTGCGCCTGGGTCCTGATATTTCTCGCCGTGTGCTGCGCAATGCTACCAATGCACAACGTCCAGGCGCAGCCTAGCAGCACGACGGGTTCGAACTCTCCGCTGAACTTCTATGGTGATGGATTTGTTTTGCTCCAGCATGGCGCGGTCATCCATGGGTTCATCAAACCCCAAGCCGATTCGGTCACGGTCGTGATGGACAAAGGAAAGCAAATCACGTTGATCAAAAAACAGATCCTGTTTATCGGACCAACCATGGAATCACTCTACAAGTACCAAACGCGAGCCATTCGGAAATGGGGTACCGGCGAACATTGGCACCTTGCTCAGTGGTGCATCCAAAACGGCATGCTCGACCAAGCCATCGAGCATTATTTGGAACTTGAAAAACAAGCAGCCGACAATCCGAAATTCAAGCAACTCGACCTTCAACTCAAACAAGCCTTGCTCGCCGATGAGAGTGTCCGACGCGCGATGGCCGAGCAAGGTATCGATCCCCCGACGATCGAATCCCAAGACAAAAAGAATCTCTTGGCATCAAGCCAAGGGCAGGTCGTCCAAGCCACCGCGAACGTGCCCAGGCCCATGGCCGATTCGGGCAAAACTGCACGCTCTCAGGAGACTTTTCCGATCCATGCCGTTCCAGGTTATCTGCGACGAAGCTTTCAAACCGAAGTCACACCGATTGTGGTTTCCCGATGCGGACAGTCCGGATGTCACGGAATCTTGTCCAAGAACCAATTTCAAGTTTTTCAACCGGTGGGCCAACAAGCCGCTTCGCTCAATGAACGCAACCTCGAAAACGTTTTGCGGTTTATCGATGCCCAAGAGCCGCAGCAATCCGACTTGCTCCATTTCGCAGCAAAGCCCCACGGCACGCAGCGCAACGCTAGTTTCAATCTTCAACGTGAAGAAGACCGCTTGCATCTCGAACGTTTAGCCAAGTGGATCCAGTCTCTCGATAGCATCAAGACCAAAACACCCACTGAGACGGCTAACAGTCCAGTCTTGCAAGCTGCCAACTTGACCAAACCCGAGACAACACCGACAGTACAAACGGCGGTCGCATCGGAGACTAGATTGTCCAAGCCTGCGAAGAACGGTTCGGGCTCGGTCGTGATCGACGCGAGCGATCTAGCAGAGATCGAAGAAGAGATTCGCAAGTTAGAAAAGATCGCTAAAAACAAACCCAAGGATCCTGTCGATCCGTTTGACGCCAAAATCTTCAATTCCAAACATGGAGGCGTCGGCAAGACACCTACCTCGAAACCATAGCACCAGATTTGCTAGCTTTAAATCTCGCAATGCGAGGAAAAACCGGAATTCCTTCGATTACCGGAATCACCGTTAGTACCGTTAAAGTCCGTTAGTTCCAAGAGACGAATAGATCACGGATGGGATGCATAAGTTCCCTTTCGCCTAAACCTGCGTTTCAAGGCTTGGACAACACATGGTGCGCACCGAAGACAAAAAAAGCATTACGAAAAACTTGGTGAAGCAAACCGTTGCGAGGCTGCATGCACCTTTGGCCTGGGCCTGCTTGGGAGCGTTGAGCACTTCCTTTGCTCAAGACCCACAATTACCGTTGATCGAAAAAGGATCGGCCTTGGTCGTTCCAAGTCCACCTGTGGCCAGCCCTGGAGTCTTTCCTAACTCCAACCCTGTGGAATCCCGTCCACCGGTAATACCTGCGGCCAATCCAATACCACTTGGTACAACAGCGGGATCAAACGGACTGGCCGGTACTTCGAAGGTACTCGATATTGTCAATCCTATATCGACGTTGGATGCAACGGTCGAATTAGCTGTTGGTCAATCGCGGACACTGACTCTAAAAAAGCCGATTTCTGAAGGCAAAGCTGTGGGTGTAGTTGCCGTTGGCGATCCGACGATTGCGGATTTTGAGATTTTGCCGAATCCGAGAATGCTCAGGCTTTCGGCAAAGCGGGCTGGCGTCACCGATTTGACCATCATACTCGGAGATGATTCGGTTTTAACTTTGCAGGTCTTTGTCAAGTACGACTTGGAATTACTCAATGCGGAGATCCAGCATCGATTCCCCGATACAGCGATTAAAATATCTCAGTTGCGAGAGAACATCGTGCTTGAGGGCCAGGTTCGAACAGCCGCGATGGCCTCGCAGATCGTTGGTATTGCAGAGGCTTGGTTAGGTCGTCCATCTGCGAGTTCCAAGGGTGCATCGGCAGGATCGGTTGGACGGACAGGGGATCAAATACAGTCGATCCAAGATCGAGCGGCAGGGGAGCCTGGATCAGTGCCTGCGGATACTTCACAGGAAATGGCAGGCATCGAGGTCGGCGCGCGAGGCGCAGTACAATCCCAGACCCCATCAGGAAGTGTTATCAACTTACTGAGAGTCCCTGGTACTCAGCAAATCATGCTTCAAGTAAGAGTCGCGGAATTAAATAAAACAGGGATGAGAGAGATCGGTGCGGATTGGATCTTTGGTTCTTCGAATGGAAATGTGGTTGGCACAAACATCAGTGGCAATTCGGTCACGGCCAAGGGAACCATGGGTGTTGTTTCGGATACAGGCTCTGCCAACGGTGGGCTCATTTCTGCAGGAACAGGAAACTCGTTGGGATCCAATGGTACTGCGTTTGGAATCTTTCCTAGCGCCAATTTCGATGTACTATTGCGAATTCTAAGAAAGAATGCATTGCTATCGATTCTTGCCGAGCCAAATCTTGTAGCGATGAGCGGGCACGAAGCAAGCTTCCTTGCTGGCGGTCAGTTCCCGGTACCTGTTGTCAGTGGACTCGGTGGTCAAGTGTCCATCCAGTACAAAGATTTTGGAGTTCAGTTGCGATTCACACCGACGATTATGGATGAGGAAACGATTCGTTTAAATGTGAATCCGGAAGTCAGCACGATCGATGAATCGATCGGCACGACGCTTGTTCCGGGTGGAGTTCCGACCCCTGGAATTAACACCCGAAAAGTCAACACAACGGTCGAAATGCGTGAAGGTGAAACGCTCGCTCTAGCAGGTTTGCTCGAGGTTGCCATCGATGCTCAGACAACCCGGATCCCCGGCCTTGGCGATCTACCTTATCTTGGTCCTTTTTTCAGCAATACAACGCATCAGCGCCAAGAAAAAGAACTCCTGGTTTTGGTGACACCCTTTTTCGTGGCTGGATCAAGTAATTGCGAAGAGTTCTCTCTACCTGGTCAAGATATCATCGAACCGAACGATTTGGAATTCTACCTTCTTGGCCGTATTGAAGGCAAAACAGGTCGTTCATTTAATACGGTCCATTCCTGGGAAGACCCCTGGAACTGCGTAGATCGAATGAAACTCGAACGGCAATGTCTTCATGGCCCCGTCGGATTCTCAAGGTAAACCTAATGATCAGTACAAAATCCGCACATAAACTGCATCGTCGCCGAAGCAACGTTCAATGGACCTTCATGCTAGGACTAATCTTTTACCCCGCGGTTTGCTCCGGACAGACCCAAGATGCCCCGCTTGAGTCAACACCAAATCGCATCAGTCAAACCGAGGAAGCGTCCACATCCCATGATCCTGCGACTTGTTCAAAATGTCGAAATGGCGCGACATGCGTTCATGGCTTAACAGATTATCCCGCCATGCAAAACACTTACGGCAATCCCTATCGCATCTGGGACTGCCGCGATACCGGAGACTGTGATTCGACCGTCTTGCAACGTTGGAAGAGAAGCATGCAAGCTAGTCACTGGGGGTATCCGGAATACTTCCATCGCAACACCTTTGGGTACTCGAATCGGAATGCTTTTTCAAACAACATCCGCGATGGGGCTATCGAACGCGCAACGATCTACCTGATGGATTTCTACCCAGAACAATCTCCTTATGCTCACATGCTGACTCCAAAGGGATTGGAGCGGTTAGAAAAAGCTATCTGCGTGAGTAAAACCTTCGGTTCCCCAATGCGACTGGAAAAATCGTCCCGACCTGAGTTGAATCAGCTTCGCCTTCAGTGGCTCTCCGAGCACCCCGCTTTGGTCGCATCAGGAATGGATCCAACCACCATGGTTTGGGTTTCCAATCCATCAGGGATCATGGCATCTGAGGCGATTCGAAGCTACCAGCGTGGACTCTCGGCCTCTTCAGGTCAATCCTCGGTCGGTTCGAGTTCTGCAGGTTCACTGCCATCTACCTCAGGTACAAACTCCAACGCATCGATGGGTTTCCCAAAACAATAACATCGTCGAATACAAAGAACGAAAGCTCAATCCATGCATTGCTGTATTCGAATATCAAAACTGTCTAAAATGCTTCTGTTAGCATCATCTTTGCTGACCGCAACTCCCGGATGCTCTGCCTGGAGTTCCTGGAAGCCAACACAAGGCAACAGATCACAAAAACTCGCCAGGGAGAAATCCCCAGGGCTCTTTGATACCAAGCCCAACAAACAACAAGCCCAAATTGATCTTGCAGTCGTCGCAGCCGAACAGCATGAAGCCAAGCAAGAATACCGCGAAGCGATGATGAAATACCAGGAGGTTCTCAATGTCGACAAGAAAAGCTCACTGGCCCATCACCGCTTAGCGCTGATTGCCTGTCGATTATCAGCATCAAAACAGGCTCAAGAGCATTTCGAAACGGCGCTGCGATTGGCCCCAAAGGACACCGATTTGATCGCGGATTACGCCTACTGGAACTACCTGAGCAAACAGTACACACAAGCAACGGAGTTGGTTGATTCTGGGCTCAAAACAACTCCCGAATCAGAACGGTTCCACGGAATCAAAGGGCTCTTGCTAGCACGTGAACGTCGGTTCGAACCAGCGGTCGAATGCTTTGTGAAATCCGGTTGTACCACCCAACAAGCATGGGCCAATATTGGTCACGTCTTGTTGCTCGAAGGAGATGTCCAAGCTGCTTCCTACTGGATCGAGCATGCAGCCCAAGGTGAGCAAGGCTCGCAGGTGGCGAAAAAAACCCAAGGGGTTTTGCAAGCCTCTTTCAATGCAGCCAAATAGCCGATTAAGCATTGGGTGTTCTTAACGACTACTTGCATAAATCCTGATCGACTCGATAAGCACGACGCCGATCGCGATCGGAATCGCATACGGGATCAATCGCTTTCGACGCTCTGGGGACTCGAAAGCCTCGTCCAGCGATGACACCTGTGCCTCGGAGCGCGATGGGTAAATCGCTGATGCGACCACTAAGCCCAGAGAAAACAGGCCCAAAGCAACACCGCTGACCATGAAAAGCCCAACGGTACCTTTAGGACCGTACCAAGTTCCAAGGGCTGAAAGCCATTTGACGTCACCGGCCGTGACTCCTCCAAGAGCGTACAATGGAATCAGAAGCCCGAATCCGACCAGCGCACCAAGGCTACTTTGCCCGAGACCGTCGAGTTGATAGAGCAGTCCGTTCCAAAGGATTCCTCCTGCAAGGGTAACAAGCACCCAACGATTCGAAATACGGTATTCACGAAGGTCTCGCTGTGCGACCAAAAGGACTAAGCATATCAAGACCCAGGGTCGAAATTCTTGTATCGAGATGTTGTTTATCATCTCGTTTATTCTACCAAGAAAACAGACTTGCCCATCGCTTTGGGTGCGTTGTTGCCTGCTGTGACCTCCACAGTTCCACTTCCAGACACAGACATATTCGAGATGACAAACTGTGCATCGTATTTGCCCTGACCCGAAATATCCAACGGCATCCATTTGCCATAAAAGGTCCCCGTGAGGCTCGTTTCCGAGGTGTTTCCAGTAATTTTCAGCACCTGGGTGTTATGCCTTCGTTGGTAAAACATCATCCCATCAAACTCTCTGGAGACTGCTTTGGCACCCGGATAGAGCGAAGCGTAGTTGTATTGGGTGGTATTGATTGGACTGGTTCGAAAGGACGTGTTGATAGCCGTGCTACCAAAAAGCGTGGTGGCAGAAGTCGGAGGTGTTGTACCAAGATCACCGCTATCCGGAGCACCGTTAGTAACGTTGTAATTCGCTCCGGTGTTGTAGAACATCAGTCCATCGGCAAAAACAGTTCCTCCGGTTAGCTTGAGAATGTCTTGATTGGCTTTGCCGGCTTTCAAAACATAGATCCCCGGGATGAAATAGACCCGTCCCCCGGTGATCGAAATGCTTTCGTAGATACCAGGATGCAGAATGACATCACCTGCAGAGGCATGGTACAGACCTCCCGCAATGACCTCGTTGTTGGTAGCCCGACGGTTTTGTCCCGCTGTATCTGTATTGAGTCCGTTGACGTTGTTGTTGGTCACCGAGACCGTTCCTCGGAATCTGGCATCCACGCCATTGCTAGCAGTAGGAGTGATCACATTCAAATAGGGGTCAGGCTCAGGTGGTGTTTGTGTATGCAACGGGCTAGGTTCGCCCGGAAACAATGGCTTGAATACCAGATGGTTGTCGACACCTCCGACGACATCAACAATCCTTGCAAAGATCCCTTTGTCGGAATTCGGCGCACCGCCAGAGATTGCGACACCATTGTTCCCGTTGTTGACAGGTATGCCGTATTCGTCAACACCTCCACCCTCAGAATTGACCACGATACGTCCATTGACTTTCAAGGCAGCCGATCCACCCACCGCAAGACCCGGTCTTGCATTTGGATTCAAGGCGATAACTCCGTCCTCTGGCAAAAACGCTTCGGCCCCTGCCACGGCACGCGCCTGCATATCAACATAAGGCTTTCCGAAAAGCGGGAAACTCAGAAACAGTGTTCTAATTCGCTTGCGAGCAAACACTTCGATGTAGCCTTCAACATCTTTGTAAGGGCCACTAGATGGTGGCGTATGAATATCATCGATGGTTGAATCGGTGTGATTGAGTGTCGCAAGATACTCCAGCGCTTTGTTATTCGACGGAGTGGCTTGATTCCCTTCGATGATTTTCTTTCCGCCAGCAAGCGCTGCTGCATCGGCAGCGTTTTGACAGTGTCGCCACGCATGATTGATCAGGGCCAAGTCGTAGATCAAAGCCAAAATCCCGACAAATAGAGTCATGCTTAAAGCGAAGATTGTGAAATAAGCACCCCTGCGGCTTCGCTTGCGAGGCTGCGGGAAGACGAACGAGAATCGTTTTGGTTCCAGCATTTTTATCACACCCGGCTTTCTAATGCGCAATCGACATCGTCACACTTGTAGAGACCGTAAATATCCCGGTACCAGAACTACCGGTGGTGGTACTAGTGCTGGCACCAGTACCAGCAAGACTCGACGAGGAAATGATTACTTCGACCCGATCGCCTCTCAATCCACTATTTCCGCCATCGGGCCAATTCAATTGGTAGTACACATCCAAAGGTTGCCCATTGTTGAATTTGCTCGCCATAAGGTTCCCCACTGCGGTGCCATCGCCGAAGTATCCAGAGATTGTTTGCGGCCCCCATGGACCGAGTTTATCGGCTGCCTCTCCATGCACGATCGCCTTCCTTGCCAGAAACTTTGCCATGGCAGCAAACTGCTGGGTTTGATAGATCCTAATGCCTCCTACGAGCACCGCAACGACGACGATGGCATAGAGCGGGAAAACCATAGCAAACTCTAAAGATGCGACCCCACTTCGTCGCCCTCGTGATCTACGAAACAAGGGTTTCATAACAACAAACCTTTCAACTCGCGCCGATGACCGAGACTTGGGAAGTCACATTTGGATTTGATGGTAAACCTGGCCACCACAACTGGACTTGGTAAGGATAGGAAACCTTAACCGTGATTCGCTTTTCAACCGGGGAGACTTGCTCAACCAGAGCAGGATGGACGACGAGTTGGTTTTGCGAAACCCAAGGAGATCCGACGATCGCCGTTTTTGCGGCTTGTTCGAGTCCTTCGTGCCAAGTAGCCTCTGAAACATTCGTCAAAGGACTGAACGCTGCGTAACGACTCGCTGCACCTGCTGCATCGGCAACGACTAAACCAAAATACGTTACCCTGGCAAAGTCGAAGACCGCGATTGCCAACATAAGCATCAGGGGCAAAGTAACACCAAATTCCAGAAGGATCGCCCCCTGTCTGGATCGAGCCCTTAAACGAGGTGAACTCTTGCGTCTTATCGTCGTTTTCATCGGTTCATCAATCCTCGCATGATCATGATTGCCGCAGGTCCCATGGTAACAACAAACAAGGCTGGCAGAATACAAACAACGGTCGGAATAAGAATCTTGGCGACGGCCTTTTGAGCGAGTGTTTCGGCAGCGAACATTCGCTTCTGCCGCATCGACGCAGCGAAGACATCCATAGCATCAGCCAAGCTTGATCCGTATTTTTCGGCTTGTACAATCACTGTCGACATACTCCTAAGCTCTTCTAAGTCGAATCGATCAGCCAAGGATCTCATGGATTCTCCTACGCCTCGTCCCATGCGAGTTTCGCGATCTACGATCGCCAACTCCAAAGCCAATTCGGGGTGAGCTGTAGCCAATTCCTGAGAAACTCGGGCCAATGCTGCCGGCAAACTCATGCCTGCTTCAAGGCAGATGCTTAGAATGTCCAATGCATCAGGTATTGCTCGACGGATGCACTGCTGTCGCTTGGCCTTGAGTTTATCCAAAACAAAAGATGGTCCGATGATCCCAGCAACACCAACGGCCAGAGCAACCATTGCGGTCACATTCAAAGGCGTCTTGGTAAAACTCGATATCCCCAATGCCACCAACAATGGGATCACGAAAGACAACAACTTCGATGCGGTCATCCAAAAAATGGCATTACGTCCGTAAAATCCGGCTTGGACTAACCTCTGACGCACCTTCTCCCGCTGATCGTTCTTCTCGATTTTTTTTCGCAAATCGCGATGGAACTGAGACTCGCCAGGTTTTCCGGGTGAGGATCCGGAATCCGATGATCCTTTACTCGAGTGAGTCGTGGTCAAGAAATAGAAAAGTCCAAGACCGAGGATCACTGCCGTGATGATGTAGTAAAATGCTGTTGCGTCCACGCTAACTTTCTACCTTACTGATCGAAGTTAATGATTCGTTGCATCCAAAAATATCCCACGCCCATCCACATAAGCGTGCCGACAATCAGAAGTTTGTAATCGAGCAAAGGAGTCAGGTAACTCGGGCTAATGACCGTCATCACTCCTGCGAGTCCGATCGGCAATGCGATCATCATGTAGGCCTGCATACGCCCTTCGGCCGTCAAGGCCATGACCTTCTCTCGCATCTTTTCACGATCTCGAATCACATGGGAAAGTTTATTCAGCAATTGCGAAAGGTTTCCACCTGCGGTGGAATTGATCGTCAGAGCTACGACAAAAATCTTTACCTCCAATACGCCAGTTCGTTTGGCTAATTCTTTGAGTGACGCTTCTGGCGTCAATCCAAGGTTCTGCTGTTCCCAGCAATAAGCGAACTCCTCAGCCAATGGAGAAGTGAACTCATCGGCAATCGCCCTCATGGCTTGGCTGACCGTTTGGCCAGATCGTAATACCCGAGAAAGCATCTCGTAGGCATCTGGTAGCTGACTGATTAGCTTTCTTTGTCGACTTTTTCTCTTCGATAATACCAATAGGAATGGAAAAGAGGCCAAAGCAACGCCGCCAAGAACACCAAATGCGAGGTTCCTGGATAAGAACCAAATGACGGCCCCTGTCAGCATCGCTATACAAGCAGCCATGGCCAAAAATGCTTCTGGCTTGACTCCTACAATCCCTGACTGAGCAACAATCAACTTCCACTTGGCCCAAAGCGAGGGGTTTTCATAGTACTGCGCGATTTGCGATACGGCCTTTTGCTGCGCCTCTTTGGAATTGAATTCCAACCTAGCTCGCTCGGCATTCCGTAAACGCATTTCCTCTTTAGCTCTTGCCGCACTTTGCTTACGCCTGTCGTCGATTACCTCAACCATGAAAAAATTCATGCCTGCGACAAAAGCAAATCCAGCCAAGAACGCAAAAGAAATCCAAAGGTACAGCATTTTAGACCCTCCCCTTGCAATCCATAAGCATCTTGCGTTCAAACAATTCAACCGGAAGATCAACACCGTAAGCTGTTAAACGATCCAACAAGACAGGACGAATCCCAGTAGCCCAAAACTGCCCCTTCGTTACCCCTTGGTCATTGAGCCCCATCTGTTTGAATTCAAAGATATCATGCATGCTGATAATATCTCCCTCCATACCGGTGATTTCGGAGATTCGAGTGATTTTACGAACGCCACCGGGCAATCTATTGACCTGCACAACCATATGAACGGCAGAAGCCACCTGCTTGCGAATCACCCAAATCGGAAGATCAAACCCCGCCATTCCGACCATCATCTCCAATCGACTCACCGCATCTCTTGAGGTATTCGCATGAATCGTTGTCAAACTACCCTCATGACCAGTATTCATCGCCTGGAGCATATCCAAAGCTTCTGGACCTCGGCACTCTCCAATGATGATACGATCGGGCCTCATCCGAAGAGCATTTTTTACCAAATCTCTGGCTGTCACTGCTCCATTACCTTCCACATTCGCAACCCGCGTCTCCATCCGCACCACGTGCGGTTGCTGCAACCGTAATTCAGCAGCATCCTCGATCGTCGCTACCCGTTCGTATTCGGGAATGTAACCCGACAAACAGTTCAACAAAGTCGTTTTTCCGCTGCCAGTACCTCCTGATACCAACATGTTGATCCGCGCCTTGACGCACGCTTGCAAGAACTCCACCATCTCAGCAGTGATCGACTGATTGGCAATAAGCCGATCTGCTGTCAACGGTTTAGCTCCAAATCGTCGAATGGAAACCAACGCTCCGTCAAGCGCCAACGGAGCGATAACGGCATTCAACCGGCTTCCATCAGCAAGTCGAGCATCAACCATTGGCGTGGTTTCATCGATTCGACGACCTACCTCAGCAACAATTCGCTGAATGATTTGAACAAGATGCTCGTCATTGTGAAAAACGATCGGCGTACGAAACAATCGTCCCTGACGCTCAACATAAATTGTTTTTGGACCATTGATCATAATATCCGAAACCAGAGGGTCTGCTCGAAGAGCCTCCAAGGGACCTAGACCAAATACCTCATCCATAACCTCATCAACCAACATCGTATGACTAACCTGCAACCCCTCAAGATCGGCTACCGCACAAATGGTTTCTGCCTGCCTCCGAACCTCCACCCTCAATGTGTCGGGATTCCATTTCGCCATCGATCCAATATCCAAGTTGCTAATAACTTTCTGATGCAACTCCCGCTTCAAAGCCACCAGCCTAGGATTGGCCTTGGGCTCGAGCGACTTAAGCCAGGTCTCAGCGTCCTCGGGTGGTTTGGCAATACCACTCTCCTGCGGTTGCTTAACATCCACACGCGACACAGGGTCAACAACAATCACGGAATCCTCCCCAGCGACTGAGGCTGGATCGCTTGCCGAATGCTGCTTTGAACCCTTTGTACCTGATTTAAACCAATTCATGTCGTATCCAAGCTTCCTAAGAGATCCACCGACGATTACTTGCCCTTGGTTCGAACAGGAACAATTCCCACACGCGACCCACGTATTGTTCGAATCGCAGTGAATCGAGGACTGGTCGTGTTCGACTCCGCGAAACTGGCGAGCAAAGCCTGCATTTCCTCAAGTGTCATCGCCTGATCCGCCTCTGAAACCGTACTCTGATCTTCTACGATCAACTCCTGATTGGCACTACGGTCCGATTCTTGGTGCACTGTAGGTTTTAACTCCGTAGAATCCGTCAACTCAGACTCAGATATTTCACTCGACTCAGTGATAGACTGATCCTCAGGATTCCTTAAAGACAACGATAATACACCCTCTTTTTGACCAAGCCCCAGAATAGCAGCCTGCTTGGGTGTCACCATTAACGTAACGGTTGACGACTTGGGATCCGATTTCGATGTGGATGCACCCGACGGACGCGAAACCTCGCTATCGACTACCTTGTCTATGGCTAAAATCTCGACGTTCTGAATCAGTGTTTCAACAACACCATTATTCGCCCCACTTGAATTCCCCATCGTTCGAGCCAACAAAACGTCCACGTGATCACCAACATTAAGCAAACCAGAAACTCGATTCGCAGCATTCACCGCCGGTATGCTATAAGCACGGAAACCAGAAGGAACAAGAGTTGCAAATCCAGCCTTTGAGCCCGTGCTGGCAACTTTGTTAGCCATGACATACTCCCCTTCATACATGGCCATCGTCGCTACGCGACCAACCACTTCAGAAACAGTTTTTGCCATTGTCTTGTGAACAAACTCAGCAGGTATCTGACGAACCTCCACTTGCTCCTCCTGAATCTGATAACCGCGCCCAATCGCTTTTTTCACAACAACAATCGTGGTCATCTCTCGCGCGATCTGACTCGAACGCATCTGAGAAACCCCGACAATTGCAGAAATACCACTTGCGATCGCAAGCAAGAATACCAACCATGTCCTTAATGTCATATCCCACCTATCAAATCTAAAGAAACCTACCACCTGCCCGGAAAAAAGGCGTTTGACGACTCGCGTCAAACGCCCCCCTTGTTTTCAACTCACGCCCTCTATCAACCAAGGGCCCAGCAATCCAACTACTGAAGCTGAGTGTTGGCGTCGCTGAAGAAGCCTTGCAACGTCGTGCCCATGGTCGTCACGGCTGCAATCGCTACCACGGCAATCAAACCAACGAGCAATCCGTACTCAAGCATGGTTGCTCCACGCTCGTCACGAACAAACCGACCAACTACCTTCGATACTACTGCTTGAATCATGGCTCTAACCCCTAATAAAACTTGTCTACCATCCCCGA
>Ga0315899_10003304_pt1 | contig 17590 bp, 12 predicted proteins | sample LakEriMetagenome_2_FD_203518 | JGI IMG/M metagenome (GOLD analysis project Ga0315899, IMG submission 203518) | Freshwater fungal communities from buoy surface, Lake Erie, Ohio, United States - Buoy 4 MA112 | ecosystem: Environmental > Aquatic > Freshwater > Lake | place: USA: Lake Erie, Ohio... | reverse complement strand
AAAATCAAAAACACCGAAAACATTGGGAATTTCAGCGACTATGTCGCCTCAATAGAAAACCTCTCAATCTGCGAACTGGCGTGTAGCCTAAAGTTCGCAGGATGAGACGAGTACACCCGAAGCAACACTTGTCGTGACAACTCTCAAAGAATGAAAGCTAGTGACTGACGGACAAGCCGTGAAGCCGAGAACCAGACTGGTGTTACACTTCTCGATCAACCGTTCGCCTGAATGATACCTTCGCTACCGTGGGGAGTCGTCACAGAGAGAGGCCCGGTGCTTTCCCCGGCAGATCGAGTACAGTCGAAGGGCAGCGTCATCTTCGCAGCCCTCTCGCAAAACAGCAAAATCTGAAGACCGACGGAATCAAAATGTCGTTCTGCAGTCAAACAGCAAAGCGGACTTCGTCGTTCTCAAGTCCACGATTGCGATCACATGATGACCAACCAGACAGAGACACCGCGTTTCTGCGAGCATGCCGTCGATCCTCATTGCCAAACGTCGGGTGCCGACGTGCCGCAACAGGCACCTCGTCCGAATCGCCAGGTCAACCCCGCGCCAAGCCAGTAGCTCTCGATCGAGGTCTTTGTGAAGTTGCCAAGTTGCCAAGTTGCTCGGTGTCGCGGAACATGCCACCCGCCATGACATCCAAGTCAATCCCTGGTATCGCGTCGACTACCCCGACGCCAAATGAGATCCTGTGTGGACTCGTCACCGCGAGCAAACCTTGGGTGTATCGGAAGGCTCGCAAGTCACCAGGCTGAACCACGCCCCCTAGCTCCATACCGGGCGACTCGTCGATGGGATTCTCTGCCCATGTGTAACTACCACGAAACCGAAATCGGTTGTATGATAGCTGGCCGACAACCTGCACCACCCACTGATTGTCGTAGATCGCGCTGAACAAGTCGGCTTGTTTACGCCGCTGGTTGCGCTTCACGCCGACGACACCCCAAAACATAAGCCTAACGTCCTCTTCATCATCTCCGACGACCTCAAGCCGCTGCTCGGCTGTTACGGCAAGTCGTGGATTCAGTCGCCGAACATCGACCGGCTGGCGGCGAAGGGGACAGTCTTCATGGCAAACTATTGCCAGGTGGCGTTCTGTGCGCCGACTCGCTTCAGCCTGCTCACCGGCTTGCGACCGGACAGTACTGGCGTGTATCTCAATCCGGATCAGCCACAGGATCTGCTCCGTGCCCGCCTGCCTGATGTGGTGACGCTGCCGCAACACTTCAAGAACCACGGCTACATCACGCATCCGCTGCACAAGGTCTTTGACGGTCGAACCGTAGATCAAGGGCACGACGCGGCCTCCTGGACGGTGCCCTACGGTCCCTGGGAACTGGCGCCGGGTGAAAAGCCCGCGCCGGGAGGTTATCAGGATCCCGCGACGAAAGCCCAGCTTGCCGAAGCCCTGAAGCAGGGCAAGCCAGCGTCAGGACCGGCGACCGAATCCTGCGACATCCCGGAAAACGCCTAACACGATGGCGCTGTGGCACACACGGCCGCGATGCGAATCCGGGAGTTTGCCAAAAAGGAACAGTCCTTCTTTCTCGCGGTCGGTTTCGTGAAGCCGCACCTGCCCTTCATCGCGCCGAAAGAATACTGGGACCTCTACGACCGCGCCGCTCTTCCGCTTGCGCCGTTCCAGCAACTACCACAGGGAAGCCCCCACGATCTCGCCTTCTACAGCAACTCGGGCGAGCTGAGGGCTTACTCGGACATTTCCAGGACGGGACCGATCCCCGAAGCGCAACAGCGCGAACTCATCCACGGCTACGCCGCGTGCGTGTCCTACATCGACGCCCAGGTCGGCCTGCTCATGCGAACTCTGGAGGAATGCGGCCTGGCGGACGACACCATCATCTGCTTCTGGGGTGACCACGGTTGGCATCTCGGTGAGCACGGGCATTGGGGCAAGCTCACCAACTACGAAGACGCCGCCCGCGCACCGCTTATCATCTCCGCCCCCGGTGTCGCGGGTGGCAAACGGGTCACGGCACTCACTGAGTTTCTCGATGTCTATCCGACTCTCTGCGACCTGGCCGGCCTGCCGATGCCGGCGCACGTCGAGGGCAAGAGTCTGGTGCCGCTGATGCGTGGCGAGGACGTGTCGCTCCACGACGCCGCTCTCACGCAGATGAGCCATGGTAGAGGGCAGAACGGGATGATGGGCTGGGCGATCCGCACGCCGCGTTATCGCTACATCGAATGGCGGGCCGCCGACTTCAGCGCGGACAGGCCCGTCTTCGGTAAGCATCCGCAGGCCATCGAACTCTACGACTACGAGTCCGATCCGCTGGAACGCGAGAACCTCGCTGAAAAAACGGATCACGCCGCCGTGCTGAAAACGCAACAGGCCCTCTTCGACCGCCTGCTGCCTCATCTGCCGGCATTGAGACTGCGGCGGTAGTTTCCGGGCGTGACGCCAATCGTTTTGCGGAACACTTCCAGCATGTACTGCGACGTTGTAAAGCCGGTACGAGCAGCGATCTGGTCGAGGCTCAGGTCGGTATCTCGAAGCAGGTTGCGGACCTGCTCGATGCGCAAGCGAACGATCTCTTCGTTGGGAGACCTTCCCAACAACCGCCGACAACTCCGTTCCAAAGTGCTTCGCGAAACCGGAACAACTTTGAGAATTTCATTGACGGTCAGTCCGTCACATGCACGCTGGCGAATCAATCGAATAGCTTGTGCCAAATACTCGTCATCAATCGCTACGATGTCCGAGGATTGACGCGTCTCGATGCAGAGCGGAGCAAAGAGTGTCGGCTTAGCCGGCGGCTTCAAACGACGCATCAAACGATCCAGAATTCGCGCGGCTTCGTAGCCGATCTGTTCGCCAGCCAGCTGTACGCTGCTCAGCGGCGGTGTGCTCATGGTGGCAATGGTCTCGTCGTTCTCGACCCCGACGATTGCGACATCTTCTGGAACGCGGATTGACGAGCGAGAGCACGCGTCCAACAGCCAGCAACCAAGCTGATCCGTGCAGGCCATAATCGCAGTCGGTCGCGGCAGGCCGCTGAGCCAGTTCATCAGTCTTTTCTGCTGCTCCTCCCACTGTTCTGGCTTCTCCGACTTGTCGGGCTGACGAAGCACAGAACACTCATGCCCGCGTGCTCGCAGATAGGAGACAAAACTCTGACGGCGTTCGATGAAGAAGGGCTCGGTATCGAGCGCAAACACGCCGAAGTGACGGAAGCCTCGCTCAAGAAAATGGTCGGCAACCATCGATGCAACGACCGTGTTATCCACCCCGACAAATGGGAAAGTGGCACCGCGGCGCGTCGATCGCAATTCTACAGCAGGCACACCCGCACGTTTAACAGTCGCAGCGATCGCAGCGCTGCCTGATCGCGTAAGAATTCCATCGCCGTCCCAGTTCCTTAGCCAAACCGGTGGCATGGTTTCCAGGTCTCTAATCTCCACAAACAACGACCAGGGACCATGCTCCTGTGCATAGCGTTTCACACCGCGCAGCAGGTCGCGACCGTAAGTGCGCGAGGTTTCAATGAGGAGAGCAACGCGACGCATTGTCGAATTCCAGGCGAATCAGGTCTGACAATATACTGTAACCACATTACGCACATACGGAATGTGGATAGAGCTCTTGTGCGGTAAAATACTTACGAAATCGACTCGCGGAAGTCCTTGGGTTGCTGGCCGACGAGACGCTTGAACGCCGCGTGGAACCGGTTGGGGGAATTGAAGCCACAGGCGCTGGCGATGTCCCTGATCTTCATATTTCCCTCGGTGAGCAGGTGCTGGGCGTGCCAGATGCGGTGCATCGTCAGGTACTCCAACACCGTCAGCCCGCAGGACTGACGAAACAGTCTCATCGCTGAGTTGGGGTGCATACCGGCTGCGGCAGCGACATCGGCGACATCGATGTCACGGGTGTAGTTCCCCGCGATGAAGACGGTCATCCGCTCGAACTTACCGAGATGCCCGGTGATGCCGCCCGAGGCCGTGGGCTGTCCGGTGTGCGGTTGACGCAGCGCCAATCGCAACAGTCGAGCTTGAGCTTCCAACAGGATCATTCGATGGGCGTCGGGATCGTTGGAGACGAATGCCGTGTGCCAGCGGCGTATCATCGCCAGATCGGAACAGCCCGGATCGGACTCAGCTTCGACCAGCATCTCGCCCCCCAGCAGTCGGTTGACGAGCGACTCAGGTAACCGCCAATTCAGGAACCAGGCCAGCGGCACCTTCAGCGAGTAGTGAATGCCACGCGGCTCGAAGTCAATGCTCTGATGGGGAATAGCGGCCCAGCGGACACAGAGTTCCCCGGCGTGATTTCGTATCCGACGACCGCCGAACAGGTAGTCGATCCAGCCGACTTCCAGCACCGTGATCTCGATTTCGTCGTGCCGATGTGGCTTCACCATGCGGTTGGCCGGGGCATCACTGACATGAAACCCAAGGGTGACGAAATCGACGGTCTCGGTAGATTGATTCGGCATGATGTTATGGTTCTATACAAAATCGTACATAAAACGCCATTTTATTGCAAAACAATCCTGATAGACTGGTCTGTATCCATCAAGGCTGCTAAGGCGTCCTTCGGACGCGAGACTTGAATTATGGGGATCTGCGATTGAATCGAATTCACCAAATTTACCTCGGGATCAACTTTGTTTGCCTCGCGTTGTGGGCGTGCTTCGCCGGATCGATCAGCGCGGACGATCAGGTCCCAGCGCGGACGATGACTTGGTCATTGCGAGACGAGTTCCGGACGGGAGTCACGCGAGAGAACCCGAATCCAGATCGCAACGGACAGCCCGTCTGGCACTTTCTGCGAACCATGCAATCAGAGGGGCCGGTCGAATCGAGAAAGTGGCTGCGCGACGGTCGTTACACGGCACTGACCGATGCGGGCGACAAGCTGTTCGGTTCGCCGCTGGATGGTTGGATTTATCGCACCAAAGATCCGCTCGCACCGGCCATTGGCAAGTTGTCGGCGGAATACGACATCGGGTTGAAGTTCGCTCCGGGGGACATCCTGGTCGCACCGGGGCCAGACCATGCGGTGGTTGTGGGCTGGCGAAGTCCGGTCGGTGGCAAGCTCGAAGTCCAAGGAGCGTTCGAGCACGGGCAGTCGTGCTGCGGCGACAACTCGCGAATCCGCTGGTCGGCGGAGCGGGGACCAGCCCCTGAGGAATCTACCGGGTTCACACCGATGGTGTTGGCTTCCGGCGAAGCGGATTTCGGAACTCCGACTCAGCGGGGTGAGTTCCACATTCGCGATCAGGTGGTACGGCCGGACGACTACATCTACTTCATCGTCGATGCCTTCGCCGACGGCACTGCGACTCCGCATAGTGGAGACGGAACCCGCCTGGACGTGACCATCACGGTACGTGACGTCGTCGTGCCTCCTCCGCCGTCGTTTGAGAAAGATGTCCTGCCGCTTCTCGCGGCGAAGTGCCATGACTGCCACGGCAGTGATGTGCAGGAAGCGCAACTCGACCTGCGGACGCTCTCCGAGATTCTGCGCGGTGGCGAGAACGGCTCCGCCATCGTTCGTGGCGAGCCTCACAGCAGCTTGCTGATGGACCTGGTGTCCAACGGGCAGATGCCACCCGGAAAAGATGACAAACTGAGTGCCGAGGAACTCGCGCTGCTCCGTCGCTGGATCAAAGCGGGAGCGCCAGCCGATGAGAAAGTCGTCGCGTTGTCACCACACGCTCAAGTCACCGAGGCCGACCGGAGCTATTGGGCCTTCCAGCCGCCGCGCAAAGTCGCCGAGCCGCCCGTTCGAAACGAGGCCCGCGCGCGGACGACGATCGACAGGTTCCTGCTGGCACGGTTGGAAGAGAAAGGTCTGAGCTTTTCGCTCGACGCAGACAAAGCCGTGCTCATCCGGCGGGCGTATCTGGATTTGATCGGGTTGCCCCCGGAACCGGCGGCGGTCGATGCGTTCCTCAACGACGAGCGACCGAATGCCTACGAGCTGCTGATCGACGAGTTGCTGAAGTCACCGCATTACGGCGAACGCTGGGGTCGGCATTGGCTCGACGCGGCGGGCTACGTCGATGGTAAACTCGACAACGACCTCGGGACGATCTACCCCAACAACAGCATCTGGCGGTATCGCGATTACGTCATTCAGGCGTTCAACGACGATATGCCTTTCAATCAATTCCTTACCGAGCAAATCGCCGGGGACGAACTGGTCGACTGGCGCAAGGCCCAGTCTTTTGATGCCCGGACAGTCTCGCTGCTGACCGCAACCGGCTTTTTGCGTAATGTCGACGACCACACCGACTTCGATCAGTATGGGATCGAGAAGCGGTACGAAGTCGTTAATGAAACGCTCGACATGTTCTCGACCGCGGTCCTCGGGCTGACGTTCGAGTGCTGCCGCTGCCACAATCACAAATACGATCCACTGCCGCAACGGGATTACTATCGCCTGATGGCCTGCTTCGAACCGGCGTTGAATCCGCATGCCTGGAAGAAGCCGAAGGATCGCTATCTGGCCGATGTCTCGCTCAGGGATCGGGCCGCCATCGATGAACGTAATGCGGAGATCGATCAGCAGGTCGCGGAACTAACGAAAGCGGAGACTTCTCTGCGGCAGCAGGTTCGGCAGCGCGTGTTCGAGTCGCGATTGAACGCGCTGCCCGAAGAGATTCGCGCCGACGTCAGGCTGGCGGTCGAATTGGCGGCGGACAAGCGAAACGAGGTTCAGAAGGCGCTCGCAGCGGAGCACGAAGCGGGGCTGAAGATCGGCGACGCCGACGTCGAGGCCGCGCTGACTGATGACGAAAAGGTAACGCTCAAGTCGAACGCCGAACAACGTGCGGTGTTGTCGGCACAAAAGAAGACTTACGGTGTTATTCAAGCACTCTGGGATGTTGGTCCGCCGCCGGTATCACATGTCCATCGTCGCGGCAACGTCAAGGCGCATGGCGTGCTTGTACAACCTGGGTTCCCTGAGATCCTGCAACCAGTCGCAACTTCGGCGAACGCCACAGCCGAGAACACTCAGGGCGAAACCAGCGGTCGCCGTCTGGCGCTTGCGCATTGGCTGACTCAGCCTGATCATCCGCTGACGGCTAGGGTGATTGTGAATCGTGTCTGGCATCATCACTTTGGCCGTGGAATCGTCGAAACATTGGGAAACTTTGGCCATTCGGGAAGTTTGCCTTCGAATCCGGAGCTGCTGGACTGGCTCGCTGTCGACTTCATTGAGAACGGCTGGAGTGTTAAGCGGCTGCATCAACAGATCATGTTGTCGACCGCGTACCAGCAGTCGTCGCGTCGTCCCGGCTTGAACTCGACTGAGTCTGACCGCCCGGAAGCGGAAGTGCAGACAGCGAAGCGTGCTGAGCAAACCGATCCGGAGAATCGGCTGCTGTGGCGGATGAACATGCGGCGTCTTGAATCCGAAGTCATGCGAGATTCCATCCTGTCAGTTTCCGGCACCCTGGACCGAACTGCGGGGGGCCCTCCGGTCGAGATCACGAACCCCGCCGATGGTCTGTCTGAGGCTAAACCTGCGCCGACGCCGACCAGTCCGAACCGGCGGAGTGTGTACCTCTTCGCGCGGCGAGTCTACCCGCTCAAGTTCCTGGAGATCTTCGACGCGCCCATCATGCCGGTGAATTGCACTCAGCGAATGAACTCGGCAACTGTACTTCAATCGCTGGCTGTGCTGAACAGCGAGTTCCTGTTCTCACAGTCCGAAAACCTGGCAGCGCGGATCAGTGAAACGACCGGGCCCGAGATAGAACCGCTGGTGAAGCTGGGATTCCAGATCGTCTTCGCCCGACAACCAACGGAAAGCGACTTGGCCAAGAGTATTGCGTTTCTAAATGAGCAGGAACAGGGTTACGTTTCAGCCGGGGATCCCGTCGACAAATCTCGACGATTGGCCCTCGCTGACTTCTGTCATATGCTGATGTCATCGAATGAGTTCCTGTATGTGGAGTAAACAGATCATGTCTCCGAACCGAAGGGAACTCCTACAATCGCTCGGCAGTGGCTTCGGCATGCTGGCTCTGGCAGGCGTTCTTGATCAGGCGGGCCTGCTGTCGCCTGCAACAGCGGCGGAAATCTCGCGAGGATTGAATCCGCTTACTCCACGGCAGGCTCATTTTCCCGGAAAAGCAAAAGCGGTGATTCAATTGTGCCAGAACGGTGGTCCGTCGCAGATGGACCTGTTCGACCACAAGCCGGAGCTGTCGAAACGGAGCGGTCAGCCGCATCCGGAACAGGTCGAAGTTTTTCAACTGGGCAACAAGAACGTCCTGCTGGGGACACCGTTCCAGTTCTCAAAACATGGCCAATGCGGAATGGAACTCTCGGAGTTGATCCCGCATCTTGCCGGGGTCGCCGACGACTTGTGTCTGATCCGCTCGATGTACACGGAGAACAACAATCATCCGTTCGCGCTGAACATGTTACAAACGGGCAAGACCTTTAATGGTCGCCCAGCGATGGGATCGTGGATCGGTTACGCGCTCGGGACGGAGAATCAGGATTTGCCTTGCTATATCGTGCTCCGAGACCCGGCGGGATACAACACGTCAGGCAAGATGGTCTGGTCGAGCGGCTGGCTGCCGCCGGTGTATCAGGGCACAGAGTTTGGTTCGTCCGGTTCGCCGGTGCTGCATCTCAACCCCGCCCGTGTCGTGTTGCCCGAGGCTCAATCCCGTTCGCGGCGATTTCTGCGGGAACTCAACTTAACGCATCTCGAGAAGCATCCCGGAGAATCCGAACTCGAAGCCCGCATCCAGAACTTCGAACTTGCGGCGCGGATGCAACTGACCGCAACACAGGTGCTCGACCTGAATTCGGAGACCGAAGCGACGCGAAAAATGTATGGTCTCGAAAACCCGGCCACGGCGGGATATGGGACCCGTTGCCTGATGGCACGGAGGCTGGTCGAATCCGGTGTGCGGTTCGTGCAGGTCTTTCCACCGCTCGATCCGTCGTTCCAGCCGTGGGACAATCATTCGAATCTGAAGAACGACCTGCGGAAGATCTGCGGTCACGTTGATCAGCCCAGCGCAGCGTTGATCACTGATCTCAAGCAGCGAGGTTTGCTCGACGACGTCATCGTGATGTGGACCGGCGAGTTTGGTCGCCTGCCGATCACCGAAGGAGCGGACGGCCGCGATCACAATCGCTACGCCTTCAGCACACTCATGGTCGGCGGCGGTTTCAAGGCGGGCCACATTCATGGAGCCACCGACGAGTTCGGCTACAAGTCGGTTGAAAATCGGGTCAGCGTTCCCGATCTGCACGCGACGATCCTCAACCAGTTGGGGATCGACCACACGAAACTGACCTTCACCCACAGCGGCCGCCCAGAGCGACTGACCGACCCTGACGTGACTGGGGCGCGAGTCGTGAAGGAGATTCTGGTCTCATGACGCATCGACACAGATCTCGCGCACGACGAACGACGAGTGATGGGAACGGCCGCAGGAGGTGGCTCGCTGGTTCTGTCAGCATCTTCCTGAGCGTGATCCTCGGTATCTGTTCCGCAGAGGAACCACTGATGGCCGCGCCGATCGACTATGAGGCGACCATCAAGCCGCTCTTGAAGCAGCGTTGTGCATCGTGCCATGGAGCTTTGAAACAGGAAGCCGACCTGCGATTGGATGCTGGGGCGCTCATACCCCCAGAGATCCGATCGGAGATCCTGAATCGCGTCGCGTCGAATGACGAGTCGGAGAGGATGCCGCCCGAGGGACCGCGTCTGACTGCGGAGCAAATCGCGGCTTTACGGGAATGGATTGCGGCGGACGCGCCGTTCCCGAAGAACGAGGTCGTTCCGACAAAGCCGGCCGAGCACTGGTCGTTCCAGCCGGTGAAGAGGCCGCCGCTGCCGACATCGAAGCACGAGCACCCGATCGACGCGTTTCTCTTCGGCCAGCGCGACGCGCCCCCGCGGGCAACAGCAGAAGCTCTGCTGCGGCGCGTCCATCTCGATCTGATCGGCCTCCCCCCGACGATTGCGGAGCAGGCTGCGTTCGCGAGCGAGGGCAAACTGGAGTCGGTCATCGACGGCTTGCTCGCCCGGCCCGAGTACGGGGAACGCTGGGCGCGGCATTGGCTCGACGTGGCGCGGTACGCTGACTCCAACGGCTACGAGCGGGACGCTGAGAAGCCGTTTGTCTGGCGTTATCGAGACTACGTGATCGAAGCGCTGAACAACGATAAGCCTTTTAACCGTTTCATTGTCGAACAGATCGCCGGCGATGAACTACCCGACACATCGGTGGAAACAAACATTGCCGCGGGCTTTCTGCGGCTAGGTGCCTGGGACGATCAACCGGGCGACCCGGCAGCCGACCGTTATGACCAGCTCGATGATGTCGTCAGTACCACCTCGCAGGCCTTTCTGGGACTGACAATCGGCTGCGCCCGCTGCCACGATCACAAGCTCGAGCCGCTCAGCACAAGGGACTACTATAGCCTGGTTGCGGTCTTCAATCCGCTCCAGCGACCGCACTCGGGAATTACTGATCTGGCGGTGAAAGTTGGCGAGACGGATGTGTATGCATGGCGGGAAACATCGGCCAACGCTCCGGAAACTCACATTTTGATTCGCGGCTCCGCGACCCGTCCGGGGGAACGTGTTGAACCGTCCGTGCCTGCGATCCTGGTGCAACAACAACAACCGGCGTTCGCGCCGAACGGTGAGAAATCGACCGGCCGCCGACTGGCGCTGGCGAAATGGATCGCCGACGAAACCAATCCGCTAACCGCTCGTGTGATCGTCAACCGTGTCTGGCAGCAGCACTTCGGCGAAGGGATCGTGTCGACCGCTAGTGATTTCGGTTTGATGGGCGCGCCCGACTCACCCGGAACTGCTTGACTGGCTGGCCCACTGGTTCATGCATGACGCGCAGTGGTCGCTCAAGAGGCTGCATCGGCTGATGCTCACCAGCCGCGCGTGGCAAGCACCGAAGAACGCTGAGTCCGTCGTCAGATACCGGCGACTGGAGGTCGAGGCGATTCGCGACTCGATGCTGGCTGTCAGTGGCCGGTTGAATCCGAAACGCTTCGGTCCCTCCTTTCGCCCGGCGATTCCGCTGGCTGCCATCGAAGCGAATTCCGACAAAGAGAAAATCTGGATGCCCTCGGAGGAACCGGAAGCGTCGCGCCGCAGCATCTATGTGTTCATTAAGCGGGGCTTGATCGTACCGATGTTCGAAACGCTCGACATCGCGGACGCCAACAGTAGCTGTCAGCAGCGGCAGGTGACGACCGTCGCCCCGCAAGCGCTCACCCTGTTCAACGGCGAGTTCACTCAACAACAGTCGCGAACGCTCGCCGAACACCTGCGACGCGAAGCGGGCGATGACGTGGATCGCCAGATCTCGCTCGCCTGGCGATTGGCTTTGTGTCGCGAACCGTCCGAGGTCGAACGAACGAAGCTTCGGGAGTTCATCAAGCGGGAGTCTCTCGAAGCATGCTGCCGCGTGATTCTGAATCTCAACGAGTTTGTCTATCCGGAGTAACAGCCATGCAACGTTTCATTCCCAATCGCACGCCCTGCGGACGAACTCGCCGCGAGTTTCTCTGGCAAGTGGGAGGCGGCTTCGCGGGACTCGCGCTTTTGGATTTGCTCAATGCGCAGGATCGGGCAGTATCGCCGCTCGCCGAGAAACCACAACACTTCCCGGCTAAAGCGAAACACTGCGTCTTCCTGTTCATGAACGGCGGTCCGAGCCAGGTCGATACGTTCGATCCGAAACCGGAACTCGACAAGCGCGACGGGCAACCTTATGTCGGCGATGCCAAAGTCGGGTCGAACGGACGCCCCATCGGACGCCTGATGAAGTCGCCATTTCCGTTCGCCCGGCACGGCGAAAGCGGTCTCGAAATCAGCAGCCTCTTTCCGCACACGGCCCAGCATGCCGACGACTTGTGCGTGATCCGGTCGATGCATTCCGATACCCCTCAACATTCCAATGGCTGCCTGCAAATGAACACTGGCAGCATCATGATCGGCCGACCGAGCATCGGGTCCTGGCTCAGTTATGGCCTGGGGGCGTCGAATCAGAACTTGCCGAGTTTCGTCGTGATGACCGACCCTCGCGGCGGCCCGATCGGCAATGCTTCCAACTGGTCGGCCGGATTCATGCCCGCTGCCTATCAGGGAACGTTGTTTCGCAGCGTCGGTTCGCCTCTGCTCGACTTGGCCACCCCGGAAGGAACAACGGACCGCACGCAGCGCCAGAGCCTCGATCTGCTCAAATCACTGAACGAGGAGCACCTGAAACAGCGACCGGAGAATTCTGAACTCGCCGCTCGAATCGATTCCTACGAATTGGCGTTCCGCATGCAGTCCGAAGCAGCCGATGTCGTGGACCTGTCGCGCGAGACCGCCGCGACGCAGGAGCTGTATGGGATCCACGACCCTGTCACGTCCGACTTCGGACGCAAATGCCTCATCACCCGGCGGCTAATCGAACGAGGCGTGCAGTACATCCAGCTCTATTCCGGAGGCGGCCACATCGAAGACACTTGGGACGGACACAACGACTGCATCACCAATCACAAAACGCACGCCGCCGAGACCGACAAGCCGATCGGCGCGTTGATTGCCGACCTGAAACGCAGCGGGTTGTGGAACGAGACGCTGCTGGTCTGGGGTGGCGAGTTCGGGCGCACGCCCACCAGCGAAGGGGTCGGCAAGCCGGGCCGCGATCACGACTGGCACGGCTATTCGATGTGGCTGGCTGGTGCCGGAGTGAAAGGAGGCCAGGCGATCGGCGCCACCGACGACCTGGGATTCAAAGCCGTGGAAGACCGCTGCCATGTCAGCGACCTGCACGCCACCCTCCTGCACCTGATGGGGCTCGACCACACACGACTGAGCTATCAGCATCTCGGGCTCGACCAGCGCCTGACCGGCGTCGAAGAGCGGCACATCGTTACCAAGGCGCTTGCGTGAAGGAGATTCCAGCGTGACTGCTGTGAAAAAACATTTCTACGTCTTACTCGTCTCGTCGGTGGCGTGTTGCTCGGCCGAAATCGCATTGGTTCGTGCGGACGAATTTTCTCCGCAGCAGTTGGAGATGTTCGAGAAACAGATCCGGCCTCTGCTTGTCGAACACTGCCTTAAGTGCCATGGGCCGGAGAAGCAGGAAGGGGGTCTCAATCTGGCGACTCGCGAGTCAATCGTGAAGGGAGGCGACTCCGGGGCGGCATTGGTCGCGGGCAATCCGAAGGAGAGCTTGCTTGTCGAAGCCGTCGAGTATCTAAGCGAACCGAAGATGCCGCCGAGCGGGAAACTACCGGCGGAAAAGATCGAAATTCTGCGGCGCTGGGTCGAGTCGGGGGCTGCGTGGCCAAAGGATTCACCGCTCAGCGAGGCTGGCACGATCTCACGCCGTTTTCAGGTTACCGAGAAGCAAAAACAGTGGTGGGCGCTTCAACCTCGGAGTGATGCTCGTCCTCCGGACGTCCGAGCCGTCGATTGGCCGCGAAATGATCTCGACCGCTTCATCCTTGCGAAGCTGGAAACGACGGGGGTTGCCCCGGCCGCTGCGGCGGACCACGCGGCGTGGTTGCGTCGAGCGACTTTTGATCTGACCGGTCTTCCTCCTTCATCGGACGAAGTGGTTGCATTTCTGTCCGACACGTCGGATCGTGCCTTCGAAAAGGTTGTCGAGCGGCTGCTCGACTCGCCCGCGTACGGCCAGCGTTGGGCGCGGCATTGGCTGGATATTGTTCGCTATGCCGATTATCACGACTTCAATCCTGCCGCACGAACGGCCAGCTGCGAGATCACCGAAGCGTGGAGGTATCGGGACTGGGTGGTCGATGCCCTCAATCGCGATTTGCCGTTCGACCAGTTCATCATGCATCAGATTGCCGGTGACCAACTCCCCAGTCCAACCGGGGACGAGATCTATTCCGATGGACTGATCGCGACGACGTTTCTGTCCAACGGCGTCTGGGATCGAGGAGATGCGGACAAGGAGAAAATCGTCAGCGACATGGTCGACGACAACATTGGCGTCATCGGCAAGGCGTTTCTCGGACTGACACTCGACTGCGCCCGCTGTCATGATCACAAATTCGATCCGATCTCCACCGAGGATTATTACGGTCTGGCGGGCATGTTCTACAGCTCGCACATCTTGAAGGAGCTCGGAGCCAAAGGGGGCGAGTACAATGTCAACCGTGTCCCGCTGATCGGGCCAACGGCACTGGCAAAGCGAGCGGATCAAGAGAAACGCCTTGGAGAAGTCGTGGCGACGCTCGCTGAACTCGACCGACAACACCGATTCCAGGAGTTGACCGCCGGGGGACGACCGCTCGTTCTTACTGCCTTCCAGAGCGAAGCCGGGGCGATGGGGGTGATCGCCGACGATCGCAGCATCGTGGTTAGAGGGCCACTCGCCAAGGACAAGTACGTTGTTGAGAACGTCATTCCGGATGGTGTGAAAGTTCGATTCTTGCGATTGGAGGTATTGCCCGATACCGCATTGCCCGCCAGTGGCCCGGGAAGAGCCAGCGACGGTAATTTTGTCGTGAGTCGCTTCTCGGCCTCGTTCGCGCCTCCCGACGGCCAGACAGAGTCAACGGCGGTCAAGTTTGTCTCCGCTCAAGCCGACTTCGAACAGACAAACTTCGCCGCCAAGAGCGCCCTGGATGACGATTTGAAAGACGGCTGGGCCGTGTCGCCTCAGTTCGGCAAGGCTCATGTGGCGGTATTTGAGGTTGCCCCGGAGACGGTGATCCCCGCCGGCTCAAGGCTGCGCGTCGCGATGGAACAACAACACTCCAACCAGCACGCCCTGGGCAAGTTCCGTCTCTCGGTCACGGATCAGTTGACGGCATTGCCGCCCGCGGAAACACCCGCGCGACCAGAGCTGATCGCCGCGCGGGACACCTTGCAAAAAGAGTTGGCCGTACCAGTGCCGCTGGCGATGGCGGTTACCGATGGCGGCACTCCTGGTGGACTGTTCTCTGGCATCCAGGATGTTCCGATTCATATCCGCGGGAGCTATGCGAAACTCGGTCCTGTTGTGCGGCGACGCCTGCCGCAATTTTTCGCGGGCGAGAATCAGCCGCCGATCACCCAAGGCAGCGGCCGCCGGGAGTTGGCCGCCTGGGTTGCGTCGCCCGCCAATCCGCTCACCGCGCGCGTGATCGTCAACCGCGTCTGGCAATGGCATTTCGGCGAGGGACTGGTGCGAACGCCGAGTAATTTCGGATTGCTTTCCGAGCCCCCCTCGCATCCCGAATTGCTCGACTGGCTCGCGAATCGGTTCGTGGAAGATGGCTGGTCTCTGAAAAAACTCCATCGACGGATTATGCTCTCCGCGATCTACCGTCAGAGCAGTCGCGTCACACGCGAGACGTTTGACAAGGATCCGGAGAATCGCCTGGTAGGTCGATTCACTCCACGCCGCCTGGAAGCCGAAGCGATCCGCGACGCGATTCTCGCGGTGAACGGCCAGCTTGACCCCACCCCCGGCGGTGCGGCTGGCGACGACTTCACGATCCGCCGCCGGTCGCTCTATGTCCAGACGGCGCGTTGGCAGCGCGACAGTTATGCCAATCTGTACGACGCCGCGAATCCCGATTCCTCGACCGAGAAACGTGTCACCAGCACGGTCGCACCGCAGGCGCTGCTGCTGCTCAACCATCCGTGGTTGCAGGAGCAGGCCAGGCACCTGGCCGAGCGGCTGATTCGCGAGGCACCGAACGAAGGTTCGGCCCGCATCGAACGAGCGTATCAATTGCTGTTCGGTCGCAGCCCCGGTGACGCGGAACTTGCCGTCGCGCAGGGAATCGTCGCTGGGGGAGACCCGGCTGTGGCGAACGGCGGCTGGATCGATCTCGCGCATGTGCTTCTGTGCAGTAACGAATTCATATACGTCGATTGAGTATCACCAGACACAATGAGAAAAATCATGCAAACGAATCCTTTTTCATCGCGGCGTCAGTGGTTACAGCAATCAGGCTGTGGATTTGGAATGCTGGCGCTCGCGGGCCTCTTGGCGCATGACAGCCGAGCAGAGTCCGCCAGCGGTCGCGCCGCCAACCCGTTTGCCGAGTTGCCGCCCCATTTTGCTCCCCGGGCCAAGCGGGTCATCTTTCTGTACATGCCAGGCGGGCCGTCGCATGTCGATCTGCTCGATCCCAAACCGAGGCTGGAGATCGACAACGGAAAACCACTGCCCTTCGAGAAACCCAAGCTGGAGCGGACGAAGACAGGAAATTTGCTCGCCTCACCCTGGAAGTTCGCCCGTCATGGAGAGTCCGGGATCGAAGTGAGCGAACTCCTGCCGGGACTCGCCTCGCGGATCGACGATGTGTGCGTGATCCGGTCGATGGTCGCCGACAACATCAATCACTCCGGCGCGGCCCTTCAGATGTGTACGGGCGAGCAAGCCTTCTCGCGCCCCAGCATGGGGTCTTGGCTGACCTACGGATTGGGCACCGAGAATCAGAACCTGCCGGGTTTCGTGGTTGTCTGCCCGGCGCCCGTTTTTCAGGGAGCGCAGCTCTGGGCTTCCAGCTTCCTGCCGAGCGCTTATCAAGGAACATTAGTCCGCGATCTGAAAAACCCGATCGCCAATCTGGCCCCGTCAGGCGGCATCGATCGACAGCGGACCAAGCTCGACGCGCTGAAAAAGCTCAATCAACTCCATCGCCAGGAACGCGAGCAGAACAGTCAGTTGGACGCCCGCATCTCGTCCTTCGAGCTGGCATTCCAGATGCAGCGATCCGCTCCGGAGGCCTTTAATCTGGCAGCTGAAACAGACGCCACTCATCAACTGTACGGCACGGACAAACCGGAGTCGGAACTGTTTGGACGCCAGTGTCTGCTTGCGCGGCGGCTGGTCGAGCGCGGCGTGCGGTTCGTGCAGCTCTTCGACGCGCCGTCCAACAACGTCTGGGATCACCACGGCGGCCTGCGCGAAAACCTTCCAAAACGATGTCTCGCTGTCGATCGCCCCATCACGGCCTTGCTGACCGACCTGAAATCCCGCGGCCTGCTCAACGATACGCTCGTCGTCTGGGGTGGTGAGTTCGGTCGGACGCCGACAGCCGAGGGGAACAACGGTCGCGAACATCATCCGTTTGGCTTCACGATGTGGATGGCCGGAGGCGGCGTGCGTGGCGGCATGGTTCATGGAGCGACCGACGAATTCGGCTGGCATTCGGTCGAGAACAAAGTCCACGTCCACGACTTGCACGCCACGATCCTGCATCTCATGGGACTGGATCACGAACGGCTAACCTTTCGCTTCGGCGGCCGCGACTACCGCCTGACCGACGTGCATGGGCATGTGGTGAAGGATATACTCGCATGAAACGAGTCGCATTGATCATTGAAACTTCACGGACCTACGGGCGGGACGTGTTGCTTGGGGTGAGGCGATATATCTCAGAGCACGAACCGTAGTCGGTGTTCGCCGAGGTGCGCGATCTGGAATCGAGTCCGCCTCGATGGCTGCGGCGCTGGGACGGGGACGGGGACGGGATTCTCACGCGGTTGGGAAGCCAGGCGATTCAAGATGCGGTTGTGGCTGCGGGAGTGCCGGCGGTCGAGCTGCGGGCGACGCGGTCTCATCACGCATTTCCCTGGGTGGGGATGGAC
>Ga0315899_10003300_pt1 | contig 17614 bp, 6 predicted proteins | sample LakEriMetagenome_2_FD_203518 | JGI IMG/M metagenome (GOLD analysis project Ga0315899, IMG submission 203518) | Freshwater fungal communities from buoy surface, Lake Erie, Ohio, United States - Buoy 4 MA112 | ecosystem: Environmental > Aquatic > Freshwater > Lake | place: USA: Lake Erie, Ohio... | reverse complement strand
CAGTACGCATGCCGGCTCACGAATGGACGAAGGAGATATTGCAGCACGCCAATAAACCAATCGCTGCACCGAGTGCAAATCGGTCAGGTTCTCCTAGCTCCACAACTTGGCAAGCCGTACAGCAAGATCTAGACGGGCGAATCGAGGGAATCGTATGCGGACCACCATGTTCGGTAGGTCTCGAAAGTACGGTACTAGATTTAACTGGATCTCAGCCTCGTATCTTAAGACCCGGTTCAATCTCTCACGAACAAATCTGCACTGTTCATCCTGGGACTTTGCCGTATTCAAGCAATAACACCCCGACCGTCAGCGAGTTACTAAACTCGCCTGGGCTACGCCACCAACACTACAAACCACGAGCGCGAGTCGCATTGATTAGCCAGGATCAACCATGGCCTCGAAGCCCCAGTGAACCGCGAAGTCGCGCGTGGTACATCGGCATCAACTCTCCCCGAGACAGCGAGCTTTACGAACGAACACTCGTTTGCGAAAGCGTCGAGCTGTACGCTTACGAGCTATTTAATTACTTTCGCAAGGCGGATGCCAAAGACGTTGAATTGGTTTGTTGTGAGGTCGTCGAACATACCGGTCTAGGTACGGCGCTCATGGATCGAATTCGCCGCGCTGCTAGCTAGAGTGCTTATTTCACCGTCGTGGGATTACGCCAACTCGCGTTCGGATCTTGCGTGACACCCGACGAGGAAACACTCGGGGCAGGCATGCTGCTCTCCTCTTCGAATGATTCGGAAAGAATTGCTCCAGCCTGAACGACCCCTTCGCCAATACGGTTTACTTTCGAGCTTGCTTGTTCCACTCGTGAATTCAATGCGTCCGTGGTTCTCACGACTCCATCGCGCACTTGATTCGAGGTGTCTTGGATACGGGATTGAATGCGATTGACACTCGAGAGAACTTGATCGCCATAAGCAACGCCCGAGCCGATGTTGTTGGTCTGCAAAGCTCCTAGAGTTGGGCTCGATGGTCCTATGCTGGGGGGAGTATTGCCTGAAAGCCCTCCCGTGCCTGCTGCTCCATTGGTGTAGGAGTTAGGGATCGCAAACGAGCCGGTCGCGGGCGGTGGCACTCGACTGGCAGAATTGATTCCCAATCCATTGGAAAGCCCATTCACGCCGGCACATCCGGATAACACCATGATTCCCAAACCGCATGTCGAGATGCTTAGTCGTCGACTCTGTTGGACGAGATGCCTTCCGGAAAACGAACAACTAAAACGCCTCAGGAACTGAACAAGAGAGCTTTGATAGCTAACCATGATGTTATGATCCGCCAAATACTGAACTCGAGCTCGTCGCATCGACAAGCTTTCTCGATAACTCGAATAACGAATCCAGCAACGCGATTCAACGCTCAATTGGTAAATCGCGTGGACTAGCTAATTCAGGCAGCAAAACATTTTCGAAATCTTCGAAAAAAGGTTCAAGTTCCCCTTCTTGTTACTTTGCTTTGTTACTTGGCACCGCTCGATCTTAAGTAATCGAACAAAGCCTTTATCTCCGCTTCGGATAGCGGGCTAAGCAAGTCGGCTGGCATCATGGACTGCTCACTTTGCTTCTTTTCGTCGATGTCCTGGGTGTAGATAACTACTTCTTCGGTGGCGGTCTGAAGCCGTATTGATGACTCAGTCGCTTCTCGCAAAAGTCCTGTGAAGACTTGATCGTCGACGGTTCGAACGATCCACGGTTGGTACTCTTTAGCCATGACCGCGGATGGATCCATGATATTCTCAAGCAGATAATTGATATCGCGGCGATTGGAGCCCGTTAGCTCAGGACCAATCTTGCCTCCCTCGCCAAACAGCACGTGACATTGTCCGCAAATCTTCTTGAAGACTGCTTGACCTGCTTGGAGATCGATCTCGGGTTTGTCACTTTCAACGATCTTCTTAATAGCAAGTACCGCTTTCTGCTTGTCTTGGTCGAGCGTACGCACATTGCCCCAAACTTGAGTTACCTTTTCCATCAAGCTCGGTTCACCGAGTCTCTGGATTTGTTGCACCATGTCAGCCGTGAGTTCCGCTGGGCTGAAGGTCTTAGATTCGATGGCGTTTAGCAAGACGCTGGTCGTTCCGCTTCGACGCAATAAAGCGAACATAACCCCTCTGCGATCAGCCGAAGACTCCCATTTCGACGCTAACGCAACAAGCTTGTTTGCACTCGCTTCATCGAGAGAATCTGCAATGGCCGATACGGCCGCAGATCTTATCTCCGGTTCATTGAGCAGTTCGAAACCGATTTCCTTAAGGCCAGCTGCTTGAACTTGTTTGAGAATATTCAACGCCGACACTCGTTCGTTCGCATCGTTCTTCTTATTTTGTACCAAAGTTCGCAATGTATCCAAAGCGGCCGCGTCGTTAAACTTGCTCGCGAGCTGAGCTCCTCGCATTCTGACATTGCTGTCGCGATGGTTGATGAGCAGCTTTGAAACTGATTCCCAACCCTTAGGGGCGTCGGTGGTTCGTTTGCCTTCGAGCGACCTCAAAATGGAATCCAACATGCGAGTCGATTGAGCAGAATCTTTTGTGGATGCTGCGGTGGTCATAAATTGTACGAGGCTCGCGCTTCGTGCATCGTTGGCTTCGGCCAGCCAAACCTGGGCGATTTGCCGAGCAGCAAACTCACCTACGATTGGGATTTGATTGCGATTCAGTTGGGCAATCATCTCGGCTGGAATAGTCTCCAGCAATCGAGATACGGCGTACCAAACCATCAACGGTTGATTATGGTCATTGCTATCTTCGTCGTGTGTGATCAAGGAGGTTACGATTCCAAGCGAAAGTTTGGGCTCGATGCGTTGAGCAGCGGAAGCCAGCTCGAGTCGGACTAACGCGGACTTTTCCGTCGCAGCCAGCTTGGCCAGTGCACCCGCATTGAGTAGCTTCGTATAGTCAGCAGAATTGGTCGTCGATGTTGGCTGAACGAGCAATCGAACAGCCCAGCCTCGAACGTGCTCGTCCGAATCTCGCATAGCTTTTTCCAGGTCGGATGCGGAGAGCCTTTGGCAAGCCGCCAAGGCCCACAACCCACGTAGCTTGATTCGTCCCGCGGGTTGATCGAGAAGCTTTCGCAGCTCACCGACGGTAGAAGCTGCCAGCTTACCCGCGCTGGCTCGCTCCATAAGTAGGCGGCGAGCGGTTCGAACGTACCAATCATTTTTATCCGATTGATAAGCGACCAACTGTGAGTCAGTCGATTTGGAGAGATCAACTTGAACTGGTTTCGCGTTGTTGTAGGCGATGCGATAGATGCGGCCATTGCTCTGATCATGATTGGCTGGGTCATTGGTATGGCATTGATGAGCATCGTACCAATCGATCGCGATCACTTGTCCATCAGGGCCGGATCGAAAATAAAGGATCTGACTGCTTTGATCGTTGGTGAGCAAGAAATCTGGAGCACGGTCACCGGAGTATCCACTACCGCTACGGGCTAGTTGATCTTGGTTCAAGCGAGCGCCGTGGATGTTATTCATAAAGATCTGATTGCGATACTTCTCTGGCCAACTACCCCCTAGATAAATCATGGCACCGCTGTGCGCATGCCCACCGCCGGCACTATCGCTGCGGTTATTGCCAGCGTGAGGATTATCGCCCAGCCAATGGCGATGCTTAGCGATGGTTCCAATATCCGCGTAGGTGTATGGATTAAAGTGCTGACCCGCTTGTCGCTGATAGCGAGCCATCGGTATCACGTGATACAAGTGTGGTATAACGCACGCGGTGAGGAACGCATCTCCCGTATCATTGAAATCGACCCCCCAGGGGTTGCTGGTACCATGGGCGAACACTTCAAACGTTTCGCTCAGTGGATGGTATCTCCAAATCCCAGCGTTAATGGGCGTGCCATCGGTCACACTACCATCCTTCTTGAGAACGCGAACATTGGAATGAGTGAATACGCCATGGCAACCGTAGAGCCAACCATCTGGCCCCCAGATAAAGCTGTTCAATGTTTCGTGAGTATCCTGCAACCCCCAACCATCGAGCACTTTGCGTGCGGGCCCGTCTGGAACATCGTCCCCGTTTTCATCGGGGATAAACAGCATGTAAGGAGCAGCTCCCACCCATAAACCGCCAAAGCCGACTTCGATGCCACTAACGAGATTCAGATTGTCGGCGAAGACTTTGGAGGAGTCCAACGTTCCGTCGGCATTCGTGTCTTCGAAAATGAGCACGCGGTCTTTACCAACATCACCTTTCGCTCGAATCGGATATTGATAAGCTTCGGCCACCCAAACGCGACCTTTGTGATCGATCGTCATGGCGATCGGTTGTCGGACAGCTGGCTCGGACGCGATAACTTGGGCGCGAAAGCCTTCGGGCAAAGTCATTTCTTCAGCGGCTTTGTCGGGAGATAGCGATCGAAAGCTTATTTGATCGAATGCGGGAAGTCGCTCATTATCCGGGACCGCGGGTTCAGTCGCGTGCAATCGGAAGTCATCAAAGTTGATGTGGCCCCATCCGTCTTTGCTATTGTCAGTTAGGCGGATGCGAACGGTTTTGCCTTTGGCTCGTTCCAAGTTGAGAACAGCTCGCTTCATGGCTTCGTTATTCGCGCCTCGTGAGGTTGCGATGACTTCACCGGACTCGGAATCGATGATATCGACTTTAGTCGCCGAGCCCGAGCCTCCTCCCTGAAGGAACGAGACCCATGGATGCGAGAGTTTAAATGGTTCGCTCGTTAGTGTCCCCAATGCGATATCACCAGCGACTTCATACGAGCCGATCCAGAAATCACCTTGGTGAGCACTGGTCATATCATTTCTGCGGGCTGCAACCGCATCGCCTCGAATTGGTTGATTGAAGAAGGCAGCACCGGTTTGCGACCAGTGTCTCAAATCGCCAGCTTCGAAATCTACGTTCATCGGTTTGTCATCAGCCCAGGCAGGGCGGAAGCCGGCCAGTGTATCAATGATGGCGATCGATATTTCCGCGACACCAAGAGCGGGCTCGGAGGGAGCGTCGCCTGGATTTTGAACAAGCAGGTGCACCCCACGTTTGCTGACCGAGACGATATCTTTTTTCCCATCGTCATTTAGATCTTTGACCGTTATTTGTGTTCCGACTCCAGAGTCCGTATCGACGACATTCGGAATGAACCGGAGGCCGCTGGGTGACGCGACTGCTTTAAACCAAACAAGCATTGCGGGTTCGTTTTCACCACGGTCGCTACCGTTGTGAGCCCAAAATCGTTTACCAGTAACGATATCCAGTTTTCCATCGCCATCCATGTCGGCCATGTCGATTGCGTGAAGCTGCGAAACTGCCAACCCTGTTGGGGAGGTTTCGGCTTTCTCGGTCATAATGTCGATACGGTTCCACTCGTTTGGATTGGTTTTACTTTTTTTATAGACTGCCAATCCGAAGCCGTGTGCTGCAAGCGAGGTAATGACCTCGGTTTTGCCGTCCCCATCGAGATCGACGGCATACATCTGTGCACCGCCTGGTTCGGAAAATTGATAAGCATGAAAGGTCCATGGCTCGCTGGTTCGCTTTTCCGGATGCTCCCACCAGCCATCTTTCGACATCACATCGAGTCGACCATCGTCGTTGACGTCGCCGACACCAATGCCATGGGTAAATCGTTGATAACCGTTATTGGTACTGACTGGCGTAAAAGTCCACGGACCTTGTGGAATGGATGGAATCTCCGCGAAGCCGAAGCATCCGCTGTTGCAACAAACTAGTTCTGGAATTCCATCGCCGGTTATATCGGTGAGCATAGGAGACTCATTGTCCACTTGTGCGAGGATCACATGTCGTGACCACGTTTCTGTTCTCGCTTTGGCACCGCCGGGGTTTTTGCACCAATAAGCTTCTTGGCCGGGGAAACCAACAATGACCACGTCTACGAGAGAGTCCTTATCAACGTCGCAATCAAAGGCAAAAAAGAATTGCGAGTATCCTATGATGGAATAGGGTTTGCAATCCACCAAATCCTTTTGAACCGTGTAGTCAGGGCCAAAGAAGACTTTTGGGCCGGCGATGATATCCATATGTTTGTCGCCATCGAGATCGGCAGCGGTGCCACCTTCGGCCCAAAACAGTGGGCTAAGTTTTTTAGAGGTCCAGTGCCATGAGTCTTGGCCGAATGAGGTTGCTGCAGAAACGTGAAGCAATGCCAGCGTGGTGAGCAGGATTGATTTGGCTTTCATGCGATGAGAGTTCCGCGAGGATTGTGGTGAGGAAGGGCGTCGGAGGGACCCTCAGTTTAACTCAAACCGATTGCCGTGACCAGCAATTGATGGGCCTTAGGTCGCGTGAAGGTCAATTGCTTGGTAGGCCCGTTTCGGCTAAGTTTTCAGTCTTAAAAAAAATAGCACCTTCGTACGAAAGGCGAATATGTCGACGGATGACCCGAAACGATTACAAAACCTGGAGTTTGTGCTCACTCATTTGCAGAAATCCTATGATGAGCTGAGCTTGGTGGTATTTAATCAACAGAAGGAGATCGAGCTTTTGAGGCAATCAGTTGGGAAACTCAATTCTAGTCTTCAAGGACTTATTGAGTCCGACCGTAGTCCCAGGACTCTAGCCGACGACCGACCTCCGCATTACTGAAAGATAAGTTTCGCCCCATCGATTCTTCGATGAGTCGGAATTCTTTCCTGCGTTGGTGGGTAATGAGTTTTTCTCATTCTCTGCAAGCTTGCGTGCTTAGAAGGGGGCTATTACTGTTTCGAGCGATTCAAGGTTTTTAACGGGAGAATCTAGTACATCATTACAACAGGACGCATAACGCTTCATGATGAAACAACGATTTCGGCCGGAACGTTTGGCTGCGTACAATGCCTCGTCTGCTCGCTTGAGCAACGACTCTTGCGTGTCCGAAGGAATAGCCGTCGTGAGCCCAATACTAATGGTCACGGGAATTACTTTATCGTTGAACTGAAATTTCGCGCCCTCTATTGCTTTGCGCAATCTTTCGCATGCGAGCGATGCCGCCTCTGATTCGGTTCCTGGCAGTACGACAACGAATTCCTCTCCTCCAATACGACACAAAACATCCATGTCGCGAAGCATGGTCCGCAATTCCTTAGCAACTCCAACGAGAATCGCGTCGCCTGCATCATGTCCAAGGCTGTCATTGACCGATTTGAAATGATCAATATCGAGTAATAATGCCGAAAAGGGAGCGTTTTGTCGTCTTAGCTGAGCCATTCGCTGTTTCAATTCGGCATCTAACCAGCGACGATTGCCGACTCCGGTGAGAGGGTCCGTTGTTGATTCAGCCTGAAGGGAGTGAACTTTATCTTCTGCCCGTCGACGACGAAGTTCTGAAAGTGCAAGGCATGAAGCTAGGCCGATCGTACCGATAGGCCAGATCATTTGCTGTCCGGAGTAAATTTTCATAGGGATCTGTGCTAGCATCAGAAGCCCGACGCTGATCCAAGCTGCGACTGCCAAGGCGTCTAACCGCAATAACATTTTACAGGGTGATTTGACGATTTTCACGATACGATAACCAAGGATATGAGCTGAGCTATGACGAGTTGCCCTACACTAGGCATTTAGCTTAGTTTTGTAGTGCCGTTAAAGGTGTTGTGAAAAACAAAGGATGATGCTACGAGTTTTGGTTGGGTGTAGGGATTGTAGGAATAGTAGGGAGTTCGGGGTCATCAAATGTTATGTACTGTAATCTGGCCTAAACCCATTCATGCGGTTAGGCGAAAAAGGTAAGACGGGAGGTTTGCATCGCCTTGAAGCTTGGCGTCGATTGGGTGGAATATCCGGAGCGTAGCGACACAATGTGGGTAAATTTGCCGGTTTTACCGATAGTGAGGACTGGGGAAAAGTTATCTATCGGTTTGAACGCTAAAGGCCCTGACACCTGTGAACACCAGATCGATATTGCTGACCACATTGATTGCGATGCATCTTGTGGCAACGAATGCCATTTGCATGGGGCAGCCAACGTCGACCGCCAGCGAAGAGCCAGGGAATACGGAGGCAGACGAGAAAAACGATTCAGAGCAGGATGCTGTCGAAGCCATTCCTGTTCGGTATTTTCAGCCCACCCCATTGGTCGAACCACGAAATAACTCGTTGAGTCCTGTCTTGAATCCAGCAGCACGCTCTGGCCTAAGATTAGACGCTGGTGCCAATGCATCTGCGTCGCGGAATGGTTCTATCTCTTTCCCAACAACGGATAAAGTTGTAGGTCAAGAAGCTTTACCGCTATCCTCAAGCGACGTGGGAAGTTTGATCAAGAAGTCCAAAGCCGCTCTGAGCACAAGTGTTCAAGCCAAAACTCCCGTGGTCAGCGATCCTCGAATTCGTGGCTCGCGAGCAGGCGCTCTGGCTGCATCTGGATCCCATTGGGTTCCCGCTCGATCTGATTTGGACACGATTCTGAGTAAATTCGATTCAAGACAAATCGATTCCGTGACAATCATTCCTGGACCCTATTCGGCCTTGTACGGACCTGGCTTCGGGTTTACCGATGTGCGTCTTCTCGAATCACCTCGATACACGGATCGATCTCAATGGCACGGAAGCTCTGGAGCTGAATATAAAGTTAATGGAAACCAATTCTTAGGCCAACAAGGTGTATACGGTGGTGGTGAGGATTGGGGAGCAAGGTTCCAATACATCAATCGATTTGGTGATGATTACTACGCAGGTGATCGCGAGTTAATCCCAAGTAGTTATTCTTCTCAAGAGTACTTGGCCGCATTCGGAAGGGATTGGAAAGGTAATTCACTAGAGGTTGGACTCATTTACCTTGATCAACAAGACTTGGTTTTCCCTGGTTACGTGTTCGATATCGATAACCTCCAAACCATTGGGACTTCGATTCGCCATACGTCAGACGGGTACGCAGGTTGGGATCAAATCACGAATCAAATCTGGTTCAATCAAACCGATTTCGTGGGGAACGCTCAAAACGAGCGTAAGCGACAGTTCTTTCCGGTGCTTGATCTAATAAACTACGTCGGTTTCACCGATGTGGAATCCCTTTCGACGGGCTACAGCCGAAAACATTACGTTGGCAAAATGGAAGACGATGGATACGAGTTTCTCCTTGGTCATGACCTAAGGTTCATTAAACAGGAGCTTAATGAAATATCGAGCGGGACAACTCTTGGTTTTCCGCTCCCATACGTTAACAGAAACTCACCAATACCTCGGTCGTATTCTGTAAACCCCGGCCTGCTTTTCGAGTACAAAAACCAGATTACCGAGAATTCTCAAGTGCAATACGGTGGTCGAGTCGACTACGTAGGTACAGATATTACCGAGGAAAATCAAAATGTTGCACCGGTTGGGTTGGGGTTCTTCCCAGCTAGCTACCAGAATATCGTTGGCACCGACGACTATCAAAGAAACTTTGGACTTGTTAGTGGATTCACATCTCTAACAACACAAGTCACTGCTGATATCACGAATACGCTTCGATTCGGCTATGCCGAAAGAGCTCCCAATTTGACGGAATTGTATGCCGCACAGCCCTTTATGCTTTTACTTCAAAACGGATTGAACAATGTGACGGGAGATCCTCGCCTGAAAAAGGAAAAGCTATTTCAAATCGATTGGGGAACAGAATATCTTACGGATCGAGTGAAAACGGGATTCCGAGTTTTCCATGCATGGGGATTGGACTATATCACTTACGAAAACACCCAAGTGACCATTGTTCCACCCGCTGGTGAAGTTGGGCAAGTCAGTTTGCGGTTCGTTAACACAGACCTGGCTACCTTTTTGGGAGGCGAATGGTTTGGTGAGTTATTCCCTAACGGGCCTGCATCGCCGTTTTGTACTGTTCGCATTGTCGACGGTCGAGATAGAACGCGGAACGGGAATTTTGCCACAAGCAATGGTAACGCGTTCGTCGCCAGCGATAAGATTGACGGCCTTTCGAGAGGGTCATTCAGTGGCGTAGCAGCCAGCGATTCCGAACCCCTTCCCGGTATCTCACCATTGGAGATGCGGGCTGGTATGCGGTTCCAAGGCCGATCGCCAACGGCAGCCTGGAACATTGAAACGTCAGCACGTATAGTCAACGGACAAGATCGAGTGGCTACTAGCCTACTCGAAACCCCGACCGGAGGATTTACCGTTTGGGATACGCGGGCTGTCTTTCAACCACAACGTTGGGAGAACCTGACGATCGCGACCGGTATCGAAAACATGTTTGATAAGAAATATCGTGAGCACTTAGATTTCCGTACCAACAACGGCTTGTCGATCTTCCAGCCGGGAGCGAACTTCTACGTAAGTACGACGATTACTTATTAGTATGCCCTGGTTAATGAAGACGCCGCTGTCCGTTTACTGCAGAACGTCTTATCGGGATTGATCTATCTGAGCTTGTATCTGTACCAAGAAATGATTCAGCTCCCAATCATAGGGACGCATTTCGTCTCGCAATCGTTGAGCCGAAGCCAGTTCCGACTTTGCCTCGTCGATTCGATCGCTGGCTGCAAACACGACGGCTTGTGTTGCATACCACTCGATCGACTCGTATTCTGGCCGCTTCAGGGTCGACATGGTTTCGATCGCTTTCTCCTTGAGTCCCAACCAAGCCTGCGCTTCGGCAAGAGTGAGTGCGTATCGAAAATCGTTAGGCTGTTTTTGAACTGCTGACCGTGCATAGCTCTCCGCGAGCTTGAGGCTTTCCTCTTTCCGATTCGGATATCGAAGCAGGTAATGGGCGAGTCTATGTTCATATTCTTCTTGATTGTTTGGAGAGTTTACAAGTCTCTCCAGCTCGTCTATCGATTTAGTAAAGAACTTGTCGGCATCCTCCCTCTGACCATTTCTCCGCTCCCAACCCTGTGACCAATTTGCCTGAATGCGAGAGAAGACCAGAGTCGAGTCCTGTGGAAACTGCAGAATTAGTTTTTGGAAATACTTCATGGATTCGGTATAGTCTATATCCATTAGTTCCCATTTTCCCACTCGTGCTAATGCAGTGGAATGCTGGTAGTATGCGGCTGCAAGAAGTCTCCAATATGGATTAGCAGCATCATCCTCACTTGGATCTGCGAGCAAAGTTGCTATCGCCTTCGTATCGTCAAAATACTGGAGGGCGATGGTTCCATCGACGTTTTGCAGCATCTCGACCCGTCCCAGACCACTTAAAGCAGATGCTAACGATTCTTTGTATGCGTTTACAAGTGGATAAGTATTGGATAATTTTACTAGCGAAGCGACACTCTGTTCGAATAGTGGGCGTGCAGGAGTCGGTTGTCCGAGATCAATCCAAATCAAGCCTATATCCAGGGATGACATGTCTCTATTCAATAAATAGCGAGGGTCATCAGGAGATTCTTCAGATAACTGAATATAAACAACATAAGCTTGTTGAAGGTAATCAATTGCATCCAGATATCGACCATCTCCTCTGTGCAGGTTCGCCATCGTGAAGTAAAGACTAGCCCTTCGTTCACGTTCTTCTCTCGCTTGTTTATCGCTTGATGACTCCATCTGAGTTAAAATATCTCGGCACATGTCGAAAGCTTCTTTTCGTTTACCCAGTAGACTCAACGCCTGCGATAAGCTTCGTTGCGTTGTCCAACGTGTTCGACGAGTTTGCGGATGTGTCGACTGTACCTTTTGTAGATCTATGGATTCTCTTAGCGAGTTTATAGCTAAATCAACATCACCTACACGAACGAGAAGGTCACCATACTGGGCAAGCGTTCGTGATAACACCAAAATTGGGTAATCTTTGTCGTCTGCCTCTTGTGCGATCCTTCGAAGAAGTTCGATGGAGCGCTCGAACTGCTTTTTTGATTCGGTGTACTTGTCTTCGAGGTCCATGGCTAACGCTATGCGAGCAATAGTCTTACCCTTTTCCAGCATCCACTCGAAGTATTCAGAAGGTTGCGGTTCTTTCTTGGGCGAATCCTGTTCTAGCTTCTCGATTGCTTCTTTGTACTTTTCCTGTGCCGACTCATATTTGAATTGCATATGGTCTAGATCCGCGAGTCGTACTAATGCACGAATTCTCTCGAGTTCCAATTCTTTATCGTTGGAGACCCCTTCGCTAAGACGAGCGTAGTCCGCTTCCGCAGCTTCCGTGAGGCGAATCTGTAATTGCTTTGCAGCCGGTTGTTCATCAAGAAGCTCGGTGCTGTAAATCAAAAGATTGTCTATGGCATTTCTCGCAATAGCGATTCTATCTACCGCGTCCTTCTTGTTCGCTTGAGCTTCATTCTTTGCCTGTTTCTCTCGAATACGGCTTTGGTTGATCAGTATCGCGCCGGTTGCCGTAACAACTATCGTTATAATCAACGCCGTAGCAATCGATAGTGTCCAACTTTTGTATCGACGTAACAGTCTAGCGGCCAATTCAAAGGGTGTCTCCAATGTGCCAATCGCCTTGACCCGCTCGTCTGCTAACCATCGTTCAATATCCGATGCCAAGTCCATGGGAGTGGTGTATCGATCTTCTTTCCGAAAAGAGAGCGATTTACGGCAGATCATCGCCAATGGGCGTGGGATTGATGGCACAATAGTGCGGGGATCCAGTCCCGGATCCGTGCGTATGTACTCGACGATCTCTTTGAGTGAACTGAATTTTCCTCGGACCGATGGTTCATTCGTCAGCAACTCAAACAGAATTGCACCAAGACTATAAACGTCAGTCTCAAATCCTAATCTATCTAATTCACCAAGTAGTTGTTCGGGAGGCGCATAGGCTGCGGTTCCGCTAAAAGAACCATGTTGTGTCTCAGAACGGGCTTTGCTCAGCCTCAATTTGATTGGAGTAGTCGTATACTGAGTTTGAGAATCGCTTAAGTCAATCTCTTCCGCCGGTTGCGTCTGTAATGGTCTGGCCAATCCCCAGTCTACGACAAGCGTTTCCCCGTATGGTCCAAGCATAATGTTGGCGGGTTTCAAATCGCGATGTAGTACACCTCGCTTGTGTGCATAAGCAATGGTCTGACATACTGATATAAATCGTTGGAGCAACGAACGAAACTCGACTCCGTAGTAGTCTAGCTGCTTTTTTCCTTTCGATTCATGCAGTTCTCGAATCGCAGCTTTTAACTCGATGCCGCGAATGAATCGCATTGCGTAGTATGGTTTACCCTCAGGAGTAAGACCCATCGAATAGACGGGTACGATACCGGGATGTTCGAGCTGCCCAGTTACTTCGGCCTCGAATAGAAATTTATCGCTTACAACGATGTGTTCGTTTCTGTCGTCACGAATTTGCTTTAAGGCGACGTCCCTTTGAAATTGGTTGTCGCGAGCTAGATAAATAACCCCTAAACCACCTTGCGCAAACTGACGTCGGATTTTGAATCGTGTCGAGTCGCCCGTAGTCAAGTTAAGCGATGAACCACTGGAGCCAGAATGGTGCTCGTTCCGCACCATGGTGGATTGCTCAGAATCATGTTGCAAAAAAAGATCTGTTGCAGCAGACTCTTCCACATGAACAATCGAGGTCGTTTCATCTAGGCTAAGTCCCTCCGCTGAGTCCGAGGTTTCATCCAGCGAACTGCTTATTGCATTTTTGCATTCCTCTGCTGCCGATTTGGGTATTCGGCCTAATTTAACTTGTTCGTCAAGCCAATCGCTGCAGTTTGTAGGTTTCGATTTGCTAATCCATTCAGATATTGCTTCCATTGCAACGAGCTTTTTCTCAACTAGCCACTGCGCGGCTTGACGTATATCTGGCATATTAGATTCGAATTCCTCTTTGTCGTTTGCCCAAGACGTCGTCGAGGTCGATCATCATGATGCGATCAATCGTCTCCACGTCAGATGACTCTCCCTCGCCAGCGCTCTGATTGTTGATGACGTTGATCAAGCCTAAAACGTCCAGCGGCGAGACTCGCGAATCACCGTCCACATCGAAGAATCCAGCCGGATGAGTCGCGTTACGAACCGGTAAGTTCCCGTCCCCAAACGTTCCATTGTTGATCGCATTCACCAAGTGCAATACATCCAGCGGCGATACCGTACTGTCCCCATCCATATCAAACTGGGAGACACTATTACGCCATGCTAACGCATCTTGTACCTCAATCGTGCTCGCTCCCGAGACAAAGGATTGTATCCAAAGCCCACCCTCGACGCGACCTGCTCCAACCCGCCATGCCGAACTGGTTTGCAAAACATCATCGGCTCCCATCCTGATGCGTAGCTTCTTGTCGGTGTTGATGGCTTCAATGTCCCGTTGCTGGAACACAAGGGTCTGCCGATTCGCGGCTCGCAAATCTATTGTATTGACACCCGTTAACGCACTAGAAAGTGTTCCAATCGCTATATTCCCCGATGCAACGAGATTCACTTGCCACGGTGCTGAAGATACCTCCATCACCCCTGGTAACGCGGAAACAGGAGACCAAGCCAATTGCTTTTGTCCTACCGCGTCCCAGGCGTTGACGCTACCTAGTTCACTTAGCGGCGCGGTCCAAATCGTCTTGGTTCCCGTCGTGACGACTAACGAACCATTGGTGACCGTAAACGCGTATTGAGCTAGTTCACTGAGCCGGATATCGAGTACTTTGTTGGCGCCTCCAACCAAGCTGACTTGGTAATCTTCTACTTCTCCGTCATTCGCTTTGCCCGTAGGATCTAAACCGCCGACACTGCTTACGCGGAACCGTGCAAAGGTGGCTCCGACCAATGCGGTGCTCGGAATGGTAAACGAAACGGCGTTCTTGCCGGATGCAACAGCAACCTTGTTGGCGATCTGTTCGCCCGGATCGGACCAGTCTCCGTCTTGATTGTAGTCGATCCAAGCATCCAGGAAGCCTGCTCCGGACGAGGTGACTACGACGCTGGCGGTCGTCGATACCAAGGGACTGACCATCAAAGTGGTGCCCCACGTGACGCCGTCTTCGTCATCGCTACCTGTGGAGTCGTCTCCATTAGCCAGGGCGCTAGGCTGTCCGTTGGATTCGGCGTCGACACTGGTTCCTAGGAATAGCGTTGTTCGCTTGTGGTACGCGCCATTCTCTTGCAATCGGGTGGGATACGGTAACGGGGCATCTCCGAAGTCACTATTGGTCGTATCAACGAATTGCAATGTGAGGGGATCGGACGCTTGATTGGGGTGATTGTTGGTATCTCGCACGCGATCGGCAGGAAGCTGGATGGTCACGGCACCTTCGTTGACCGAGGTGACATTGATTTGGAAACGGCTGGATCCCAACGAGGTTATCGTTGCGGTAGCGTTGGTTAAAACCAGGTCGTTTGCTTCGAATCCAGTGACCACTCGTCCGAAATCGATCACTGCGGTCCAATTCTTGTTGGAAGTGATGGCTGGCTCCGTGGTGGACAAGAGGGGCTTGTAATTCGCGGCTCCTGTATTCACTGAGACGATGAGCGGGGTGGGTGTACTATTAAAATTCCCTGCCGCATCTCGGGCCGCACCACTGGAGAAGCCGACTAAAACGGCTCCATCGGTTGTTGCGTTGAGGGTTGCGGTGAATCGGCCCGGTGTGGGTTCTGCCCAGTTGCTAACCGTGGCATTGAGTAATACTAAATCGCTGATCTCGAAGCCGATAACCGGCTCCGAGAACTGAATCGTAAAGGGGAACGAGCTCCGCGTGGTCGGATTGGGCTCGGTTGTAGATAATACGGCGGTGGGAACAACGGTATCGACGGTTCTTGAAAGAACGTTGGAGACTAAGCTGTTGTTGTTGGCATAGTCACGCACAGCGGCGGCTGGCAGCGACACGGAGAGTTGTCCGTCATTGACGGCGGTCACTCGAACGCTGTAGCGTCCCATGCCGAGATCGACTAGCTCTGAGACCGTGGCGTTGACGAGTACAAAGTCAGAAAGGGTGAAACCAGTAACGACTTCTCCAAAATCGATACCGACGTCCAAGGAGCGACTATTCCCGATTGCGGCAGCGGTTGTGGTCAGTACCGGATTAGGGGGAGTCGTATCGGGAAGAGGGGATACGACGATGTTAAAGGTGCTGGCTGCGGAGAGATCGATTCCTGAGTTGAGTGATCCCCCACTATCTCGTACGCGCACGGTAACAATGGCAGTTCCTGTTCTGGTGGCCGATGGGGTATAAGTTAAAGTCCCCGTGCTGGAAATCGCAGGTAGTTCTGAGAACAGTTCGGGTTTATCGATCGTGACAACGAATCCGGCGATCGATTGCGAGGCTTCGTCGCTGCCCCCCCCGGGATTGAATCCGGTGGCGAAATTGCTCAGTGTTTGGCGATTCGCGGCGACTTGTACGGTCTGATTGCCTCCGATGGTGATGCTTGGCGCATCGTTTACAGCATCGATGGCGATTAAGAAGGTATCGGTTCGTAAATTACTGCCTCCATACGCGGTATCCCCATTATCCGTGAGGGTGACCGAGACGACTGCGGTTCCGACCGCATTGCTAGCGGGGGTGAACCGAAGCGTGCCGCTGGCATCAATGCTGGGGGGCACCGCGAATAACGCAGGCCGATCGTTGGAAACGGTAAAGGTGGATAAGGTTTGTGTCTCAAAGGGACCTGCGCTAATACTTGTGGCGAACCCGACCAATGTTTGGGCTGCTGAATCTTCTAAAAGATTAAAAATGCGAGGAACGGTAAACGACGGTGGGTCGTTCACGGGCTTGACGGTAACGGTGAACAAACGGGACAGGACCCCATCATCGGGTGTGTCCATGACTCGATCGGCCCCTGCATCGCGAGCCGTTACGGTCACGGTCACTTGGCCTGATCGATTGGCACTGGGGGTAAATCGCACTTCGCCTGTGGCTTGGCCCGCCACGTAGTTAATCGTGGGATTGGGAATGACATTCGCGTCACTGCTGGTTGCGGTGATGCGCAAAGCAGGCCCACCGGTTCGTCCCAAAGCGATCCCGCTGAGGGGTACGATCTGTTGTGGAGCATCTTCCACAATCGATTCTGGATTGGGGATCGGGTTCATGGTTGGGAGCAACACATCGGGCCGTGTGCCGAAATTAAGTGCCGAAACGGTCTCCACTCCTGTGAGTTGAATCCGGTGGGCACCGTTGACGAGGTTATTGCGCAGGATCTTGAGCGAATCCGAAAGGCTGTTCACCAACGCGATATCGGTAGTGGTGTTGCGGTCGAAGTCGGCGTTCGCGAAGGCGAGACGCGGCGAGGTTTGGAACTCGGCTACTCCGAAGCTCTCGGCTGGTTCGAAGCCCGTTCCCCCTTGGCTGCGTCGATTGCGAATCACGGAGATGGATTGAGAGAGCAGATTGGTAACCAGGACATCCAGGTCCCCATCCCCTTCGATGTCTCCCGTGGAGACTTGTAGGGGGCCTTGGCCGCCCCCGAGAGCCTCGGTGACAACGGTAAAGGAGCCTGAGCTTGATCCTAGGAGGACACTAGCGGTATTGGCAAGGAAGTTGGCGGAAACCAGATCGACGAATCCATCACCGTTAAAGTCCCCGGATGCGATGCTGATTGGTCCAAAGCCCACGGTATAGGGGACAGCCGGATGGAATGTTCCGTCACCGCGCCCTAGTAGCACCGCGACGTTTCCGAAATCGCCGCCGGTCGGATGGGTACCGTAGTTGGTGACGGCGATGTCGGGAATGGTATCGTTGTTGAAGAGGCCAGTTACTAGGGCGGTTGGGTTCTTGCCGCCTGAGGAGAACGATGCACCCTTGGTAAAGACTCCGCTGCCGTTGTTCACTAACAAGGTCAATT
>Ga0315899_10003298_pt1 | contig 17617 bp, 21 predicted proteins | sample LakEriMetagenome_2_FD_203518 | JGI IMG/M metagenome (GOLD analysis project Ga0315899, IMG submission 203518) | Freshwater fungal communities from buoy surface, Lake Erie, Ohio, United States - Buoy 4 MA112 | ecosystem: Environmental > Aquatic > Freshwater > Lake | place: USA: Lake Erie, Ohio... | reverse complement strand
CGACGTTAAAGCTGTCGGTAACGGGTCTCTCGCAGGCGAAACCCCGGCGGCGCCGCGCAACTCCGAACCCCAGTCGCGGCGGATTGCCGATGCGCCATCACCGCCGGCTCCCACCCAGGCCATGAAAACCGACCTGCAGACGTTTCAGGCGGCTTCGGCACCCATTGTGTCTGCACAGCCCGGTGCTGGTGTCGCCCCTGCAATGGCCGATGCGCGTATGTCGGCACAGGAGCGTCCGGTCCCTTCGGGCATGGATGACATCCGGGCAACACATGCCGCGTCGCGGCCCTCGATCGCCGAGGCGCTGTCGCTGCTGCAACTGGCGCGCGACCAACTGCATGATCGGACAGGCGACCGCAGCCCGGCGCTGCCGGAGCGGAGCAGCGACCCCGCTGTCGCCACGCCGACGGGGACGGACCGGCCGTTCATGCCCCTGATGTCTCAGCATGTGGTGATGTCCCAAGGAACGGCGCAGCTTTTTGCCGCGCCCGCCGTGGTCGATCTTTCGGCCAGCCTTGGCGCGCAGGTCGTTGACATGGGCATCTCGGGGCAGTGGATCGATGGCCTGGCGCGCGATATAGCCAGCTTTTCCGCGGACGGGGCGCAGGGGCGTTTTCGAATCGACGCCGGGCAGCTCGGTCCCGTTCAGGTCGATATCCGCCAGGGTGTCGACGGCGCGGCCGTCAGCCTGACCGTCGCCAGCGACGTTGCCGAACAGATGCTGCGGCAGGAAGGCGACCGGCTGAAGCTGGACGCGGGTCTGGCGGCGGTGCGGATCAGCGACGTGAAGGTGGAACGCGCGCATATCGTGAGCGAACCGTCACGGTCGGACGGGGCCGGCGCACAGTCTTCCGGTCAGCAATCGACGGGATCGCAGTCCCAGGGCGGCGCGTGGACGATGCAGGGACAGGGCTGGGGCCAGTCGTCGGCGCAATCGCACATGCAGGGGCGTGGGCAAGGCCGCGAAAATTTCGGCGCAACGGCTAAAAGCGGCGGGGATCCGGCCGTTCTTAACCATGAGCAGAGCGGTGGACACGCCGTGGAGCCACCGCGCGCGCGCTATGCGTAAGCCGCGATGAATTCAGGGGACAGGTGACATGAGCAACGAGCCGAAGGCCAAGAAGAAAAAAGGCGGGAGCATGAAGATGATCCTGCTGCTGGTCGTCGGTGTGGTCGTTGGTGGCGCAGGCGCGGCTGGCGGGCTCTATGCCGCCGGCTTCTTCAGCCCCAAGGCCGAAGGCCCCAAGGTGGACCCCAACAAGCCCGTGCTGGTCCTGGCAGGAGAAGACGCGCAGGCCGTCGCGACCGCGCACGGCTGGGCCGGCGAAAGCGGCGGCCATGGCGGTGGCGGCGGCGAAAGCCATGCCGTGTCCGCCGGTCATGCGCCGGGCAAGGGCATTGACCTTCCCACGCCCGCCAATCCCGCGGCCTATCAGGCGACCTATTTCCAGCTGCAGGCGCCCTTCACGTCCAACATGTCGGACACGGACGCCTTTGCCCAGATCAGCGTCGCGGTGTCGACCTATTATGACTATCGCGTGATCGCCGCGGTCAAGCAGCATGAAACGCCCATCCGCAGCCAGGTGCTGATGATGCTGGCGCAACAGCCGCAGGAAGTGCTCGACACGCCGCAGGGCAAGCAGATGCTGCAGAAGAAGATTCGCGACGTGGTGAACGACGTGCTGAAGCAGAAGACCGGCTATGGCGGCGTCGACAATGTCTACTTCACCAATTTCGTGATCCAGTAAGCGCCAACTGCGCAGGCGCGACGCTCGGATTAACCGGACTTTTACCATTTTCGTTATTTTATAGGCCCGCTCCACACGGAACGGGACGTCCCCCGCTCCGCCATGGAGCAGGGGACCATTATGACCGAAGTTCAGGCCTACGCCTTCGGGCGGGGGGACACGCAGGCGCCGATCATGCTGTCGGGCCTCGACCGGCTGGCGGAAAAGCTCGGCCGGCGCATGCGCGCGCTGATCGAGCCGATCGCCGGCGTCCGCCCGCATGTCGCGGTGCAGGATACGCGTGTCATCGAATTCGGCGCCTGGTCGGCGGACGTGCCGGCCTTTTGCAGCCTCTCCCTTTACCGCATGTTGCCGCTCAAGGGGCAGATGATGCTGTGCCTGGATGCCGGCATGATCTCCACGCTGGTGGATTGTTTCTACGGCGGCATCGGCAACCGCCCCTTGCCGACGCGCGGGGAATTCACGCCCACCGAAGATCGCCTGATCGCCCGGCTTGCCGATTCCATCGCGGCCCGGCTGGTTGATACCTGGACCGACATATTGCCGCTCGACCGCAGCCTGATCCTGCGCGAAAGCGGCATCGGCTACGCCGCGGCCGCCCAGCCGACCGACCAGATGGTGTTGCAGCGCTTCACGGTCTCGCTCACCCGCGAACAGGAATGGCCGATAGACATCCTTTTCCCGCTGTCGGCCCTGCGCGCCGTGGAAGCGCTGACCGGCACGAGCCTGCCCGCCGACGATGAACATCGCGATCCCGTATGGCAGACGCGGATCGCGCGCCGGATGCGCGACATTCGCCTGCCCGCCCGCACCGTACTGGCACGGCCCAATCTTTCCATCTCCGACCTCATGCAGTTGAAGGTCGGCGATGTCATTCCCGTCACCATCGGCCGGTCGCTGCCGCTCATCGTGGGCAACCGCATCGTCGCGCACGGCAGCATCGGCGAACAGGACGGCCGCGCCGCATTCCAGATCGAAAAGCTTGCACAGGAAACCGACCAATGAGCGATATGAGCGAAGCCCCCCGGATGGACCGGCTGGACGATCCGGTCAGCCGGATGACCAGCAACCGCCAGTTCAAGCTGCTGGCAGACATTCCGGTCCGCATGTCGGTTGAGGTCGGATCGACCTCGCTGCGTCTTGCGGAGGTCATGGACCTGTCGGAAGGCAGCATCGTGGAACTGGACCGGCAGGCGGACGACCTGCTCGACATCATGGTCAACGGCGCGCTGATCGCCAAGGGCGAAGTGGTGACGGTGAACGGCCGCTATGGCATCCGCATCGTCGATATCGCCGCCACCGAAAACCGCCTGGCCGGGATCGAACGGCGCGGTTGATCGCGCGCTTTGGATTTTGCGCTTGCCTTGGACGCGGAAAGTGCGAATCGACAGGCATTAACCACGACAAGCGGGCGGCCCTTCCATGGTCTGGTATTTCGTCAAACTGCTGATCCTCCTGCCGCTGGTCGGCGGTATGGCGTTCGGCGCGCTGTGGCTGTGGCGCAAATATCAGCCTGGCATGATCGGCGCGGGGCAGGGCGACCGTTCCCTCAAACTGCTAGAAGCGCTGCCAATGGGCACGTTCGGCAAGCTTGCGGTGGTGGAATTCGAGGGCAGGAAGATCCTTGTCGCCGTCACCCGCAACCGGATCGAGAAGATCGCGGAAGGCGAGCCCTATCGTGCGCGCTAGGATCTGGCTGATCGGCGGCGCGCTGCTCGTCGTCGGCCTTGGTCTTGCCGATCCGGCGCTGGCCCAGGCCTTGCCTGCCGCGCCCGCGCCGGTGGACAATGGCGGCGCGCTGACCCGCGCGCTGGGCCAGGTGTCGGGCGACGGCCGCTCGCTGTCCCTGTCGCTTCAGATCCTGATCCTCATGAGCCTGCTGACGGTGCTGCCGTCGCTCGTGCTCATGATGACCAGCTTCACCCGCATCATCATCGTCCTTTCGCTGTTGCGCCAGGCGCTGGGCCTGCAGCAGACGCCGCCCAACCAGGTGCTGGTGGGGTTGGCGCTGTTCCTGTCGCTGTTCGTCATGCGGCCCGCGATCGACACCATCAATGCGCAGGCCTTCGATCCTTATGGCAAGGGGCAGATCAGCATCGAGGAAGCGGTCGGCCGGTCGGGCAAGGTGCTGCACGGCTTCATGAGCAAGCAGACGCGGGAAAGCGACCTCAAGCTCTTCGCCAACCTTGCCAAGGCGCCGGCGTTCCGCACGCCCGCCGACATCCCTTTCTCGATCCTGCTGCCGGCCTTCGTGACGAGCGAACTCAAGACGGCGTTCCAGATCGGCTTCATGATATTCCTGCCCTTCCTCATCATCGACCTGGTCGTCGCTTCCACGCTGATGGCGCTCGGCATGATGATGCTGTCGCCCACCATCATATCCATGCCCTTCAAGCTGCTGCTGTTCGTGCTGGTCGATGGGTGGGCGCTGACCATGGGGTCGCTTGCCGGGTCGTTCGCGACATGACGCGCGGGGGCGTGCCTTTTCCGTTCGGCGAGCGATAGCGCATGGAAAACGCCGATTTCTTCATGGGTCTGGCCCAACAGGCGCTGTGGATCACGGCGCTTGCGGCCGCGCCCGTGCTGATCCCGGCGCTGATCGCGGGCCTCGTCATCGGCATGGTGCAGGCCGCGACGTCGATCAATGAACAGACGTTGAGCTTCATTCCCAAGCTGCTGGTCGTGGGCGGCATGCTGGTGCTGTTCGGCGGCTCCATGATGGTGCTGATCGCCGACTTCACCCGTGAAATCTTCGAGCGCATCCCGGACCTCCTCCAATGATCGCGCCGGGCTTTGTGGGCGTGGAGACGCAGCTCTGGGTCTGGCTGATCGCCATGATCCGGCCAGGCGCGGCCTTCATCGCAGCGCCGGTATTCGGCGCGCCCGCCGTCCCGCTCCAGTTGCGCCTGATCCTGGCCCTCGCGCTCGGCCTCGCGGCGCTCAACAGCGTCACGATCCAGCTGCCGCAAGATGGCGTCGCCAGCTTCGCGGGCGTGCTGATGGTGATGGGGGAAGTGCTGGCCGGCCTTGCCATGGGGTTTGCCGTGCAGATCGGCTACGCCGCCGCCTTCGTGGCGGGGGAGACGATCGGCAACGCCATGGGCCTCAACTTCGCGGCCATGGTCGATCCGTCTTCGGGTCAGGGCACCCAGGCGGTGGGCCAGTTCCTGTCGATCCTCGCGACCTTCCTGTTGCTCGGCATGGACGGTCACCTGCTGCTCGCCAGCTTCGTCGTGCAAAGCTATGTCGCTATTCCGCCGGGTGGCGCGCTGCTGTCCAACGACACCATCTGGCGCATGATCGAATTCGGCGGATCGCTGCTTGGCGCTGGCGTGACGGTGGCGCTGCCGGTCGCCTTCGCGCTGATATTGGTGCAGATCGTCATGGGCATGCTGTCGCGCGCGGCGCCCTCGCTCAACCTGTTTGCAGTCGGCATGCCGATGGCGATGATGGCCGGCCTCGTCCTGCTCGCCATTTCGGTGCCGATCCTGGCGGAAGGGATGACCGCCGCGCTCAAGGCCGGCCTGGAACAGGCGCGCGACCTGTCGGAGGGCCGCTGACATGGCCGGCGGGAGCGAAGGCGGCGAAAAGACCGAAAAGCCGACAGCCAAGAAATTGCAGGATGCCGCCAAGAAGGGCGATATCCTCCAGTCGCGCGAACTCGGCACCGCGCTGGTGGTGATGGCCGGGATCGGCTGCATGGCCGTAATCGGCCCGGCGCTGATCGACGCGCTGTCCGCCATGTTGGTGGAAGGATTGCGCTTCAAGCGGGAAGATATCGTCGATTTCTCGCCGGCCCGGCGGGGCGTGGAATTGCTGACGGGCATATTGCTGCCGGTTGCGGGCGTCATGTTGGCGACCTTCCTTGCCGCGGTCGCCGCGCCCGCGCTGCTGGGATCGCTCGGCTTTCGTCCCGGCGCGTTCACGCCCAAGCCCGAAAAGCTTAACCCGGCCGCGGGCCTCAAGCGCATTTTCGGCATGCAGGGCCTGATCGAGCTGGTGAAGTCCATCGCAAAGGTGCTGCTGCTGGGCAGCATCGGCGTTTGGATCATCTGGGACCGGCTGGCGGAGATCAGCGGGCTGGGGAAGGCAGGCGTAACCGCCGCCATCGCCGACGTTGGCAACATCTTCATCTTCACCTGCCTGGTCATGGCGGGCGGCCTGTTCCTGATTGCTGGCATCGACGTACCCGCGCAGATCATGCAGCGCGCCAAACGCCTTGGCATGACCAAGCAGGAAGTGAAGGACGAACATAAGGAAAGCGAAGGTTCGCCTGAGCTCAAAGGCCATATCCGCCGTCGCCAGTTCGAGGTGCTGAGCGGATCGACGCGCAAGGCGGTGCAGGACGCCAGCGTCATCCTGACCAACCCCACCCATTTCGCGGTCGCGCTGCGCTACAAGCCTGGCGTCGATGCAGCGCCTGTCGTCGTCGCACGCGGCAACGATGCCATCGCCGGGGCCATCCGCGAACTTGGCGACGCCAGCGGCGTGCCGGTGCTGCAATATCCTGAACTCGCCCGCGCCATTTACTTCACCAGCCGCGCCGGCCAGATCGTCAACGAAGGTCTCTATATGGCTGTGGCGACGGTGCTGGCCTTCGTGTTCCGTGTCGAAAACCGGATGGCCAGCGAAATGGACAGGCCCTTCATCACGATTCCCGAAGATCTGCGCTTCGATGCTGACGGCCGCAAGATTTAGCGCGGCATCCGGATAAGGCGACAACGAAGTAGACAGCTATCCCGTCGCGGCCGTCAACGGCGTTCGACGCCATTTCGGCTGTCCATTTCCCTGTCTCATGTCGTTGTTCTAAGTTAAAAATCATATATCTTTCAAACATTTGCAAAAAATTTAAAAATTTTTCGATCCGGCCCTAAAGTTTTTGCGCATCCGTCCGTCCTAGGATGTTGGGGACGTGTAAGGATGATGCGTCATGGACGATTTCATATCGCGGGCTGAACTGTCGCCGGTCGACCGGACGGTGGTGCGGTCGGCTGCGCCCACACAGGCGATCAAGCCCGTGACGGCCAGCCGCGCAAGCGACCGGGCGGATGACGATACGCGTTCCGCAGCCAATCCCGCCGTCCTTGTCGCCGTCGATTCGGATGTGGCGAGCGTCGCTGAATATGTCGAAGTGCATGCGCGCGTGTCCGAAATCCTGGCCGATCTGGGCAACGGCCTGATGGGCGTCGATGATGCCGCCGGTGCGATCCAGGCCATGATCCCCCGGCCAATGGTGCTCGTCCCGCTGCCGCCCGCCAGCCGGGAAGACGTGGAGCACGCCAAGGCGGTGGCCCGGCGGATCGTCGAGCGCGCCTCTTATGCGCATTCCGCCCAAGCGCACGTATCGCGCGGTGCGGTCGAGCAGATCACCGCGCCTTGACCGGTCGGTCACGTCGCTGAAAATCATTCCTAAAGGTCTCGCCGCTACTGCCGTTCTACCCTCTTGAAAGGACGGCGGATGAGTTCGATAGGCAGCACGGTTTTGGGAGCGCTTGGCGCGGGGTCGGGCATCGACACCTCAGCGCTCGTCCAAAGCCTGGTGAGCGCGACGCGCGACCCCAAGCAGCAGTCCATCACCAGCCGTCAAAGCCTCAACAGCTCGCGCATTTCGGCCCTGGCCTCTGCGATCAGCTCGCTCGACACCTTCGCCAACGCTCTGAACGAAGTGCTTGCCGGACCGAGCTATATCGGATCGGCCAGTTCCAACGACGCCAGCATCGCGTCGGTGACATTGCTGAGCGGCGGATCGCCGAGCGGCCTGCCCGCGCAGTTGACGGTCAAGCAGCTGGCCACCGCGCGTGTCCTGTCATCGGCCGCCGACCCGGCGGCGACCAGCGCGAGCCAGGTCGGAACCGGACAGATCACCATCACGGTTGGCAACGGCACCCCCAAGACGATCACGATCGACGCCAGCAACAACAGCTATGCGGGTCTTGCGGCCGCGATCAACGCCGCCGATAGCGGCGTGACCGCCCGCGTTGTCACCGACGCCGACGGCACGCGCCTGGTGTTCAAGGGCGCGACCGGCGAAGCCAACGATTTCAGCATGACGCCCGCATCCGGCAGCAGCGGCGTCCTCGCCGGCCTCAGCTTCGATGCGGCGACGGAAACCGGTTCGCTCACCAGCAATTCGGCCCCCCAAAACGCCATGATCACGCTGGATGGCGTGGACCATGAATATGCCAGCAACAGCATCGACGGGGCGATCGACTATCTGCGCATCGACCTCAACAAGGCGGCGCCGTCCTCCACGGTCACGCTGTCCCTGTCGCAGCCGACATCGGGCATTTCGGACCTGCTCAAGGAATTTGTCGACGCCTATAACACCTTGATGAAGGCGTTGAACACGGCGACCGCGGCGGGCGTTGACTCCTCCAGCGCAGGGGTGCTGAACGGCGTGGCCGCCGTCCGCGACATGAAGCGCCAGCTATCCAGCATCACCTCTGCCCAGCTCAGCGCAAGCGGCAGTTTCAGGACGTTGGCGGACATCGGCATCGCCACCAACCGGGACGGCACGCTCAAGCTCGATACGGCCCAGCTCGCCAGCGCGATCGAACGCGATCCGCAAGCTGTGACCAACATGGTCAATCCAAAGGTTTCCACGACCGCCAATCCGGGCTTGTCCAAGCTGATGGACACGGTTCGCGATACGATCGAGCAGGACGACGGCGCCATGAAGCAGGCGCAGAAGCGGTATGACACGCTGGCCAAGGACTTCACCGAACAGCTCAAGAAGCTGGACGAGCAGATGACCGACTATGAGGCGCAGCTCACCAAAATCTACGCCGCCATGGACACGCGCCTCAGCGCGCTCAAGGCGACGCAGAGTTACCTTGAACAGCAGGTCAAGGTTTGGACCAACAGTAATAATGATTGAATCGGGACGATAAGGCGATGTTCTATAGTCAGGGTTATGCAGGCGGTGCTGCGGCGCGGCGTTATGCGGCGGTCCATTCGGGCAGCCGGACCGAAGGCGCGACGCCGCACGGGCTGGTGAAGATCCTGTTCGACGAACTGCTGCTGGCGATGGATGCGGCGGCGCTGGCGGAACGTAACGGCGACCGGACGAAGGTTTCGGACAAGCAGGCCCGCGCCATGTCCATCCTGTTCGCGCTCGAATCCAGCCTGGACTTCGAAAAGGGCGGCGATGTCGCTACCGGGCTCGCGCAAATCTACCGTGAAGCGCGCCGTCTTCTGCTGAGCGGCGCCCAGGAGCGATCTGCAGCGCCCGTCGATCGCGCCCGTGCGATCGTGGGAGAAATCGCCGAAGCCTGGAACCAGATCGGCTGATCCAATTGCTGCTGGCTGGCCCGGTCCAGCGGGGTTGCACCCCCTGTCGGGCGAGGGTATAGGCGGCGCTCGCAAAGGGCGGCCCGGCGGGGGCCGCCTTTTTGCGTTTCGCGCAATCACGCGCTTGTGACGACCACATCAGTCCAGAAAGGGAAGGACCATGTCGATTACGCCGCTCATGCCCGTTTACCCCCGGTGCGATGTGCGTCCGGTCCGAGGCGAGGGCTGCTACCTGATCGGGGAGCGCGGCGAGCGCTATCTGGATTTCGCGAGCGGGATCGCGGTCAACCTGCTGGGCCATGGTCACCCGCGGCTGGTGCAGGCGATCGCGGATCAGGCCGCGACCCTGATGCATACGTCGAACCTTTACGGCATGCCGCTGGGGGAGAAGTTCGCGCAGCGCCTTGTCGATACGACCTTCGCGGACACTGTCTTCTTCACCAATTCGGGGGCCGAAGCGGTAGAGTGCGCGATCAAGACCGCGCGCCGTTACCATTATGCCAATGACGAGGCGCACCGGCACAAGATCATCAGCTTCGACAACGCCTTTCACGGGCGGACGCTGGGCACGATTTCGGCCACCAGCCAGCCCAAGATGCGCGACGGGTTCGAACCGCTGCTGCCCGGCTTTCAGGTTGTGCCGTTCAACGATCTGGATGCTGCAACGGCGGCTGTCGACGACAGCACCGCCGGCTTCCTGCTGGAGCCGGTGCAGGGCGAGGGCGGCGTGACGCCGGCGACGCAGGAATTCCTCAAGGGCCTGCGCCAGCTGTGCGATGAGAAGGGGTTGTTGCTGATCCTGGACGAGGTGCAGTGCGGCTATGCCCGCACCGGCACCTTCTTCGCGCATGAGCAATATGGCGTGACGCCGGACATCATGGCGGTCGCCAAGGGGATCGGCGCGGGTTTCCCGCTCGGCGCATGCCTCGCCACGGAAGAGGCGGCCAAGGGCATGGTGTTCGGCACCCACGGCTCCACCTATGGCGGCAACCCGCTTGCCATGGCGGTGGGCCTGGCCGTGCTGGAAGAAGTGCTGGCCGACGGTTTCCTCGATCATGTGAAGGCGATGGGCGCGCGTCTGCGCTCCTCGCTGGAACAGCTCATCCCCAATCATGACGGCATGTTCCAGGATGTGCGGGGCATGGGCCTGATGCTCGGCATCCGCATGAACGAGGCCTATGACGCGCGTGGGTTCGTGGCGCATCTGCGCGATCATCACGGCCTGCTTGCGGTATCGGCGGGGCAGAATGTCGTGCGCATCCTGCCGCCGCTCGTCATCGAGGAAAGCCATATCGCCGAAGCCATGGAGAAGATTTCCGCCGGCGCGCGGAGCTTCGCCGAGGCGAAAGCGGCCTGACCAGAACTTCCGTGCTCCGGCTTTGAGCCGGAGCCCAGGGCCTTTGGGCGTAATGTCCGGAACCTTGGGCTCCTGCTTTTTGCAGGAGCGCGACATTGTTTAGGGGCATGACATGCCAAGACATTTTCTGAACCTGTCCGACGCGGGCGGCGACGCCATCGCCGCGATGATCGCCGACGCGATCGACCGGAAGGCGGCGCGGATCGGCAAGCCCAGGGGCGCTGCGGATGCCGACGCCCCGCTCGCGGGCCATACGCTCGCAATGATTTTCGAGAAGAATTCGACCCGCACCCGTGTCAGCTTCGACATGGCGATCCGCCAGCTTGGCGGCACCTCGCTCATCCTCGACGGCGCGACTAGTCAGCTTGGACGCGGCGAAAGCATCGCGGACACCGCCCGCGTCCTTTCCCGCATGGTCGACGCGATCATGATCCGCACCGACGATCATGCCAAGATCGAGGAAATGACGCGTCATGCCACTGTCCCCGTCGTCAACGGCCTCACCGACCTGTCGCACCCGTGCCAGATCGTCGCGGACCTGCTGACGGTGGTCGAACATGGGCTGGCCTTGCCGGGTAGCCAGTGGGCGTGGTTGGGTGACGGCAACAATGTCCTTCATTCGATCATCGAGGCGGCGGGCCTGCTGAAGTTCGACGTGCGCGTGGGCGTGCCGGAAGGCTATGATCCCGATCCCACCTTTGCCGAGGCGGCCCGCGCTGCGGGCGCCAATATCACCCTGACGCGCGATGCAGCGGAGGCAGTGAAAGGGGCGGATGTCGTCGTTACCGACACGTGGATATCCATGGGGCAGGCCCACGCCGAGGAAAAGCTCGCGGCGATGATGCCCTATCAGGTGACGCCTGCGCTGATGGCGCTGGCCAAGCCCACCGCCAAGTTCCTGCATTGCCTGCCCGCGCATCGCGGCGAGGAAGTGGTGGCGGACGTGATCGACGGTCCGCAATCGCTGATATGGGACGAGGCGGAAAACCGCATTCATGCGCAGAAATCCGTGTTGCTCTGGGCGCTCGGGCGGCTCGATTGAGAAATGAGGAGGGCCGCCCTATCTAGGCGGTCTGCCCGCATCATCGGATGCTTATCTGTTCTGTCGCTTCGCGCGCCGGACGAACGGAGCCTTATCTTGACCGCCGACCATATTGACCAGTGCCTTGGCTTCACCATCCCCGCGCGGCACGCGCGCGGGCGGGTGGTGCGGCTTGGCCCCGTGCTGGACCAGATTCTTGCCGCCCATGCCTATCCGCCGCCGGTCGAACGGCTGCTGGCGTCAGCGCTTGTGCTCGCGGCGCTGCTCGGGAGCACGCTGAAGCAGGAAGGTGGGCAGTTGACCCTGCAGGCGCAGACGGAAACGGGCGTCGTCAGCCTGCTGGTCGCGGATTACAAGAATGGCGACCTGCGCGGCTATGCCAAGTTCGACGCCGACCGCCTGGCGGAGCTGGGCACGGACCCGTCGCTCTTCGGTCTGTTCGGCAAAGGCTATCTGGCGATCACCTTCGACCTCGCCGAAACCGGTGAACGGTATCAGGGCATCGTGCCACTGGAAGGCCAGTCGTTGGCCGAGGCGGCCGAACATTATTTCTTCCAGTCGGAACAGATCCCGAGCGTCATCCGGATCGCGACACGCCACGATGCGGGCGAGGGCTGCGTCGCCGCGGGCATGCTGCTCCAGCATCTTCCGGAGGGCGAGGTCGGTCGCGAGCGGCTTCATGTGCGGCATGACCATCCCGAGTGGGAGCATGTGCAGGTGCTGGCGGAGACGCTGAAGCCGGAAGAGCTAACGGATCATACGCTGCCGCTGACAGACATTTTGTGGCGCCTGTTCCACGAGGAAGAGGAAGTGCGGGTGACGGAGGAAGGCGCCGTAGCCAAGGGATGCCGTTGCGACCTGGCGCACATCCGCGACGTGATCGGCCGTTTTCCGGCGGCGGAGCGTGCCGAGATGGCGGACGAGGAAGGGGTGATCGGGGTCGATTGCGCTTTCTGCTCGCGCGTCTTTCCGCTGACACTCGAAAGTTTTCAGACGCATTGATGAACGGTTGCCGCCGCCGCTTTGAAATTGAGGCGAACCGTGCCACTTTCGTTATGAAATCGCCGCAATTGCCCGCCAAGGGCACAGTGCCGGGCGTCGACGCCGGCGGCGAATCGATCGGAACGGGCGTAAGCATGACCACGGCTTTGGTGCGGACATTCTGGGTCGCGGCGGCGATGATGGCGGCCGCAAGCGCCAGTGCGGCAAACGCGCCGGTACCTGCCGCCCTGCAGACGCTGGAGCCGGGCGAATGGGAATTGCGCGGCCGGGGCGAAGGGGCGGAGGTGCGCAAGCTGTGCGTCACCGACCTGCGCCAGTTGCTTCAGGTCCGCCACGGCAAGGCGCTCTGCCGCAGCTTTATAATAAGCGATGCGCCACACGACACGTCCGTGACCTATGATTGCGCGGCCGCGGGGAACGGGCGCACCGACCTTCGGGTGGAAACATCCCGTCTGGTGCAAATCCGGTCGCAGGGCGTGGCCGAAGGCGCGCCCTTCGCCTTCGCTGCGGAAGGCCGGCGGGTCGGCGCTTGCGCGGGATGAGGCATGCGCCGCCGCTTGCTTTGCGGCGACGCGGGCTTTAGCGCGAAGCCATGGTTGCCAATAACGGAAAATTCGCCGTCGTCCTGCTTTCGGGTGGGCTCGACTCCATGGTTGCAGGTGCGCTGGCGCGGGAATCCGGCTACCGCCTCCTTGCCCTGTCGATCGACTATAACCAGCGCCACCGGGTCGAGCTGCGCGCGGCCGCGCGAGTGGCCGAATCGCTGAACGCCATCCGGCATATCGTGCTGCCACTCGATCTCACGGCTTTTGGCGGATCGGCGCTGACGGCAGATATTGCCGTGCCAAAGAGCGGGGTGGGGGCGGATATCCCCGTCACCTATGTTCCGGCGCGCAACGCCATCTTCCTCTCGCTGACCCTGGGCCTTGCCGAAGTTGCGGGGGCGAGCGATGTCTTCATCGGCGTCAATGCCCTCGATTATTCGGGCTATCCGGATTGCCGGCCGGAGTTCATCGACGCTTTCCAGAAAATGGCGACGCTGGCCACCAAGGCGGGGGTCGAGGGTCATCCCATACGGATCAACACGCCGCTGCAATATATGAGCAAGGCCGACATCGTGCGGGAAGCCGACCGGCTGGGGCTGGACGCCGGGATCAGTTGGTCCTGCTACGACCCGACGCCCGACGGCCGGCATTGCGGGCTGTGTGACAGCTGCCGGCTGCGATCGAAGGGGTTCGAGGAGGCAGGCGTGCCGGACCCCACACGCTACGCCGCGCGGCCCTGAAAAGGCGGCGGGACGATGAGCTACGCGGTCAAGGAGATGTTCCTGACCCTGCAGGGTGAAGGCGTGCAGGCGGGCCGTCGCGCCGTGTTCCTGCGCTTTGCCGGCTGCAACCTGTGGAGCGGGCGCGAACAGGACCGGGCGAGCGCGATCTGCCGTTTCTGCGACACGGATTTCGTGGGTACAGATGGCCTTGGCGGCGGGAAGTTTGCCGATGCGGACAGTCTGGCGGACGCCGCGCTGGGTTTTTGGGGAGACGGACGGGAAGGGCGCTACATCGTCCTGACGGGCGGCGAGCCGATGCTCCAGATCGACGATGCGCTGGTCGATGCGCTGCATGCCCGGCATTTCACCATTGCCATCGAAAGCAACGGTACGCTGCCAGTGCATCCGGGCGTCGATTGGATCTGTATCAGCCCCAAGGCGGGCAGCGATGTCGTTCAGCGGTCAGGCCATGAACTCAAGCTGGTATGGCCGCAACCGGGGGGTGGACACAGCGTGGCCGAGGTCGATGCCATGGCGGCGTGGCCGTTCGACCATCATCTGATCCAGCCGCTGGACGATGTTCGGGCCATCGACAATGCCCGTTCGGCCATTGCGCTGGTCATGGAACGGCCGCAGTGGCGGCTGACGGTGCAGGCCCATAAATATCTGGGCCTGCGTTGACCGTTCAGGGTTGGCCCACGCCGGTCTTCTCGTTCCATGCCCGATGGCAGGCGGGCTGAAGCACGCCCTTCTTCCAGCAAGCAGGGTCTAGCGACGGCATGGCGACCGCATAGTCATAGCCCGGCGTTCCGTAGAATTGCTCGCCGGCGAGTATCGTTGCCTTCTTGATAGAGCCAAGCCCCTTGCGCGCGACATCGCTCAGCGTGCCGCGATCGGCAAAGATCGCATCCCGCCCCACGACCGCTGCGGCCTGGCAGAATCCCTTCTGTGCCTGAACCGTCGAGTAGCTGGAATAGATGCGGGTGTTGTACATGTCGGAAGCGGACTGGCCTGCCTTTCCCTTGCCCACCGTGCGTTGGAAATAGCCGAGCAGCGCTGCCTGAGCCGCGTCCAGCTCCGCATCATGATGCGCGATCATGGCGTTATAGTTGCTCGTCGTCAGCAGCGTGCGGTCGAAATCGCATTGGAGCGCGGCGACATTGAGCGCGGCGCGCAGATTCCAGGCGAGCCCGGCCTTGACCTCCGCTGCGGTCGCGCCGGGCAAGCCCAAGGCCGTTGCGGCCGTTGCGTCGGTAAATGGCGGCGCGCTCAGGTCAGGGGGAGTCCAGAAAAATTGCGCCTGCGCCGGTTGCGACAGCAATGGCGCGATCAGGATCGCCGACGCAGTTGCGATGCGGCGTAAAAACAAACCAAATGTCATGAATCCACCCTCTCAAGGAAGCCCGCCTGCGCTCCCGCATCTTGTTTCTCATCATGCGCCTGCACGGGCGCTGAATGACAGCCTACCCCTATTGATCCGAAACGACTTCCGTCGGTTCCGTCGTCGCCTTCTCCTGCGCGGGCGCTGCCGGCGCGCTGGTGTTGGAGGTTGCGTTGCCGCCCGGCATGGCGGCGGACGCGCCTTCGCCCTGTACGCCGTCCAGATCGGTCATCGCGTCGGTGGCCGTGCCGTCCACGACCTCCATGTCTTTCATCTGCACTTTCGTGCTTGTCTCATCCTGCTTTCCGCAGGCGGCAAGGGGAAGGCAGCCGAGAAGCAGCGCAGCGGTAAGGGCGGTCGTAGCGGTGCGGCGCATCCGGTTCTCCTCGGAAGGGTTGATGTCCGGTGGCCAACCGGCAAATGACGGGGCAACCCTAGCCGCCGGTTGCACATTGCTCAAGTGCCGGGCCGCACCGCCGTAGATTGTTGAGAAAGGACGGGAAGTGGGCCCTGAGAGCAGCGTCGAGCGCCGCCATCGACGCGTTCCCGCCCACCGCTGCGACGCTGGTGACGGGAAATTCGCTGATGCCGCACGGAACGATGCCGCCGAAATGGGACAGGTCGGGATCGACGTTGATCGAAAATCCGTGCAGCGTCACCCAGCGGCGGACGCGAATGCCGAGCGCGCCGATCTTCGCCTCGCGCCCGTCCCGGTCCTCGGTCCATATGCCGATACGTCCGTCCGCTCGGCGGGCGGCGACGCCCAGTTCGGCCAGCGCGGCGATCATCCAGCCTTCCAGATGATGCACGAAATTACGGACGTCCCGTCCCCGCTCGCGCAGGTCGATGTTGAGGTAGCCGATCCGCTGGCCTGGCCCATGATAGGTGTAGCGCCCGCCACGGCCCGCGTCGTGGACCGGGAAGCGGGGGTCGATGAGCTCTGCAGGGTTGGCGCTGGTGCCGGCCGTGTAAAGCGGCGGATGCTCCAGCAGCCACACGCGTTCGGGCGCCTGACCTTCGAAGATGGCGGCGGCGCGCGCTTCCATGTCGGCCAGCGCCGAAGGATAATCGACTGGCGCGGTTTGCATTCGCCATTCGACGGATGCGGGAAAGGCGGATGGGTCGGACGCGGCGACGGACATGGGCTTTCCTTGACTTGGGCGGGGCGAGCGATCAAGTCTCGGGCCGCATTTTCAGGATAGTTCAGGCGAGCACCAAGATATGGCGACGATGTCGATCGGCAAGGCGTGGGAGGAAGCGGTAGCCTTCGTCGCGCGGGAAGCGGCTTTGCTGCTGCCTGTCGCCCTGCTGTTCGTGGCGCTGCCGATCGTCCTGCTTCAGGAGATGACGCCGGCCGCGCTGGTGCAATGGTCCTCGACAATGAAGGGGCCGATGCCGCCGGTGCCCCCCAGTTACTGGCTTAGTCTGACACTTGCGATCCTGCTGATCTGGTTCGGGTCTTTGACGCTTTTCGCCCTGGCGCTGCGACCGGGGATCAGCGTTGCCGAGGCATTGAGGCTCGCGCTGCATCGCTTGCCGGTGCTCATCGGAACGAGCGTGCTGGCGGGGCTGCTTCTGTTCGTCGCCCTCCTTGTGGTGTCCGCCCCTCTCGTCATGGTGGCGGGCTATGCGGGGCCAGTCATCGCCATGGTGGGCGTGGGGCTGTTCATCGGGACGCGGCTAGCGCTCCTCAATCCGGTGGTGATCGACGACAATCTGGGCGTACTGGCGTCGCTCAAGCGCGCCTGGGCGCTGACGAAGGGCGGCTTTTGGCGCATCTTCGGCTTCCTTGCGATCGTGCTGGTGCTGTCGACCATAGCGGGATCGGCGGCGCAGGCCGTGTTCGGCGTCCTCGGCGGGCTGGTCGCGGGCGTCGATGGCGCGCGGCTGGTGGGCGGCATCGCGTCGGCCGGCGTGTCGGCCGTGGTGCAGGTCTATATGCTAGTGATGCTGGCGCGGCTCTACCGTCAGGCGGCGGGCTGATCCAGCAGCGGCACATGGGGCGCGGCGTCGCGTGGCAGGACGCCGGCGAGCCGCGGGTCGGCAAAGGTCTCGACTTCCCGCGCATAGGGGACGAAGCCCGCCTTGATGTAGAATCCCAGGGCGGCCGGGCTGTCGAGCGTGCAGGTATGGACCCAGAAACGGTCGACGCCCTTGCGCCAGGCAAGCGATTTGGCCTGCGCCATCAGCCATTGGCCGAACCCCTTGCCGGTCAGTCCGGGCGCGAGGCCGAAGAAGCTCAACTCGCAATCCGGGGCCGAGCGGAAGTCCAGTTCCAGCAATCCCACTTCCGCGCCCCGTGGATCCGTGACGGCATAGACCTCCACATCGGGGTGATGGATGATCGCGCGCAGCATGGCGTCCGGCATGACGAGGCGGGAAAACCACAGCCACGGCTCGCCCACGCGGCGGAACAGGGTGCGATAGGCGTCGGGGTCCGGCGTCTTCCACCGGACGAGGCGCAGCGGCGCGGCGGGTATCGGCGCGGGCCTGGGCCGATCCAGCATTTCCAGATGCGTGACGATGGTCG
>Ga0315899_10003292_pt1 | contig 17647 bp, 12 predicted proteins | sample LakEriMetagenome_2_FD_203518 | JGI IMG/M metagenome (GOLD analysis project Ga0315899, IMG submission 203518) | Freshwater fungal communities from buoy surface, Lake Erie, Ohio, United States - Buoy 4 MA112 | ecosystem: Environmental > Aquatic > Freshwater > Lake | place: USA: Lake Erie, Ohio... | reverse complement strand
TCCTAGACCTTACTGTTTAATGGAGCAATTCACTATGGCTGATCAGTGGGAGTTTTACCCATCCCAGGTGGACGGAATGTCTGCTTCGATCTATGTGAATCTATCCTATCGTGAATTTTCCCGTTTTGCTCACGCAAACCAACTCGCTTGGATGAGTATACGTTTTCTCCAGCAAAGGGAAGACGGTCTTTCGCATCCAGAAGAGTTTGAGTCCCTATGCGCGATTGAGGATGCGTGCATCGACAAACTAGAAGAGGGGGGCGTGGAAGCGCATTACGTCGGACGCAATACTTCTCAAGGTGGTCGCGATTACTTTTTTTATACCAGTGATGGGTCACAAGTTGAGAAGCTCCTTTGCCAAGCGATGGTTCAGTTCCCAGACTACGAATATGAGGTCGGTCATCGCCAAGAAACCGACTGGTCGACCTACCAAACATTTCTGCTTCCTTCGCCGCGGGACATGCAATTAATCCAAAACGAACATGTAATCCGTAAACTTGAAGAATCGAATGATCTGCTTACGACTCCACGGACCGTACTGCATTGGATCTACTTCTCTGATCATTTGACGCGCGAGAATTTCGTAGAAAAGTCCTTGGCGATAGGGTTTACTATAGATCATCGAATCGAACCGAACGCCGATAATCAAGAATGGGGCGTCGTTTTGGCTCGGCAACATCCCGTCGATTATTGGTCCATTGCTGACGTAACGCTGACCCTCTTTGATCTTGCTAGTGAGTTCGGGGGAGTTTATGACGGATGGGAAACGCCAGTCGTTACAAGCCCAGCAAACTTTGATTCCATGGAATAGCTCAGTTCTGGTTATTAGATTCAAGCGGATGGAATTCTCGATTAGCAGACCCGATTTCGTCCACTCTTTTTCGCTTCGTAAAGCTTTTCGTCGGCTAGTGCAATCAACTGCTCTGGTTTTTCGGGATTCGGTAATGAGCTAAATTCTGCGACCCCGAGGCTGATGGTGATTGGCAATTCGCCTTCCGATATTGGAAAAGGCTTTGCAACAACCGCTGCGCGACATCTCTCCGCAACTGCCACGCCTTCTTCGTAATCGACGCCCGCTAGTAAGATTGCAAACTCTTCGCCGCCATACCTTGCAAAAACATCGTGCTGTGCGATGACTTCACTAACCCTTTTGCCTATCTCGCGCAGCACGTCGTCGCCTGCTAAGTGGCCGTGTATGTCGTTCACAGTTTTAAAATGGTCAATGTCCAATAGTATAAGAGTCAATGCTGTTCCACGGTGATCTGCTTTGCTAAACTCTCTACCGATGACATCCATGAAGTAGCGTTTGTTAAAGGTCCCGGTGAGCCCATCGCGTGTCATCATCGAGTAAACCGTCTCGTGATACTGAAGCTCAATGGAGTTGCTGGAGAGAAACTTGTAAATGAAGCTTCCAAATTGAACGCAATCACCCGATTCTAAGTTCGCTTTTTCGATTCGGACATCATTGACGTGCGTTCCATTCGTACTGCTCAGGTCGACGACGGTATAGCCATTTTCGTTTCGATCAATTTTAGCATGTCGACGTGAAACAGATGGATCGTCGACGACGATATCCGATGACTGGTCTCGCCCGACTACGAGTCTCTCTTGAGTCAGCTCCACCAGTCGTCGGTTTAAATCCAGTGGGTAGATCTGCAACAAACAGCCGGCCGTTGGGTCGTTGGGTTTTATCGAAACGGTAGGGGTGGCAATTGTGTGTTCCCAAGTTACAGGGGCAGATGCTGTAGTCATATTCTATGACAACTCCAAACTACTGATCGCAGATCATATTACGAATCGCCACGGTGAAAATCCGCGACTATTTATGCCGTAGCATGGCTTTCGATGTCAATCGAGTCGCTCTGAGTCGGCTGATTTGGTGCTGCAATCTAGCGTGTATAGAAAGATATATCGGTTGTGCCGATTGTACCGACTTTGGAGCCAAGAAACGGGCTGGAGTGCCCATTTCAAGTTCGTTAAACAACCAGCATCGACTAAAGCAGTAAGCCTGTCAGCGAGGGCAAATTCCCCTGGTAATTCCCTTGCTTATGCGTCGATTTATGGTCTTTCGTATATGCAAAGTCTCGGCACTAGGCTGGTGGCAAGCCTAGTGCCCGTCTCCAGCCGCTCAATTGACCTAGGTGTGTGCTTTCGTGATTAAGTATAAGGTAGGAAACGGCCACGCCTCGGCACCCCCACCTCGTTTGCCAACGTTCTAGTGGTAAACCCATGCTCCAAATGTTTGGGTCCACATTTTCTAGTGCAGACAGTACAGAATCCTTTCCTTTTTCCAGTTCCTCTAGAATCAAGTGTTTGGCAGGATAGATAGACCTATCCATCTGAGGAGAAGATTTCATTCCGTAAGGATTGTCGATTGGATCAACGATTTCTCCGTTGGAAATCAAGCCCGCAATAACGGGGCGGTACGTTTTCAAATGGCAAAGAACCCAAGCGGCATGATTTAGTGGTTTGGGTAGGCTTCCCGAGGGCTGAGCTACCATTTGGGGGTCTTCAAGATCGGCGACTAAGGACAGTAGATAGCTATGATTCTTTTCGAAACCGTGCCACAAGCCTTTTACCAGTGGATCCATTTATAGTCCTGGAATTTTCGGGGATTGAATTTGAGAATTTACGAAAGATAAAGCATTTTAACAGAGTCTATCCTCCCGTGACCATGCGTTTGAAGAATCTATTAGAATAAAGTTCGCACGATTGGTGGGGACCGCAATCATGCCGGCACACTAACTTGCCATCCTCCTCCGAACAAAAGTGAACAAGAGATTGAGATTATGGAAGTCATTTTCACACTGCTTGGTCTCTTCGTTTTTATCGTAATCTTTGCCGTAGTTGGACATGGTGTTTGGGTCGTCTTGGCTGCTATCGTTCGTACATTCAGCGGAATCTCAAATCCATCTACGAGTGTACCTACCACGAACTCTGCCGAGAACGATCTTGCGCAGAGTTATTTAGCCATCGATCGTCTGTATCGCGGTAAAGTGATCTCGATCGAATCGTTTCAGCAGTCCTGTTCGATTTTAGAAAAAGCTGCAGTACAGCAGGGGATAGTATTACCGTGGATCCCGTCGAAACACTTGGTATCGAATATACTTGCACAAGGTGATGCAAGCGCAGAAGCGATTCTCAATTCCTCAACGGAAACGATCGAGTCTGTGCCCTTTACCTCTGATATGGGCCATGTTTCGACAATGCAACCCGAAGCGATGGTGAAGCCATCGCAGGAAATCCATCCGCTCGAACAAGAGTATTCGCCCTCAGCTCCTCCGCTGATAGACTCTATCGCATCGCAAACGAGAAAAACCTTAGGCAACGTTCTTCAGCAGTTTCTGAGTGAAAAGAATATTCATTGGGGAGAACTCGTCAGCGCGATGCTCATCGTGGGTAGTGCTGTCGGTTTAATTCTCAGTCTCAGAACCGAATTGAATCGATTGATTCCGATGTTTCCGTCGGTACTTTTCTTTCTTGTTACGCTCGCGATTCACTTAGCTGGTTTCTACACTTTGAAAAGATGGAAGCTCCCGTCGACTTCTCGAGGTTTGCTGGTTTTGGGGGCAGTCATGATGTGCGTTACATCGCTAGCGACGGTGCTACTAACAGAACAATCCAGTGCACCGGTTCACGCGTTGGTACCGATAGTTGCAGGATTAATAGGGTTTGGGGTTCTGTCTCATTTGTCGAGTGCAAGTTTATTTCCAGGCATGAGGCCTCTGTGGACGATTGCCGTTTCTTTGAGTGCCGTTGCTCCGCTTTTATTAGGTCATTGGTTAGAACCTGAGATACAACTCGACCAGTTAAAGTGGGCCAGCAACATTACAGTGGTTGGACCACTGATCGCCATTATGGGTTTGATGGTTTACCATTTCGGATTTCGAAAGCGTGGCAGTTCCATTTCTCTGAGATCGCAGCTTCGATTGTTAGGTATAACTTTTGTTGGGTCGCTCTTTGCTGGCGGATTAATACTCTTTTTGCTTCGAGGAACGCCAGGCGGTTTGATGTCGTTGTCATTGATGCTTTCGGTGCTTGGCGGGTTAATGGTTTGTGCAGGTTCCATTATCTCCTTTGAAAGCAATGACCAGGAGTCTCGGGTAAGTGCTGAGTTAAGCGATTCTTTGATTGATCGCGTGTCGGTAATTGGTAGCGCAATCTCGTTTTTGGGAGCGGGGGTGATGGTGCTATCCTTGGGAAGCGCTTGGAATAGTTCTTCTTTGTTTTTGGAGACGGCCTGTTTCAATGCGATCGTCAGTATCATTTTGGTGCTTTTGTGGAGACATCCTACCCTGACTGCCATCGCTTCAGCCTTTGGTACGGTTTCTTGTTGGCTTCTCGTGCACCGATTGTCTGGTAATTTCCCGGCCCCCAACATGCAATGGGGTTGGTTGCTCCGGGCGATGGAAACGGTTCGTAGTTCGGGAACGTTTCTCGTGTTGGCGGGGATTTTTGGGGGAATTGCTCTCAATTCGAGTTACCGCCATCAAGTTATTCTGTTCGTTGCGGGAGCACTCACAGGCATGGCGGGGTTAGGGATCGCAGGCTATCTCGGTTGCACTGCGACCGCCCTGGGGCCACACGCATACTCGATTGTCTGTTTTGCCCTCGTCGGCTCAATAGTAGTGTTGTTCTGTCCCATCAGAGCAAGAATGGAACCTGCCGTCATCGGAAGTGTCTTTTTATTGTTCTCCTGGTTCATGCTAGCGAGGCCCTCAACGGAGATCAGTGCTCGTTGGGGTATCAATACATCGTTCGTGGAAGATTTTGCAGCATTTACTCTTTCTGGGCATGCGATCACTACAGTTTTGATTGCTTCAGCCGTCAGTTTAACGCGTAGGGAGTCGATTGGGGTTCGGGTGTTGCCGCTCGTTGCTCGGCGATTACGAGAGCCACGCATGGAACATTGGATCAGTGATACGGGGTTGGTTTCTGCTGCGGTGTGCACTCCCCTGTTGATTCGTATCGAACCTTCCTTGCATTGGTTATGGCAAGCCTCGGTTTTGGCGATACTTGCGGTTTGTTGTTGGGCTGGATGGATGTTGGGGCGTGGGAATGCGAGGGAATCGCTAGGGTGGTTCGTAAGTGGTTGCTCCCTTTGTTTCTTTTTAGCATTGGGCTTCGATCGAGTTTTTCCATCGGGGGTGTTGGTCAGTTCGAGTTTATCGATTGCGATCGCATGTGTCGTTTTCCTTGGTACGTTGTGTTCGATTTACTTTTTGCGTCCGACTCGTATCGCGCGCAGTAAGATTAAGCTCAAGGCTTGGGGGACGAGTTATGGGGACGGGCTGCTCATCACCGTGTCTCTATTGTTTTTAGCTCATTGGTTGGTTGAGTCGAGGGATTGGTGGCAAGCCGTTTTGTACTCACGAGCCAACGCCAGTGTTTGGACAGTCAGTCTTGTACTGCTTTTTCTCTGCGCGATAACGCTCACCGCGGTACGTCGACGTTCGCTTTACATCTGGTTAACAGGTGGCATGAGCACCATTGTGGTATTTACCATGTTCGGGATTTGGTCTCCGCAGGGGGGGGACGAAGTAGCTTTCGTTTATCTTCTTTTGGGGGCTCCGCAGTTGGTTGCTGGGATCGCCAGTGCGATCGACGTATTCCAACGCAAACAACCACTATCGGGATTGTCTACCAAGGGGCGTTATGAATCCGTGGTGGCACAAGGGACCATATTCTGTTGGATCGTCGTGACATGGTTAGGCTATCTAGGTAATCTCGAAAGTCCAACGACTCGCGCGTGTGGATTATGGTCTCCAGTAGGAGCATTGTGGGTTACTGTCGGATTGACTTCGTTTTGGTTGGGTAGCCATGTCGTGCTGCGACGATTGTTCGTTGCTTATTTTCTGACGGGTTCGCTATTTGTCTCATTGAATTTACCGATCGCTATTACGAGAACGTTTGCGACCAAACTGGATGTCGCAACGACTTTATCGCTGATGATCGTTGGCGTGACGCTGCAAATTTTCATCGTTTCTTTTTATGTATTGCGGGGAGATCAAATCCCAAGTTTTGTTCGGCGTTATCTCAAACAGGATGAGCAAGCGGGGCAGGCCGAGGCGATTCGTTTATGCTGGAACTACTCGAATTTGATGGGTCTCGGTTTGGGACTATTATGTTTGCTTGTTGCGATTGAGTCCACGAATCCTGAGGTCGTGCGTCTTCAAGCGTTAGCCGTTTCTTTACTTGCTTTCGCAAATGGTTTGTTAGTGCGACGAGCGACTGAGGAGACCTCGCCAGCGGCCTTGCCATTGATACCAGCATTATTGAATCGATATCTAATGGTGATTTTTATTTCGCTTTTTATGTTGTTCGCCGTATGGGCCCGTTTGGAGAGCTTGGACACGAGTATACTTATATCGAAGCGTGTTTTACGGGCTGCAGCTATCGTGGTCGCTACGATCATAGGTTTAGGCTTTGCTTATGCATGGCTCCGTCGATCAGAAGCCAGCAAAAGCACCAACGAGGTGGAGCCAACAAGTCGCGAGAGTTCGGCAATCGGTAGCTCATTCGCTTTTCTACGTGACTTTTCGAGTCGGAAGTCAATCGATCGTTCGATTCGAGAAAGTTGGCCTCAAACGCTTGGTAATATTTGGATCGGGGCGACTTTCCTCGCCTTGTTATTTCTTTTCGGTGGCTTTGTTGCGATTTTGGCAACCACATCGGCTCAATTTAGAGCGGTATCTGAGTTGATCGAAAAAAGGAACTTTGCGGTAGAAGCAATTTGGATCGCTCTGCTCACGGGAATATGGGCGGCGCATCTAATTGTTCAAGCCCTGCGGACGGCATGGAACATCGCCCAATTTCCCGATTCGCTGCGAAGTCTTTACGTTTATATTGCTGAGGTCGCAGTCGTCCTGGCTGGGGCAATTCTCGTTTCTATCTTCCCTGAGTGGTTCCGATTACCGATGCGGGAGTACTGGCCCATTCTCATGTTGGTAACAGCAGCTGTAGTGCAGGGAGTGGCGATGATGTTAAAGCAAGCGGGTGTTTCGGCAGTGGGAGATCCGTTGCATAACACGAGTCTATTGATACCGCTCGTTGCTCCGCTAGCCATGTTGTTTATTGCGACCGATGCGTCGCTCGAAATGGTTCTTGCCTTGGGGGCTGTGTTCTATTTCTTCTTAGGGGCGACTGAGCGATCACGTAACCTAGCGATGATCGGTGGTACGTTTGCCAATGGAGCGTTGCTGAGTTTTTGGAACAGATTTGAGTCATTGGATTTTGCGGAGCATCCTCAGTTATGGTTGATTCCACCGGCGGCGTCGATTGTCTTGGCCACTCACGTCGAGCGGGATCGAATCCCCAAGGAGGCGGCGTCTTGGTTACGATATCTGTGCATGGCAACCATCTTCTGCAGTTCGAGTAGCGAGATCTTGATTCAGGGCTTAGGGCGAAGTCTTTGGCCGCCAATGGTATTAATGGTGCTGAGTCTGCTGGTTGGCTTTTTGGGGATTGCGTTTCAGGTTAAGTCTTATTTATACAGCAGTCTGCTATTCACGCTCTTTGCGGTGGTGGCGATGGTAGCTCATGCCCAGCAGAGCGTGCAGCATACGTGGCCATGGTGGGTTCTTGGGATCTCACTTGGGATCGGAATAATGGTCTTGTTCGCCATGTTTGAACGCAAAAGGGATCAATTGACCAAATTATCGGAACGGCTCAGAAGTTGGGAATAGCGGCCGAGGGAGCGATCATCATAGGGAAACGAATGGGGATTTAGGAAGCTTTTCCGTAGGTGCGGCCGGGAGCAGATCAACATTTCGATCTATTTGGCTCGGAGCAATCCTCCGCCATCGATTCCGGCTTGACATCTTTAGACAATCCTAAATCATTTGCTTCTAGAAATTTAGGATCCCACGAACCCAACTCTTGCCATTGTTTGAAGGTTGTTGATGAAGATTCACGAATATCAAGCGAAAGAGCTTTTTCGAAAAGCTCAGGTCCCTGTTCTATCCGGATTTGTTGCTAGAACGCCGGATGAAGCCAAGTCGGCATTCGAAAAATTGGGTGGCCCGATCGCGGTGGTTAAGGCACAGGTGCACGCAGGAGGACGGGGCAAGGGAACCGTTACTGAGGTACCATCCCAACGAGGGGTGCAGTTGGTAAAGTCGGGCGAGGAAGCAGCAACTGTCGCCAAGAATTTGATCGGCAATCACTTGGTCACTGTACAAACGGGGGCTGAGGGTTCTATTGTCAACCAGGTATTCGTTGAGCAAGGCTGCAAGATTGCACGTGAGCTTTATCTCGCTGTCGTGGTTGACCGAGCGGCGATGAAGCCATTGCTCATGGTTAGCAGTGAAGGTGGCGTAGAAATTGAGAAAGTCGCTGCTGAGACTCCGGAAAAGATTCTTCGGGAGCACTTTGATCCGAAGGTTGGTTTGCAGAGTTTCCAAGTTCGCAAGCTGTGCAAGAAGTTAGGCATTACCGGCGATGCTGCGAAGAGCGCGGACTTCTTCATGAAGAGCCTCAGCCGATTGTTCGTCGAACTCGACTGCTCGATGGCGGAAATCAATCCGTTGGTGATCACGGAAGACAATAAGATGATTGCGTTGGATGCCAAGATCACGTTTGATGACAATGCGTTGTATCGTCATCCTGATCTCAAGGAGTTGCGAGATCTCGCCGAAGAGGAGCCAGCTGAAATTCGAGCGGCTAACACAGGGCTCAGCTATGTGAAGCTCGACGGCAACATTGGCTGCTTGGTCAATGGTGCAGGTTTAGCCATGGCGACGATGGACATCATCAAGTATCACGGCGGGGCGCCAGCGAATTTCTTGGATGTTGGGGGTGGTGCCAACACGCAACAAGTGACCGAGGCATTCCGGATCATTCTGTCCGATCCGAATGTAAAAGCCATTTTGGTCAACATCTTTGGTGGCATTGCTCGTTGCACGACGATAGCCCAAGCCATTATTGAAGCATCAAAGGAAGTTGGATTCTCGGTTCCGCTGGTCGTGCGATTGGAAGGAACAGAAGTAGAGGAAGGAAAGAAAATGTTGAGAGAGAGCGGATTGGCGATTATTTCCGCAGACGATCTCACCGACGCAGCCAAGAAAGTCGTCGCTTCCATCTCCTAACTATCGAATCCACTATCCAATCGAAAGAGTCACTATTATGAGCATTTTGATCAACAAAGAGACTAGAGTCATTTGTCAGGGAATCACCGGAAAAGCAGGTGCGTTCCATACGAAGGGTTGCAAAGAGTACGGCACCACGATGGTCGGCGGGGTAACGCCGGGCAAGTCAGGAGAGACGGTTGAAGGGCTGCCAGTTTTCGACACCGTTGAAGAAGCGGTCAAGCAAACGGGTGCCAACGCCACGATGATTTTCGTTCCACCGGCTGGAACTGCGGATGCCATCCTCGAAGCAGTTGATGCCGGCATCGAAGTCATCTGTGCTATCACCGAAGGGGTACCTGTTCTCGACATGGTCACCGTCTATGATCGCGTAAAGCGAAGCAAATCCATCCTTGTCGGACCAAACTGTCCGGGTGTTATCACCCCAGGGGAATGCAAGATTGGTATTATGCCAGGCTATATTCATAAGCCGGGTAAGGTTGGCATCATGTCCCGCAGTGGTACCTTGACCTATGAAGCCGTTTGGCAAACCAGTGGATTGGGCTTTGGTCAGTCTACCTGCGTTGGTTTGGGGGGAGATCCTATCGTTGGCACATCCTACATTGACGTTTTCGAGCGATTCCAGAATGACGACCAAACCGAGGTCATTCTCATGATCGGTGAAATCGGTGGCGACGCCGAGGAAAAAGCTGCTGAGTACGTCAAGAACCATGTGACCAAGCCTGTGGCAGCATTCATTGCGGGACGTACAGCTCCTCCAGGCAAACGCATGGGACATGCTGGAGCGATCATTACCGGAGGCAAGGGAACAGCAGCGGAAAAGGTTGCTGCGTTGGAAGCAGCGGGCATCGCTGTCGCCGATTCGCCTGCCGACATGGGGGCCGCAGTCGCTCGAGCCTTGAAAAACAAGAAGTAGCACCGAAGCGGGTTTATAAGACCGTGTGCATTTCAATTTGATGGAGCCTTGGAAAATGAGGTCGAGTTAACAACGGTTGGCTCGACCTCGTTCCTTTTACTAGTACCGTAACTTGGAGTTGATGTTGATCATAACCCGACGCGTATGCAAGGGATTTTGTCGGGAGAATGGTCCCTCGCTCATACTGCGAGCTTGGGTTTTCGGCGGTTCTCCAATCCCGGTTATCTCCGAGTTGTGGCACTAGTACGGCGCTATGCAGATAACTTTGATTGTAGAATCCCTATATCGCAAACTGCCTCGAAAGCCCAAACCGCAGCGTAAGTTTTTGTGGCCATGGTGAAATCGTGAATCGTTATCGAAGACAAATAGCATTCGCAGAGATCGGAGAAAAGGGACAGCAACTGCTCGGACAAGCAACCGTAGTGATTTGCGGCGTGGGAGCGCTCGGGTCTGCGGTAGCGGAGCGGCTTTGTCGAGTCGGTATTGGAAAGCTCGTGTTAATCGATCGCGATTGGGTTGAGCTCGATAATTTACCACGACAGATTCTTTACACGGAAGAGGACGCAGTCAATGCAACACCCAAAGCAATTGCTCTTGCCAACCACTTGCATCGCATAAATTCTGAGTCAATCGTCGAACCCCATGTATGCGATTTGGACGTGGACAATATCGATGATCTCTTTTCTGGAGCATCGGTCATAATCGATGGCACCGATAATTTTGAAACTCGGTATTTGATCAATGACTATGCTTGCCAAAGTGGCGTTCCTTGGGTGCATGCTGGAATTGTTGGTGCGTCGGGGCAATCGCTCACCATCATACCGAAGGAGACCGCTTGTTTTCGTTGTTTAATCCCCGAGCCTCCTCCGGCAGAGCAAATGCAAACGTGTGATTCAGCGGGAGTGATCGGACCTGCGGTGGGGATTATTTCCAACTGGCAAGCGTTAGAGGCGATGAAGCTCATTGTGGCGGGACATGAGGCTATTGACGGAGCACTGCGACAGTTCGATTTGTGGAGCGGAAACATCAGAAAGTTAAGGCTCGAGAGAAATCGCAAGACGGATAGTCAGGAGGGGTGTGTCGCGTGTGAGCAGGGGATTTATGATTTTTTAAATGGTCGCTTCCAAACACAGGCGAGAGCGATGTGTGGTCGAAATTCGGTACAGCTCCACGCGAGAAGAAGCGAGCCGCTCCGATTGGATGCCATCGCACAACGGTTGTCCAAAGAATGTGATGTCAAAGTGTTGCCGTTTATGCTGCGATTCGAGTTAGATGGATTGACCTGGAGTGTATTTCACGACGGGAGAGCCGTGCTAACCGGGACCGAGGACGTCGATCTCGCTCGCAAGCTGTACGCAAGACGAATAGGAACTTAAGCAATTTGAAATGCGAGCCCCCCCGTTTAGGTTGTTTTTCAGGGGGGATTTTTGGTTGATTGAAATGGATGGTAACGGTTAAGACGACTTGTGGGGCCTATCGGTATGTCGATTCCCGGGCGGGGGATTTAGTCGTTTCGGCCCACAAAACGAATGAACGCATAGGAAAGATGCGTTGGATAGGCAATTTTGAGATACTCAATGTTCGAGTGATTTGTCAAAATAATCCAAAGCGGTAAATCCTGTCGATTCGATACTATCGTTACAGTTTCCCAGTTACGGATCCGAAACTGTTTTCACTGTACTCGCCGTTGGAGGGGCTGGTTTGTCGTTTGAAGGGACACGATTCCGGCATTCGCGTACCGCTTTCCTCAGTGTTTACTTGTGCTACCCCAAGCCGTAGGGGGGTAGATCTCCAAACCAAATACCTAGCACGGATCATCGTGCAGCAAAATTACTGATTTTTGATGACCACCGAAGCAAAAAGCAAACCTGTAAAGTCCGTCAGCGGAATCACTGTTCGATTAGCGGGAGATTCTGGTGACGGCATGCAACTCCTCGGTACACAGTTGACCAACACCTCTGCATTACTGGGGAATGACGTCGCCACCTTTCCTGATTTCCCTGCGGAAATCAGGGCTCCTCGCGGGACAAGAGCGGGTGTTTCCGGATTCCAAGTCCAGTTTGCCTCTCATGAAGTCCATACACCTGGAGACACTCTCGATGCGTTAGTCGCGATGAACCCCGCCGCATTGGTTACCAATCTCAACGATCTGGTAAAGGGCGGGCTATTGATCGTTAACGAGGACAGTTTTGAGGACAAAGACCTAAAGCTAGCGAAGCTCAAAACCAATCCGCTCGAGGAACCAGCGATGGAAAACTATCGCTTGATCAAGGTGCCGATGACTCGATTAACCAAAGAAGCGGTCCAAGAGTTTGGGATGAGTGTTAAGGAAGCTGACCGTTGCAAAAACTTTTTTGCGATGGGGCTTGTTTATTGGCTCTACGGGCGAGATATGGATGCGACGTTAAGGTTCATCCATGGAAAGTTTGGAGGGGGCAACCCAACGGTTGCTGCCGCCAACGAGAAAGCCCTTAGGACTGGCTGGGCATTCGGTGAAACGATCGAAGGAATCGGCCATTCCTACAAAATCGAAGCTGCCAAATTGAAGCCCGGTACCTACCGCAACATCATGGGTAACCAAGCATTGGCGTGGGGGCTCATGACGGCTGCTCAGCGGTCTGGTAAAGAACTTTTTTATGCAACCTATCCGATTACTCCCGCTAGCGATATTCTGCACGAGCTTGCTAAGTACAAGAACTATGGTGTTTGTACATTCCAAGCCGAAGACGAGATCGCAGCCATGTGCTCGGCGATAGGATCGGCATATGGTGGGCAGATGGCCGTTACCACCTCGAGTGGTCCTGGGATTGCACTCAAGGCAGAGGGGATGGGATTGGCTCTCATGCTCGAGTTGCCGATGTTAGTTATTGACGTGCAACGAGGTGGCCCGAGTACTGGATTACCGACTAAGACAGAGCAGGCCGATTTGTTGCAAGTCATGTTTGGGCGGAACGGCGAATCACCATTGCCTGTTTTGGCAGCGCAAAGTCCTGCTGATTGTTTTGAAATTGTGCAAGAAGCGTGGATGTTGGCGACCAAATTGATGTTGCCCGTTATCGTGTTGTCGGATGGTTATATCGCTAACGGTGCGGAGCCATGGGCAATTCCCAATGTTTCGGAATTGCCTCCGATTGAGATCAAACATCCACAGGGATCCAATAACCCTGACGGTGCGTTTCGACCCTATCAGCGGGATGAGTTATTGGCCAGGCCGTGGGCGATTCCTGGTACCCCAGGATTGATGCACCGAGTTGGTGGGATCGAAAAGGAAGATGGAACAGGGAACATCAGCTATGACCCTGAGAACCACCAAAAGATGGTCAACATTCGTGCACAAAAGGTCGCTAATGCTGCCAAGTTGCTTCCGCCACAAAAGGTGATAGGTCCACAAAGCGGCGAGCTGCTAGTCCTATCTTGGGGGGGGACTTACGGTGCATGCTTAACGGCGACTCAACAAGCACAAGCGGAGGGACGCAGTGTCGCGCTGGCTCACATTCGTTACATGAACCCATTCCCAAGTAACTTGGGTGAGATCATTTCTCGCTACGAAAAGGTTCTTATCCCCGAGCTCAACATGGGGCAGCTTCGCATGTTGATAAGAAACCGATACTTGGTTGATGCTATTGGATTCAACAAGGTCAAGGGCAAGCCGTTTGCGGTCTCCGAGCTGACAGAAAAGATTGCGGAGCTAACGAAATCTTCTTCGCATGCCAAGGCTAGCTAGCAGTTGCCAGCTTTAGTCATGTCTTTATCACTGATATTACCAACACATCGTTCAAAATAGAGCTTTAAATATAGATCATGAGTACTGCACTAAACGTTCTCAAATCATCCGACTTTGAAAGTGACCAGGATGTTCGCTGGTGTCCGGGTTGCGGGGATTATTCCATTCTGGCTCAAATGAAGAAGGTGCTTCCTGAGATTGGGGTTCCGCCTGAGCAAACGGTTTTCATCTCTGGTATCGGATGCAGCAGCCGCTTTCCTTACTACGTCAATACGTATGGCGTGCATTCGATCCATGGTCGTGCTCCGGCGGTGGCTACAGGATTAAAGCTTTCGAGACCTGACCTCAGCGTTTGGGTTATCACGGGAGACGGCGATGCACTGAGTATCGGTGGTAACCATTTCGTGCACTTGCTACGCCGTAACGTAGATCTCAACATCGTTCTGTTCAATAATCGAATCTATGGATTGACCAAGGGGCAGTTTTCACCTACGAGTGTGGAAGGGCAAATCACAAAGAGTACGCCGATGGGGGTTGTAGATCACCCTCTTAACCCGATTAGCATTGCAGTTGGTGCCGATGCGACATTCATTGCCCGGTCTGTAGACAGTAACATCAAGCATTTAGCTGCGACGCTAAAGCGAGCTGCGGAGCACAAGGGTACTTCGTTTGTAGAGGTTTACCAAAACTGCAACGTCTTTAATGACGGCGCGTGGTCTTATGCACAAGATAAAGCGACCCGAGCGGATGCAACGATCGAGTTAGAGCATGGCAAGCCTATGATCTTCGGTCAAAACCGGGATAAAGGGATTCGCCTAAATGGGCTTAATTTGGAAGTGGTGGATTTGAGCGACGGCAAGGTAAAGGAAGACGACTTGCTTTTTCATGATGAGAAAGCGAATTCGGTTTTGGTTTACATGTTAGCGAGAATGCGAAGACCGGAATTTCCTGAGCCGATTGGCGTCTTCCGAGATGTGGATCAACAGACCTTCGAGGAAGCGATTCGAGGTCAGATTGACTTGGCGATTGGCAAGAAGGGGCGAGGGGATTTGCAAAGGCTGTTCAATAGCGGCGACACTTGGCAAGTCTCAGCATAATCAACTACAGTAGATCCACTTTCTCAATTGTTATTCTCGGGATGCCTATCTTAGCTCGACAAAAGGATTAGCTTCTCAGAAAGTTAATGGCAGCGGTGGTCCATACCGCGGCCAGTATCAAAAAGAGAGCTGCAACGACAAAGATCCAAGCTTTCTTCGATCCGCGTGCAGGAAAGATTACACTGTTCTCATAACTAGCAGGAGAGGCGTAGCGTTCTCTCATGTCATCTTCTTCGAATAGAGCAGCCGTGGCTGCTTCTAATAACCCGAATTGGATTGAGAATTCTAAGACACCGAAGAGCATGTGTCGACGTCCCATCGCATCGACACCGATCCCTTCAAAAAACCAAACTTGTTTACCAAAGGAGTCGTCGTTTTCCTCTAGGAACTCGACGCATCGCAAATTCTCGATCCGCGATTGCTCTGGGCAAAACTCGCGGCGAAGTAGGCAATTATGGGCGTGCTCCGAAACCGCTTGCCAAATCTGCTTAGAAAACTGAATCTTTGGTGCGTCTGGAGTCATGTTTCGAATCCTTCGACTAAGGGAGTCTCGTTAGCCTTTAAGTCCCCGTGTTAAAAAGCAACAACCCATTGTAGTTTTATGGGAAGGGAGCGGTGAGTACGGAATCGCCTTATTTTGACATTTTTTTTAGAATTATAAGTACGTGTTTCCACATTGGTTTGCCAAAGATTAGGCTACTCGTATGTTTGAAAGAAAGAGTTTCAAATGGCCAATTTTCTTGGCCGTAATTATGATCGTCCTGATCGTCGGGTTGACGGTCGCATGGGTCATTCTCAACGTTTTTGGTGCCGTCACAAACGAACGCCCAGCGTTATACTGGACGCTATTAGCCGTAGGTTCGGTCATGTTTGCGTTGGTTTTAACGGGCGTTATTGTGTATCTGGTGTGGAGCATTCAGCAGATTGATCTAAACAGGCGTCAGAGCAATTTTTTGGATGCGGTGACTCATGAGCTTAAGAGTCCAATCGCCTCGCTTAAGTTATACCTGCAAACCTTGAATCGTAGATCACTGCCAGACGAACAGCGTAGTCAATTTTATTCCTCAATGATGGAGGACGTCGAGCGATTAGATCGGACCATTTCTCAGCTGCTCGAGGTTGCAAAACTACAGCAAGATCGGTCTCTTCAAGATAAACCGGAATGGATTCGCGTGGACGAAATCGTTGACAAGATTTCACAAAAATTGTGTGATGAGCACGCTTTTAATCCTGAAGATTTACAACTCGATATCCCTCAGTGCGAGCTTAACGCATTGAGATCCGACGTAGAGATATTGGTTCGCAATCTACTAGACAATGCCATCAAGTATGCGGGGGCTCCTCCCAAGGTTTCCATTGTGGGGACAATTTCTCGTGATGAAAAAGAGCTTCGGTTGGTTTTTCAGGATAACGGTAATGGCATCCCTCGCCACCTGAGACGCGCCATATTCAAAAGATTTTATCGCGTCGGCGACGAGCTGGAACGAAGTAAGCCGGGTACGGGACTAGGGTTGTTTCTTGTGCGTTCTTTCGTAAAACGGATGGGAGGGTCTATCCACGTGGATGATTCAACGAAACAGCGAGGGTCAAAATTCGTGTTACAGATTCCTAATATTCGCATACCATCCTCTCAACAACCAGAAGCCTAATCACCATGCTAACTTCAAAAACTTATTGCTGCATCGGTCTGTTCCTTATGCTCCTACTGTCCACTAACGATGCGTTGTATTCGCAAGAACAAATTCGAATCGGAATCATAGGACTGGATACATCGCATGCACCGGCCTTTGTAAAACTATTTAACTCTGACTCCCCCTCGGAACATGTTGTCAATCAACGTGTGACTCACGCTTTTCCAGGAGGAAGTGACGACATAGAAAAGAGCTACTCGCGAGTCCCCGAATACACTAAAGAGTTGTCGGGTATGGGAATTAAGATCGTAAAGAGTATTGACGAAATGCTGCCCGAGGTTGATGCAGTATTGTTACTCAGTCTCGATGGACGCAAACACTTGGAGCAAGCTGCACCGCTGTTCAGGTCCCAAAAGCCGGTATTCATCGATAAGCCGCTCGGCGGGACGCTCGCGGACTGTATCGCGATCAAGAAGCTTGCAGACCATTACAACACTCGTTGGTTTACAAGTTCCTCTTTGCGTTACTCTCCAGAAATGATTCGTTATCGAGAGGACCTAAATCGCCAGAGTTCCGTCTTGGGGGCCATTTCATGGGGGCCATGCTCACTCGAAAAGACCCATCCTGATTTGTATTGGTACGGTATTCATGGTGTTGAGGTTCTTTACACGATTATGGGAACGGGTTGTGAGCAGGTCACGCGGGTTTCGACAGAGGACACCGATGTTGCAGTAGGCGTGTGGTCTGGTGGCCGCATCGGCGAGTTCCGAGGATTGCGTCAAGGTGCCTCAGGATACGGATTCGTAGTGTTTGGCAAGCAGGCGATCGAAGTCGGAGGAAAATACGATGGATATGCTCCATTGGTCGACCGAGTCGGTCAGTTTTTTCGTGGAAAATATGATGGTGTCGATACCAAAGAATCACTGGAGATGTTCACCTTTATGGAGGCCGCGGATGAATCAAAGCGACAAGGAGGTAAACCGGTGGACTTAAAGACGGTTTACAATCAAGCAGAACTGCAGGCAAATAGAATGATCATCGATTTGCTGAAGTAGCCACAAAGCAACGCATCTCGCAGATTTACAATCGCTAGTGCCGCGAACACTTCTATATCTAACTTATCTAGAAACCAATGGCATTTCTACGCACATGGAAATGCTTTGTTTTAGGCTAGAGAGTGCTGTTGCGATCCA
>Ga0315899_10003290_pt1 | contig 17652 bp, 10 predicted proteins | sample LakEriMetagenome_2_FD_203518 | JGI IMG/M metagenome (GOLD analysis project Ga0315899, IMG submission 203518) | Freshwater fungal communities from buoy surface, Lake Erie, Ohio, United States - Buoy 4 MA112 | ecosystem: Environmental > Aquatic > Freshwater > Lake | place: USA: Lake Erie, Ohio... | reverse complement strand
CGCTCGGCATCGATGGCGGCTCGGGGCCGGTCAGCTATCGCGTGGGCGGCGTGCTGCAGGATGACGAAGGGATCGACCTCAACAACCGGCAGCAGCAGTCGTCGCTCCGCGCCAACCTGCAGTTCCTGCCGCGCCCCTCGCTGACGGCCCGTCTCGACCTGGGCGTGGTGACCGGCAAGACCAGCTTCGCCCCGCAGGAAGGGGCCGGCGCCCCGCTGTTCAGCGCCCTCAACGCCAACCCGCTGACCGCGGGCTCCCCCAGCCGCGGCTTCTTTGCCGCACCTCCCGAGGTGCTTTACGGCGTCAACGACGTCTTCCAGCTGCTGCAGCGGACCACCGTCTCCGCGCAGCTGCAGCACCAGTTGGGCAGCCGCTTCACCCAGCGGCTCAACATCGGCTCTGACATGGTGCAGGAGAACAACCAGAACATCGTGCGTCGCATGATCCCGGAGCAGGCGCGCTTCTACAGCCCGGCGGTCGCAGCGGGACGCAAGGATGTGCAGCTGCGCGACGCGCGTACCAACACGCTGGACTACAGCGCCACCTACAACGCCACGCTCCGCGACGGGCTCTCCAGCCAGACCAGCGTGGGCGCCCAGTACTTCGGCCGCCTCACGCGTCTCACCACGGTCAGCGGCCAGCAGTTCCCCGCACCAGGGCTCAGTACCATCCTGGGCACCTCAGTGCGCACCGGCGGCGACGACTTCATCGAGAACACCACGATCGGGACGTACGCCCAGCAGCAGCTGGGCTGGCGCAACCGGCTCTTCGTGACTGGCGCGGTCCGCGTGGACAACAACAGCGCGTTCGGCACCGACTTCCAGGCGGCCACCTACCCCAAGATCAGCGGCAGCTGGGTGGCCAGTGAGGAAGGGTGGTGGAAGGGGAGCATGGTCAACACCCTCAAGCTGCGCGCCGCCTACGGCGCCGCCGGTCAACAGCCGGACGCCTTCGCGGCACTGCGCACGCTGGGGCCCGTGACCGGCCCCGGTGACCAGCCGGCCCTCACCACCCAGGCGGTGGGCAACCCCGATCTCAAGCCCGAGCTGGGCACCGAGCTGGAGCTGGGCTTCGACGCCGGGTTCTTTCAGGACCGCGTGGCCATGGAGTTCACCTGGTTCCGGCAGAATCGTAGCGACGCCATCGTCCTGGCGCCCGTCTCCCCCTCGAGCGGGTTCATCGGCACCCGTTTCACCAATCTGGGCGCCATCCGCAACGATGGGTTCGAGCTGCGCACCACGGTGGCGGTGCTCACGGGCGAACGGCTTGGCTGGGACCTGACGGCCACGCTCAACTCGAACGAAAACGAGATCACCGATCTGGGTGGGCAGCCGCCGATCTTCGTGGGCACCTTCCCCCGCGCCCAGCAGCACCGCGTCGGCTACCCCGTCGCCGCCTTCTTCGGGCAGCGGCTGACCAGCGCCACGCTGGATGCCAACGGGCAGGCCACCAACCTCCAGTGCGAAACGCCCAGCGGCCCCGCGCCCTGCGCCACCGCGCCGCTCACCTTCCTGGGCCGCTCCACCCCCAGGTACGAGGGCGCGGTGACCTCCACCGTGCGCCTTGGCCAGCGACTCCGGCTCTACACCATGGTCGATTTCCGCCAGGGCATGCGCCGCTTCGACACCAACCTCTGGGCGCGCTGCACCGTGTTCCGCCTCTGCCGCCAGAACTACTATCCGCAGGAGTTCGATCCGCGCGACGTGGCCTACGCGCAGCGCGGCAGTGCGCTGGTGCTCACCAGCGGCTTCATCAACGACGCCTCCTTCGCCAAGCTGCGTGAGGTCTCGGTGTCGTACGACCTTCCCGACGCCCTCGCCCGCCAGGTGCGCGCCTCGCGCGCCTCGCTGCTGCTGGCCGGCCGCAACCTCATTACCTGGACCCGCTGGTCGGGGCTGGACCCGGAGACGGAACAGCCGGGTGGCTTCGGCGAGCTGACCGCCAGCGAGCAGGCCAACCTGCCGCTGCCGCGGCAGATGCGGTTCTCCCTCAACCTGACTTTCTGAGGCGCCCGGTGCCTATCTCCATGATTCCCCGTACCCGCGCCGCGCGCGCCGTCGTGCGCGCCAGTACTCTCGCGCTCCTTGCCGTCACGGCCGCGTGCGGCTCCCTGTTGGACGTGGACATTCCCAGCCGCGTTCCGGCCAGCGACGCCGTCGTGCCCGCCAACGCCGCCATTCTCATGAACTCGGTCATTGGCGATTTCGAGTGCGCTTTCGGCGGCGCCGTCGTGAGCGGCGGCACGCTGGGCGACGAATTGGCCAACTCGTCCACCGGCAACACCACGTGGCAGGTGGACCGCCGCGACATCGCCACCAGCTCCACCATCAGTACCGGCGGGTGCGGCGGGCTCGGTCCTTTCGGTGCCCTCAACGTCACGCTCTGGCTTTCCAGCGAGTTGCAGAAGGGGCTCGAAACGTGGTCCGATGCCCAGGTCACCAATCGCCGCCAACTGCTCGCCACCAACGCCGCCTATGCCGGGTATGCGCTCCTCCTGATGGGTGAGCAGATGTGCACCGCCACCATCGCCACGGGCCCGGAACTCCCCAAGGCGCAGGTGTGGACACGGGCCGAGGAGCGTTTCACGGCCGCGATCGCTGAGGCGCAGGCCAGCAATGCTGCCGATATCCTCTCCATGGCGTATCTGGGGCGTGCGCGTGCGCGCCTCAACCTGATGCGCCTCCCCGAGGCGGCTGCCGACGCCCGGCAGGTCCCCGCCAACTTCGTGCGAAACGCCACATTTTCCAGCGCGGACCCCCGCCGCTTCAACCCGGTGTTCAATATCAACAACCAGACCGCGGGGCTCACGGTGGGCCCGGTGTACCGGGCCATGACCTTTGCGGGCGTGCGCGATCCACGGGTGCCGGTCACCAACGCCAACCGCACGGGGGCGAACAACTCGGATTCGCTGTTCGTGCAGACCAAGTACACGAGCTTCGCCGCCCCCATCCCCATCGCCAAGTGGGCGGAGGCGCAGCTGATCATTGCTGAAGCCGAGTTGGCGGCCGGCAACGTGGCGGCGGCCGTGGCGATCATCAACACGCTGCACGCCCGGACCACCCCCGCCCTGCCCCCGTTCGCCTCCACCTCGGCGGCCGAAGTGCGGGCCCAGCTCACGTACGAGCGCCGGGCCGAGCTGTTCCTCGAGTCCCAGCATCTTGGCGACTTCCAACGTCTCTCCCTACCATTCGTGCCCGCCACGGGCGCACCGTTCCCCTTCGGCGGCGGCTTCTACGGGACCAATCGCTGCTTCCCGCTCCCCGATCTGGAGCGCACCACCAATCCCAACCTGATCGGCCGGTAATGGCCTTCCCTACACGCTCCGGGGCGCTCGCCACCTCCTGTCTCCTTCTGGCGGTTGCCCTGCCGACGGCGCTGTCGCCGGCCCGGGCCGAGGCGCAAGGGCGCGGACGGGCGCGGGCCCCCGGAAGCGTGGCCACGGGGGACAGCGCCCGCATCACCGCCATTGCCGATGCCCTGTGGGGGCGCATAGTTGCCACGACGGCGGGGGTACGCCTGCGCACGGGGTTACCGGTGCAGCGCCTGCCGGTTCCATCTCAGGAAGACGCCGAGGAAGATGCCGCGTTCGGGCGGCGCATCCTGGCGCAGCTGGACAGCATCGGGGCGCTTCCCGTTGGGAGCGAGGCGTGGAGCCTGGCGGCCGTTACGCGGGCGCGCGCCATGGAGATGGCCGACGAGGCGGACGCCTTCTGGTTCCGCAACCCGGTTTCCCCCTATGGCAACGGGTTCGTCGGCGTACATGCGATCCTGGGAGCCCAGCGTTTTGCGGCCCCCGCAGACTTGACTCGCTACCTCGACCTGGCCGGGCAGTATGCCGGGGTCGTGGATGCGGTGCACGGGTATCTGCGGGGGCAGGTGCGGCACGGGTACCGGATGCCGAAGCCCGAGGTGGTGGCGGCCGTCACACTGCTGCGGCAGTTCCGCACCGAGCCCGCGCGCAGCCCGCTGGCGGTGGCCGACGCACGGTTGCAGAAGGTCCGGGGACAGGACAGCGCGGCCGTGGCGCGCTTTCAGGAGCAGCTGGCCGCCGAGGTGGTCGAGCGGGTGAACCCGGCGTTCGACCGGCTCCTCGCGTGGCTGGAGGGGCCGTATCTGGCGCAGGCGCCCGTTACCGTGGGGCTCGCGCAGTATCCCGGGGGAGAGGCCCACTATCGTCGGCTGGTGCGCGCGTCGCTCACCTTCGACCGGACCCCCGAGCAGATCCACGAGCTGGGGCTCCGCGAGATCGCGCGCATCACCGCCGAATTGGATTCGATCCGCCAGGCGCTCGGGCGTGCGGCGGGAGAGGCGGCGGAGCATACGCGCACCCGCGAGGCATTCCATCAGTACCTGCGCACGGCCCCGCGCTTCGTGCCCTCCTCCCCCGACGTCATGCGCGACAAGATGCTGGGACATTTGGCCGCACTGCGCCCGCGGTTGGGGGAGCAGTTCGCCGACCTGGCCCGCGCCCCGTACGATGTGCGACGGCTGGACCCGGCGCTGGAGGCGGGGATGACGTACGGCTACTACCGCCAGCCATCGGCCGCCGACTCCACCGGGGTGTACTTCTTCAACGGCGGACAGCTCGCGCAGAAAACCACGGTGTGGTTCGAGGGGCTGGCGTACCACGAGATCCACCCCGGGCACCACTTCCACCTGGCGCTGGTGCAGGAGGTGCTGGCGAACAAGCACCCGCTGCGGCGCAACTATGCCAGCACCGCCTACACCGAAGGGTGGGGGGAATACGCCGCCGCGCTGGCCGAGCTGATGGGAGGCTATCGCGATCCGTTCGACCTCTACGGGCGCCGCATCATGGAGCTCTACAGCGCCGCTCGTCTGGTGCTCGACACGGGGCTCAACCTGCTCGGGTGGAGCCACGAGCGTGCCCTCGCCTACCTGCGCGCCAACTCGGTGATCTCCGACGCCGAAGTGGCGTCGGAAGTGCTGCGCTACTGCTGCGACATCCCCGGCCAGGCGCTGGGCTACCGCATGGGGATGCTGACGTTTCAGCGCCTGCGCACGCGCGCCGAGCAGGCATTGGGGCCGCGCTTCGACCCGCGCGCCTTTCACCGGGTGATTCTGGCCGACGGTCCGCTGCCCTTCTTCGCCCTCGAGCAGCGGGTGGACGCGTGGCTGGCGCAGCAGCAGGGCGTGCGCTGATTCCCGGGAGGCCCAGCCGGCCCTCACACTTTCCACCGGTCGTGTCCGTGTCACCGTTTCCCCATTGTCCTGCAGGACCCTCCGCGCGTGCTGCCGCCATACTCGCGGGCGCCCTCGTTGCCTCCGCATCGCTGGCGGCACCACTCGTTGCCCAGTCGGCCCCGATCAGCCCGGCGCGTCGCGCCGTCTACGACGCCTACCTCGACTTTGACCAGCTCGTCCAGGGCGGGCGGGTGGTGCCGGGGTGGATCCCCGGCGGCACCAGTCTCTGGTACGCTGGAGGCGGCCCCAACGACCGGGTGCTGCAGCGCGTGGAGCTGGCCACCGGACGCACGACGCCGCTGCTGGATGCCGAGCGGCTGCGCCGCGCCCTCGTCGAACGGCTGGGGCACGAGCCCGCCGGGCGCGGGGTGCCGTTTGCCCAGGTGGTGTTCACCGCGCCGCAGCAGCTGCGCTTCGAGCTGGAGGGAGACAACTGGCAGCTGGACCTCGTCACCTATGCGCTGACGCGGCTGCCGCGCCCCACGGCCAACGAGGGCGATCGTCTGGCCACCAGCGAACTCACCCGGCAGCGGCCGCAGCCCTTCTGGCAGGAGTCGTTCACCGGCGGCGGCGAAACGCGCAATCTCGAGCGCCGCTCTCCCGACGGCCGCTGGTACCTCGGCGTGCAGGGACACGACATCGCCCTGCGCTCGGCGACCGACGGGCGAACCCTCATGCGTACCACCGACGGCACCGCCGATTCGCTGTGGACCGTGGAGACGCGCCGCTGGGAGCCCTGGTCCCCGAGCGGGACGCGCTTCGTGGCGCAGCGCCACGATGTGCGCGGCATGCAGAAGATGCTGGGCGCGCAATGGCTCAAGATGTTCGTGGAGCCGCTGGAGACGCGGTGGACGCGGGCGGGCGGCGTGCTGCAGGCGTCCTCGCTGTACGTGCTCGACGTGGTGTGGGGGCGCCCGGTGGCGTTGAACCTGGGAGACACGCGCGACAGCTATCTCCAGGTCATGGGGTGGCTGCCCGACGAATCGCGCGTGCTGGTGGCCAAGTACGACCGCCTGCTGCACAGCGTCGAGGTGTGGGCGGCGGACCCGTCCACCGGCGAGGGCCGCGTCATCATGAGCGAGCGCTCCCCCACCTTCCTCACCAACCACCACGAGGTGGTGTGGGGCGACGATTTCCCGTGGACGATGCTTCCCGACGGCACCGGGTTTCTCTGGCGCTCGGAGCGGGACGGATGGGATCACCTGTACCGCTACGACCTGAACGGCCGCATGGTGGCGCGCCTCACGCAGGGCAGCTTCCCCGTGACGTCGGTGGTGCGCGTGGACCAGCAGCGCGGGTGGGTGTACTTCATGGCACAGGGTGACCCGGCACGCCCGTATGATCGGCATCTGTATCGGGTGCCGCTCGCGGGCGGGGGCACGGCCCAGCGGCTCAGCGAAGGGGCGGGCGTGCACGAGGTGACGATGTGCCCGCTGGCCGACTGCTTCGTGGACAGCTGGTCCTCCCCTGCCGGTCCGCCGCACACGGTGCTGCGCCGCAGCGACGGCGCACAGGTGACCGCGCTGGGCGAGGCCAGCATCGACCGGCTGCGTCGTGTGGGGTGGACCCCGCCGCGCGAGTACGTCGTGAAGGCCGCCGACGGGAGTACCGACCTGTGGGTCACCATGTACCTCCCCTTCGACTTCGACAGCACGCGCTCGTATCCCGTGGTGGAGTTCCTCTACGCGGGGCCGCAGGTCGCGGTGCGTCCGACCACCTTCGCGGAACCCGGACCGGCGCAATACAACCGCGCGCTCGCCAATCTGGGCTTCGTGGTGGTCACGCTCGACGCCCGCGGGACCCCGGGACGATCGAAGGCATTCCACGATGTCGTGTTCCGGAAGTGGGGCACCTTCGAGATCGCCGACCATGCGGGCGCCATTCGCCAGCTGGGAGCGCGACTCCCCTTCATGGATCTCACCCGCGTGGGCATCTGGGGGCGCTCGTGGGGCGGGCATTACGCGCTGCGCGCGCTCGCCCAGGCCCCGGACGTCTATTCGGCCGCCTCGGTGGAGGTCCCCGGCTTCGATCCTGTGGGGAACCAGCTGTACGAGACGTATCTTGGATTGCCGCAGCAGAACGCGGCGCTGTACGATCAGGCCAACGCCATCCTGCTGGCCCCCAAGGTGCGCGGCCATCTGCGACTCATGAGTGCCCTCAGCGATGTGGCCACCTTCCCCGAGACGATGCGCATGTCCGAGGAGCTGGTGCGGCTGGGGTTCCAGCACGAGCTGTCGATCTTCGCCAATTCGGGCCATGGTCAGGTTGGCCAGACGGCCCGCTACAACGACGAACAGCGCACGCAGTTCTTCGTGCGCCACCTGCGCCCGTGACCCTTCAATGACTCGCTCATGACTGTCGTCCGCCGCGTGCGTCGCACGCTTCCGCTCGTCGCCCTCGTGGCATCCATCGCGCCCGCCTCGTCACCCGGGCAGGTGCCCGACGCCACCCATCTGGTGGCGCAGCACACCGTCACCATCGAACGCACGGCGATGACGGTGTGGCCGCACATCGTGGAGCCGTCGGCGTGGAAACAGGGCAACCGGCTCACGCACGCCGGAGGACCGTGGGGCGCTGCCGGTGAGGTGTTCGCCGCACGTCCGGCGGCCGGGGGCGCCCCCGACTACTACCTGGTGAACGCGGAACTCGTGCCGTACCGCCGTCGCACCATGAAGCTGGTGGGGACGGATGGAACGCTCATGGGGTTCGCGACCTATTCGCTCGAGGAGCAGGATGGGCGCACCACGGTGCGCTACGATGTGTTCGCGGAAACGCGACTGCCGGCGGGGCTGACGCCCGGGGCGGCGGACACCGCGCGGGCGCGCGCCGCGGCGGGACTGCGCGCTTCGGCGCAGCGCTTCGACGCGGAGCTGGCGACACTCAAGCGGCTGGTGGAGGCGGGCCCGCCGGAGCGCACGGGATACGCCACGACCCCCGACGGCGTGCGGCTCTGGTACCGCGAAGTGGGGCGCGGCCCCGACGTCGTCCTGGTGAACGCCGCCAACTATTTTGCCGCCAGCCTGGACGCCCTGGCCTCCGACACGCGGCGTGTGGTGACGTATGACATCCGCGGACGCGGACGCACCGACTCGGTGCCCCCGGACAAGATGGGAATTCTCGAGTTCGATGCGGTGGATCCCGAGGTGATTCGCCGGGCCGTGGGCGCGGACAAGGTGACCATGGTGGGGTGGTCGGGCGGCGCGCTGGCGGCTTATCGCTACGCCGAGCAGTTCCCGACGCGCGTCTCGCGGCTCGTGCTGCTGACCCCGGTGGGGCCGCGCTTCTCCCCGTGGTGGGAGGACATGCGGAAGAACTCGGCGCCCAAGCTTGATCCCGCGTTGCAGCGGCGCATGGCCGCCCGGGTCGCCGCTGGCGAGTTCGCGGGAGACGAGGTGGGGCGGTGTCGGGCCGGGGCGTGGATGGGGCTGCGGACCAACTGGCCCGACTCCACCCAGTGGTATCGCGCCCCCGATGTGTGCGATTCCCCCAACGAGATCGGGTCGCGCTACAACGATTTCGTGCCTCGGCTCATTGCCAAGCTGGGATTGTTCGACTTCCGCGAGGGACTCTCCCGCTTCGGGCTCCCCCTGCTGGTCGTGCACGGCGACCGCGACAACCCGCCGCTGGGGGGAAGCCGGGAGTGGGTGGCCGGCATGGCGCAGGGGCGCCTGCTGGTGATGCCCGGCATGGGGCACTGGCCGCAGTATGAGCGACCCGCCGAGCTGCTCGCGGCGCTGCGCGCCTTTCTCGACGGTGGGTGGCCTACGGGCGCGGTGGCGGTGCCAAAGGCGCCGGCAGCGAAGGCCCCATGATCACGTCCCGGAACACGTGGGTACGGGTTGCCGCCGCCACTGGCCTGGCCGTGGCAACGCTGGGGGGCGCGCCCCTCACCGCCCTGCCGGCGCAGGGGACGGCCAGCGACGACGCGCCACTGCGCCGCGCGCAGGCGCTCCTGCGCGAGGTGGGGCTGGTGGACACCCACAACGACCTGCCATGGGTGCTGCGCCTCGACCCCACGCATCCCATGGACCTCACCGCGCGCGACCTGCGCGCGCGCGGCGCCGGTGACACGGACCTGCCGAAGCTGCGGGACGGCGGGGTGGGCACGCAGTTCTGGTCGGTCTACGTGCCGAGTGACCTCTCGCCGCTGAACGCCATGCGCGCCCAGCTGGAACAGATCGACCTGACCCGGCGCCTCATCGCCCGCTATCCGCGCGATCTCGGGTTCGCCGCGAGTACGGCCGACATTCGCCGTGTGCGCGCCAGCGGACGGATCGCCTCGCTGCTCGGGATCGAAGGCGGGCACGTCATCGCCAACTCCCTGGGAGCGCTTCGCGCGTACTACGACCTTGGGGTGCGCTACATGACGCTCACCCACTTCCACTCCACCGACTGGGCCGACGCGGCGACGGAGCTGCCGCGCCACGGAGGGCTCACTCCCTTCGGCCGCGAGGTGGTGCGCGAGATGAACCGCCTCGGCATGCTGGTGGACATTTCGCATGTGTCACCCGCGGCGATGAGCGCCGTGCTGGACGTGACGGAGGCCCCGGTGATCTTCTCGCACTCGTCGGCGCGCGCGCTCACCGACCACGTGCGCAACGTCCCCGATTCCATCCTGCAGCGCATGGCGCGCAACGGTGGCGTGGTGCAGGTGAACTTCGTCACGGTATTCGTGTCCGAGCCGCTGCGGCGCTGGTCGGAGGCGCTCATTCCGCGCCTGCAGCGGGCCACGAGCGACAGCGCGGCCGAGCGCCTCCTGCGCGAGTGGGTCGCGACGCACGGGCCGATGCCGCGCGCCACCCTGAAGGACGTGGCGGACCACGTGGAACACATTCGCCGCGTGGCGGGGGTCGATCACGTGGGAATCGGCGCGGACTTCTACGGCGCGACCGGGCCGATGAACGTGGTGGAGGGCATCGAGGACGTGTCGCGCTACCCGGCGCTCTTTGCCGAGCTGATTCGCCGTGGCTGGAGCGACGCGGACCTGCGCAAGCTCGCCGGCGGAAATGTCCTGCGGGTGTTCGCCGAGGCGGAGCGGGTGGCGGCGCGGCTGCAGCGCACGCGTGAGCCCTCCACCGCCACCATCGAGGCGCTGGACGGGGCGAAGAGTCCCGCCACGCCGCCGGGAGGCCACTGATGCTGAACGGGCTCTATACGCTACTGTCGCAGCCGTTTGGTGGAGCACTGCTGGGCGGCGTCCTGTTGGTGCTGGGAGGGCTGGTAGCGCTGGCAACCCGTCGCCTCGGTCGGGCGCTGCGACTGGTGGCGCTGGCTCCCGCGCTGATCGGGGTGGTGCTCACCGCCATGGGCATCAAGGGTGGCCTCGACCAGCAGCGCGCCATGGCGGCGGTGCCACCGCCGGGGAGGCTGGTGGATGTGGGAGGGTACCGACTGCACCTGCTTGCCGAAGGGAACGCGCGCGGCGGCGCGACGGTGGTGTGGATCCCTGGTGCTCATGAGCAGGGGAACGCACTGTACCACCTGCATCGGGCCATGCGCGGCGAGACGCGATCGCTCCTCTTCGATCGGGCGGGTACGGGGTGGAGCGATCCCGGCCCCTTTCCCCGGCGCACGCGGGTGGAGGCGGAGGAGCTGGAGACACTGCTCCGTCGTGCGGGCGAGCCGGGACCCTTCGTCCTCGTCGGGCATTCGTACGGCGGCCTGTTGGCGGCCAATTACGCGCGCCGCTATCCCACCCGGACGGCAGCGGTGGTGCTGCTGGACGCCACGCCCCCCGATGCGTTCGTCTACGCCCCGGTGTTCGGGGCCGCGGCGGCGCAGGGGCTGGTGATGCAGGGACGCCTGACGGGCATGCGCGCTGCGTTCGGCCTCTGGACGCCGCGACCGCGCCCTGGCCCCAACGCCCCGCCCTTCGTGCGCGCGCGCGACACGCTGCTGGCCGACGTGCGCGAGGCGATGAACGGCGGCATGGCACGCGCCGCCAATGCCTTCGCGAGCGCGTCGATCTTCGAGGAGTTCACCGCCCCCGTGGTGGGGCGTGAGGCCCCCGACCTGGTGGTGTACGACGGGGAGCTGGACAGCCTGCCGGTATTCGTGGTGATCCCGCGCGGGGGGGTAGACGAGGAGATCCGGCCGCTGCGCCTGCCCGCTGCCCTCGAGCGGCGCGCGCTCGGTTTCTTCCCGCGATCCCGCGTGCGCTATCTCGCGGTCTCGAACCGGGCGGAACTGATCCATCCGCCCGCGGGCGCGTCGCATAACTTTCCGTACGAGTATCCGGACACCGTGATCGGGGCCGTGCGCCGCGCCCTCGGTTACGCCCTGCCGCGCGACACCACCCGTTAACCCCGCCGTGGAACACGCCTTTCGCAATCCGCCCGTCCTGTGGCGCCACCACGAGCCGCGCGCTCACTACGACATCATCGTGGTGGGCGGAGGGCTGCACGGGCTTTCCACCGCCTACCATCTCGCAAGCGAGCACGGCCTGACCAACGTGGCCGTGGTGGAACGCAGCTGGCTGGGCAACGGCAACGCGGTGCGCAACACCACGATCATCCGCTCGAATTACCTGCGCGAAGAGAGCATGCCGCTCTATGAGTTCTGCGTGCAGCGGTGGGAGCAGTGGCCCGAGGAGCTGGGCCCAGAGATCCTCTTCGACCAGCGCTCGCTGCTCACCCTCGCCCACTCGCAGGCGGAAGCGGCGGCGGCGCAACGCGTGGTCTACGCGAACCGCATGGCCGGCATTGACGCCGACTGGGTGACGCGTGAGGATCTTCCCCGTCTCTGCCCGATCCTGGATATCTCCGACGCGCCGCGCTATCCGGTCTATGGCGCGGCGCTGCAACCGCGTGGGGGGATCGCGCGTCACGATGCGGTCGTCTTCCACCTGGCGCGCGCCTGCGATGCCGCGGGGATACACCTCCTGCAGGGGTGCGCGGTCACCGGGTTCCTGCGCAGCGGCAACCGCGTCACCGGGGTGCGGACCACACGCGGCGACATCGGCGCCGGCCGCGTCGGGCTCGTGGGCGCGGGGCGCACCCCGCTGCTGGCCCGCCTCGCGGGGCTGGACATCCCGGTGCAGAGCTATCCGCTGCAGGCGCTCGTCTCGGACATACACGAGCCCTTCCTGCCCTGCGTCGCGCTCTCCGGGCGCCTGCACATGTACGTGAGCCAGGCGCACAAGGGGGAGCTGGTCATGGGCGCCGCCCGTGATCCCTATCGGTCGTACGCACAGCGTGGCTCCTCGCACATTCTCGAACAGCAACTCCAGGCGGCCATGGAGCTGTACCCCATCATGGCGCGCGCGCACCTGCTGCGCGTGTGGGCCGGAACTGTGGACGTCTCTCCCGATGCGGCCCCCATCATCGGCGCCACGCCGCTGGACGGGCTCTTTCTCAATTGCGGCTGGGGGACCGGTGGCTTCAAGGCCACGCCCGGCTCGGGGGTGGTCTTCGCGCATACACTTGCCACGGGCACTCCGCATCCGTTGAGCATCGCCTTCGGACTCGAACGCTTCACGACCGGTGCCCTGGTGGACGAGCACGGCGCTGCCGGCGTGGCGCACTGACATGCTGCGCATTCCCTGCCCCCACTGCGGCCCGCGCGACGAAGTGGAGTTCCGCCACGCGGGCTCCGGCGTGCCCCTCCCCGCCCACGCGACCGATGAGGAGTGGGCGCGTGTGCTGTACGTGCGCGAAACCCCGCTGGGCCCCCTGACCGAACAGTGGGTACATGTGCACGGCTGTCGGCAATGGATCCACGTGGTACGCGATACCCGTACGCACGCCATTCTGGACACGCGCCCCCTGCTCCCCCCCCGCGCGGAGCCCACCGCATGAAGCGCCTGGCTACGGGAGGACTCGGGATCGACCGCACCCAGCCGCTGTCGTTCAGTTGGAACGGCACGGCGCTTCGCGGCTTCGCCGGCGATACGCTGGCGTCGGCGCTGCTCGGAGCCGGTGTGCGCGTCCTTGGCACGAGCGTGTCGGCGGGGCGCCCGCGCGGCATCATGAGCGCGGGCCTCGAGGAAGCCACCGGTTTCGCCCAGGTGACGAGGGCGCCGGTGGAGGAACCGCTGGTGCGCACGACGGCGCTGCCGTTGTACGAGGGGCTGTCGGCCCGGGGGCGCATCGTGAAGGGGGCGCTGGTGCCCACGCGCGATCCGGCCCGCTTCGACTGGCGGTATGCCCACTGCGACCTGCTGGTGGTGGGCGGCGGGGCGGCGGGACTGGCGGCGGCCCTGGAAGGCGCGCGCGCTGGCGCGCGGGTGATCGTGGCTGAATGCGCACCGGTGCTGGGCGGCGCGTTGCGGCGCGAGGCGCGCCATATCAATGGTGCTCCCGCCGAGGCGTGGCTGGCGGCGGCCGAACACGAACTGCGCGCCGCGCCCGACGTCGCGGTGCTCACCGGCACCACCGCCGTCATGCCGCTCGACCAGAACGGCATGTGGCTGGCCCAGCGCGTGGGGGGCGCCCTCCCCGAGGCGGCGCGCGGCGCGCGGCCCGAACAGCGGCTCTGGCAGGTGCGCGCGCGGGCCATCGTGCTGGCCACCGGCGCACTGGAGCGCCCGTTGGTCTTCCCTGACAACGATCGCCCCGGGATCATGCTGGCGGGCGCCGCACGCCACTACCTGCGGCAGCATGCGCTGGCGCCCGAGCGCGGTGTGCTGTTCACCGCGCATGACGATGCCTACCGCACGGCGCTGGCGTGGCTCCAGGCCGGCGTGTCGGTCACCGCTGTCGTGGACATGCGCCCTCCTGGCACCAGTGCGCTGCGGGCCGCGGTGCGCGCGGCGGGCGTCCGCGTGTTCGACGAGGCCCAAGTGGTGGGCACCGACGCCGACGTGCACGGCGCACTGCGCGCCGTGCACGTGCGGACCGGCGACGCCACGCTGACGCTGGAGACCGACCTGCTCGCCACCTCGGCTGGGGTCGATCCCAATCTGCACCTGCATCTGCACCTGGGTGGCACCAGTACGTACGACACCCGACTGGGCACCGCCGTGCCGTCTGCCCCGCTCCCCGGGCAATGGCTCGCCGGCGCCGTGACCGGTCGATTGACCCTCGCGGACGCGCTCGCCGGGGGAGCGACCGCGGCGCGCGCGGCGTTGGGCCTGGCCGGCGAAGCGACGGCCCCGGGAACCGACGACGTGGACGAGGACCTGCCCGGGCTGATGTGGCAGGTGCCTGCCCCCGATGGCGACGAGTCGCGCAGCTTCGTGGATCTGCATCGCGATGCGACCGTGGCCGGCCTCTGGCGCGCGGTGGATGCCGGCGCCACCCACGTGGAGCACGTGAAGCGCTACACGCTCGTCGGGACCGGTGTGGAGCAGGGACGCGCCGCGAAGGTGCTGGCGGCCGCGCTGGTGGCCGCGCGCGCCGGACACGCGGCCGCCGCCGTGGGCACATCGGGAAGCCGGCCGCCGGTGGAGCCGATTCCCTTCCATCTGGTGGCCGGCCGCGCACAGGGCGCCCGCTTTGAACCGATACGTACGACCGCCCTGCACGCCGAGCACGTGGCGCTGGGCGCCGTGTTCGAGCCGGCAGGACCGTGGCTGCGCGCGTCGCGCTATCCCCGACCCTGGGAAACGCTCGACGACACGGTGCGGCGCGAAGTGCGCGCCGTGCGCACCGGCGTCGCGGTGGCCGACGTCTCCACCCTCGGCAAGCTGGACGTGCGCGGCCCCGACGCGGCGTGGGTGCTGGACCAGCTGTACGTGACCCCGCTGGCCTCGTTGCCCGAGGGGAAGGCGCGCTATGCCGTGCTCTGTCATCTCGATGGGTCCATTCTGGACGACGGCGTGGTGATGCGCACCGGCGCGCAGCGATACTTCGTGACCACCTCCACCGGGCACGCGGCCGCGGTGGCCGAGTGGATGGAGGAGTGGCTCCAAACGGAGTGGCCCGACAAGCGCTGCTGGGTCACGCCCATCACGGAACAGTTCACCACCGTGGCGGTGGTCGGACCCGACTCGCGCGCGCTGCTCGCCCGCGTGGCTCCCGGGCTGGCGGTGGACCGCGAGGCCTTCCCGTTTCTCGCCGTGCGCACCGCGACGGTGGCCGGCATCGCGGACGCCCAGGTGGCACGCGTCTCTTTCTCGGGCGAGCTGGCCTACGAAGTGAGCGTCCCGTGGCATGATGGACCGACCCTCTGGCGGGCACTGCTGGCCGAGGGCGCCTCGCTGGGGGTGACCCCGTACGGGCTCGACGCGCTGCAGGTCCTGCGCATCGAGAAGGGGTACCTCATTGTGGGGCAGGACACCGAGGCGCTCACCACACCGCACGATGCAGGGCTCGGATGGATGGTGCCCACGCGAAAGCCGTTCGTGGGGCGCCGCTCGCTCGAACGCATCGCCCCGCGGGCGGATGGGAGGGCACAGCTGGTGGGATTCCGCTCCAACGACCCGCACCTGGTGATTCCCGAAGGCGCCGCGCTCACGAGCGCGCTGGGGGAACCACCGATGCCCATCGACGGACATGTGTCCAGCAGTCGATACAGTCCCACGCTGGCGTGTGCCCTCGGGCTCGCGCTGGTGCGCGACGGCCGCGCGCGCCTGGGCGAGGTGCTGCACGCCCCGCTCCTCGATGGGCGAGTCGCCTCGGTGACCCTGGTGGACCCGGTGCATTACGATCCCGAGGGAGCGCGGCGGGATGGCGCGACCACCAATGAGTGATCACCTCCCCGTCGATCCGGCACTCGTGGCCCGCATGGCGGCGGCGTCTTCGCCGGCCGCCATGCTGCGGGCGTTGCCGTTGCCCCTGCTGATCAGTGTGCGCGCCCGAGGCGGGGCGTGCTCGCGCGTGGCCGCCGCACTCGCGGTCGAGGCGCTGCCTGGTCACGGCCCCATGGTGTCGTCACCAGTGGGGCGTGTGATATGGCTCCGGCCGGACGAGTGGCTGGTGGAGGCAGCGATCACGCCGCGTGACGCGCTGCTGGCCGCGCTGTCGCAGGCCGTGGGCGATGGGACAGCCGATGCCGAAGGCGCCGTGGTGGAGTTGTTGGCCAGCCGGCATGTTCTGGAACTGTCGGGCCCGCGCACGCGCGACGTGTTGGCGGCCATGTGCACGCTGGACCTGCACCCGCGCGCCTTCCCGGTGGGGCACGCCACGCAGACGCTGCTCGCGCGAGCGCCGGTGCTGCTGCAACTCGTCGACGCCACCCCCACGTGGCGCCTGCTGGTACGCCCGTCGTTCGTGTCGTACGTGGTCGAGTGGCTGGCAGACGCGATGGAGGGGGCGTAGCCGTTCCCGCGGGGCGGTGACGCCGGCGGCGCTGGACGCACGGCCGGCTGAGCGGCAGGGCGCCGTCAGGTTGTACCGATCCGGTCGTCCCGTCCCGTGGAGGCAAACAGGGCGGCGGCCACGAGGGCCACCGCCGCCCAGAAGGCCAGCATGGCGAACCACCCCCAGGCGTCCTTCATGAGCGGCACCAGCCAGATGGAGAGGATGCCGCCCACGTTCCCCATGAGGTTGAGGACACCGGTGGCGGCCCCCTCCCCTTCGCGCCCCAGCGCGGCCGCCGTGGTCCAGAAGGGCGCTTCGCAGCTGATGAGGCACGCCGCCGACAGGCTGAGCGCGATGATGGCCAGCGTGGGGGTGGGAATCCATGCCCCGGTCAGCACCAGCAGCGCTGCGAGCGTGAGCCCGCTGATGGCCACCCGACGGCGCGCCGTGGCTAGCCCGACCCGCTGGGCCAGCCGGTCGGCCAGCATGCCGGCGAGGGGGGCCGCGACGGTGGCCAGGAGATACGGCAGACTGGCCCATACCCCGGTCTCGAGCAGCGTGAAGCCGCGCGCCTCGATGAGATAGCGGAAAAACCAGAAGAAGAACACGTACAGCACAGCCGAGTGCAGCAGATAGGCGGCGCACAGCCGCCGGAGCGAGGCGTTCTGCAGCAGGCGTCCCGTCTGCTGCCAGAGCGACGGGGCTCCCCGCATGGCGGCAGGACTGACCGGTGCCGGGCGGTCGCGTGGGGCGAGGACGAACCATGTCACCGCCGCTGCCACACCGACCGCCGCACTGGCCAGGAACACCGCCCGCCAACCGGCGCGCGCCATGAGGGGCGTGAGCGTCAGCGGCGCCAACGCAGCCCCCAGCGTGGAGGCCGCCAGATAGATCGCGCTTGCCGCCGTGCGACCGCCCTCGGGCACATGGCGCGCCACAGCCACCGCCGACACCGGGTAGGTCGCCGCCTGCGACGCGCCGAGCAGCACCCGCGCCGCAAAGAGCCCGGCGAAGGCCACCATCCCCGACCCCATCACCGCACCCGAAGCCAGTGAGGCCACGGCCCACCCCAGACTCGCCACCGCCAACACGAGCCGCGCCCCGTGCCGGTCACCCATGGCGCCTCCGGGCACCTGACCGAGCGTATACGCCAGTTGGAACCCCCACGCGGAGATCACCCCCATCTGCACCATGGTGAGCCCCAGTTCGGGGGCCAGGTATTCCTGCGCGATGGCGATGTGGGTGCGCAGCGCGTAGGCCACCAGCCCCA
>Ga0315899_10003289_pt1 | contig 17653 bp, 15 predicted proteins | sample LakEriMetagenome_2_FD_203518 | JGI IMG/M metagenome (GOLD analysis project Ga0315899, IMG submission 203518) | Freshwater fungal communities from buoy surface, Lake Erie, Ohio, United States - Buoy 4 MA112 | ecosystem: Environmental > Aquatic > Freshwater > Lake | place: USA: Lake Erie, Ohio... | reverse complement strand
GGCGCGCCGACTGGCCCGTCGCGGTGTGCGGCGCAGCCGCGAGATGGCGCGCGATCTGCAGGACCGGGTGCGCGGGTAACGGATGGGGAGAAGGGGCAAGCCCCCTTCTCCCCGTTTACTTGAGCCGCCGCAGCTCTTCGGTGGCCTGCTGCCGATACACGCGGTCGTTCGGGTCGAAATCGGCACTGGCGACCGCCGCCCGGTACGCGGCGCGCGCGTCCTCCGTGCGGTCGAGGTCGCGATAGATGCGTGCGAGGTCAAGCCGGTGCACGAGCCGCTCCGGCTCCACCTGCACCGCCAGCTCGAGATAGCGCACGGCTTCGCTCCACGACGCCGTCGAGAAGATCCGCCCGCCAAGGAAGGCCTTGGCCACCGTGCGGGCAATCCCGTTGAGGCGCATGATTTCGGCGTTCCACACACCCATGACGTGCAGCGCGCCCGGGTGACGCGGTGCCAGCTTGAGCGCCGCCAGCGCCTGCTCCCGCACTTCGATGCCCAACTTCACCCGTTCGCGCGGACCGAGCGCGAGCGCCGTGCGCCCGAGGGCCCGCGACAGGTGGAAGTGGCCTTCGGCGTCACCGGGGTTGAGCGCCACGGCACGGCGCGCATAGTCGGTGGCCTTGGCGTAGAGTGCGGTGCGCAGGGGTTCATTGCGTTCGAACTCCCCCTGGTCCACCGCCACCGCGGCCGCCTGCCACAGCTCTGCATAGGTGGTCGGCTCACGCGCCGACGACGCGGCGGCCGCCGCCGGCAACTGGGCCGCAACCGGGCGCCAGGGAAGCAGGGCCACCGCCCCGACCGCCACCAGCGCGCCAATGCATTGCCTACGGGAAACGGCGCGCCACAGTCGTGCGGTCGCGGACAGGGTGGTGTAGGTTGGCATGACGTATGGAAGCACGAACTCTGATCGAGCGGAAGCGGAACGGCGGACGGATTGAGGCGGCCGAGTGGCGCTCCCTCATGAAACACTACGCGGCGGGCGAAGTGCCCGACTACCAGATGGCCGCCCTCGCCATGGCCATCTACTTCGTCGGGCTCGATCGCACCGAGATCGGGGCCCTCACCGACGCCATGCTCGAGAGTGGCGCCGTGCTGCAGCTGGACCACCTCACGGTCGGACGGGTGGACAAGCATTCCACCGGCGGCGTGGGAGACAAGGTGTCGCTGGTCCTCGCGCCACTGGTGGCGGTGTGCGGGGTGGCCGTGCCCATGATGTCGGGGCGGGGGCTCGGCCATACCGGTGGAACCCTCGACAAGCTCGAGGCGATCCCCGGGTTTCGCACGGATCTGTCGCTCGAGCGCGCCACGCGCCAGCTGGAGGCCATCGGGTGCGCCCTCATTGGCCAGACCCGGGAGATCGCGCCGGCCGATCGCAAACTGTATGCGCTGCGGGATGCGACGGCCACGGTGGAAAGCATTCCCCTCATTTCGGCCAGCATCATGTCCAAGAAGCTCGCCGAAGGGCTTACCGGGCTCGTGCTGGATGTGAAGTACGGATCGGGGGCGTTCCTTCCCGAGCTCGATCGTGGGATCACCCTGGCGCGCACCATGATCGAGCTCGGCACGGATCATGGCTGCCCGGTCGTGGCATTGCTCACCGCGATGGACCGCCCGCTGGGACGCGCCTGTGGCAACGCGCTGGAAGTGGAGGAGTCCATTGCGGCACTGCGTGGCGACGGACCGGCCGATCTCATGGACGTCACGTATGCCCTTGGTGCCGAAATGCTGGTGCTGGGTGGTGCGGCGTCGAACCGCAATGAGGCCCGTCGGCGCATGGAGGTGGCCATCTCCAGCGGCCGCGCGGCCCGCAAGTTCCAGGAGATCATCGAAGCGCAGGGGGGCAATCCGGCGGTCGTGGACGACCCCGGGCTGTTGCCGCAGGCGGCCGAATGCGAACTGTATCTGGCTGATCGGGCCGGGGTGGTGGCCCAGGTGGAGCCCCGCGCGATCGGCCGCGGCATCACGGCGCTCGGGGGGGGACGGACCCGCGTGGAGGATCAGGTGGATCCCTCCGTGGGGTTCGTGATGACGGCCCGCCCAGGCGATGTGGTGCGCGCCGGGGAGCCATTGGCCACCATCTTCGCCCGCGATGCCGCCGGCGTGGCTGCCGGTCGCCGGGCACTCGACGAGTCCATCCGCCTGGCGGATGAGGCGGACCCCCCGCTGCCGCTCATCAGCCATCGGGTGACCGCCGCCGGCGTCGAGCGGTGGGATCCGGAGGAGTAGGAACCCACTTCCCCCACTCCCCGTTGACCCCGGAAGTGTCTAGGTTTGGCACGTTGGCGGCCGCGTGGCCGCGCCCCGTTCACCGGTGCCCCGCACCCCTGTCCGATCTCGTGATGCCTGCGAAAGTCGCTCCGTCCACGAACAAGCTGCTCAGTCTGGTGGCCGCGGCGGCGGCCCTGCCGCTGCTGGGCCTGTACGGGTTGCTCATGTACATCTCCACGCCCAGCCCCACGGGCGGCATGGAGCCGACGGTCACGACCATCTGCTACGTGGCGTTCACCTTCCTGTTCGGGGCACTGATCACCGTGGTGCTCAACTTCTCGAGTCAGTTGAGCCGTCAGGCGAAGGGGCAGTACACCACGCCGTAACCGCGCGCCCGGTCATGGTGGGGAAGGCCGCCGGCAGGTGCCGGCGGCCTTCGTCGTTTCGCGCGGGCGACCGACGATGGTGAACGACCGGCACCTCGCTTCTCTTCCGATATGGCCAATGCCCACGCCTTCCTGGCGAATCTGACGCTGGTCCTGTGCGTGGCGGCGCTGACCACGGTGGTATTCCAGCGCATCCGCCAGCCGGTCGTGTTTGGCTACCTGGTGGCCGGCATGATCATCGGGCCGTATGTCGGCGTGCCGCTCTTCGCCGACCGCAGCATGGTCACGACCCTGTCGGAGCTGGGCGTGATCCTGCTCATGTTCGGGCTGGGGCTCGAGTTCAGCTTGCGCAAGTTGGCGGCCGTCGCGCCCACGGTGGGGCTGATTGCGCTCGTCGATACGAGTGCCATGTTCGGCTTCGGGTATGTCACGGGCCAGCTGCTCGGCTGGACCCCACTGGAGAGCGTCTTCGGCGGCGCCATTGTGGCCATCTCGTCCACGACCATCATCGTCAAGGCCTTTGCCGAGCAGGGGGTGAAGGGCCGCTTCACCGAGTTGGTGTATGGCATCCTCATCATCGAGGATCTCATCGCGATCCTGCTCATTGCGATGCTCACCACCATTGCGTCGGGGGCCGGCCTGTCGGCCGGGGCGGTCGCGGCCACCGCCGGCACGCTGGTGCTGTTCCTGGCGCTGTTCATCGGCGTGGGGCTGGCCGTGGTGCCGCGCCTCGTACGCATGGTGGTGGCGCTGGATCGGCCGGAGACCACGCTGGTGGTGAGCCTTGGGCTCTGCTTTGGCGGGGCCCTGCTGGCGCTCGACGCCGGTTATTCGGTGGCGTTGGGGGCGTTCATTGCGGGGTCCCTGGTCGCGGAGTCGGGCGAAGGATCACGCGTGGAGCACCTCGTCATGGGCGTGCGCGACATGTTCGGCGCCGTGTTCTTCGTGGCCGTGGGCATGATGATCGATCCGCGATTGGTGGCGGAGCACTGGGTGGCCGTCGTGGTCCTGTCGCTGGTGGTCATGACCGGCAAGCTGCTGGCCGTGAGTGTGGGGGCGTTTCTTTCGGGCAACGACGTGCGCACCAGCACCCAGGCCGGCATGAGCCTCACGCAGATCGGCGAGTTCGCCTTCATCATTGCCGCCGTGGGGACGACGGCGGGGGTGGTGGGTGCGTTCCTCTATCCCGTGGCGGTCGCGGTATCGGCCATCACCACGCTCACGACGCCCATCGCCATTCGAGCCTCGGGGGCGGTGGCGACGTTCGTGGACCGGCGGTTGCCGCGCCCGCTGCAGACGTTCGTCGGGCTGTATGGCACGTGGATCGCGTCGCTGCGTCGCACCCCCGCTGCAGCAGCGACCGCGCCGCTGGTACGCCGCAAGATCCGCCTGCTCGTGCTCGACACGGCGCTGCTGACGGGGGTGGTGATTGGCACGGTGTTCGCAAAGCCGCGGCTCCTGGCGGAGTTCGCCGCGCGGTCGCTCCCCCCTCTGTGGGCCAGTGCGGCGCTGTACACGATCGCCGTGCTGCTGGCCGCTCCGCTCGTCGTTGGCATCGTGCGCGTTGCCGGCGCCCTGTCGTCGCTGCTCGCCTTCCGCGCACTGCCGCAGTCGGTCGCCAATCGTCTGGACTACGCCGAATCGCCGCGACGCGTCCTCATGGCCACGCTGCAGCTGGCGCTCGTGACGGTCAGTGGGCTGGTGGTGGTGGTCGTGACCGAGCCCTTCGTGCCGCTGGGTCGCGGGGCGGCGGTCCTGGCGGTAGTCGTTGGCTGGCTCACCGTGGTGTTCTGGCGGCGTACGGCGGATCTGTACGGGCATACGCGGGCGGGTGCGCAGGTGCTGTTGTCCGCCCTGTCCAAGGGGTTTGCGTCGGCATCGCCAGCTGCTGCAACGGCGGCCACCCCCAACGCCGCGCCGCGCGATCTGTCCACGGTCCATCGCGTCCTGCCCGGGTTGGGCGACCCGGTCCCCTACGTCGTCCGTGACGGTGACGCCTCGGTGGGTCGCACGCTGCGCGAGCTGCAGCTGCGGTCGCAAACCGGTGCGGTCATCCTGGCCATCACGCGCGGTACGGAGCAGGTTCTGCTCCCCGTCGGGAGCGAACGCCTGCAGGCGGGGGATGTCCTCGCCCTCGCGGGGACCACGGAGTCGATTGCCGACGCCACGGCGCTGCTGCAGCGGGCGGAACACACGTAGGGTGAGGGGGGTGGCGCGTGTCCCTGAGGACAGACCGTGGGACGGGTGATCCCCCGTGCCCTGTGGTTGCTTCCACCAGCCAAACTGCTCATGCGACCGATCCTGCCGCTCCTCCTGCTCAGCGTCGCGGCATCGGGATGTGGCGACGCCCCCGTCGCTAGCCCCACGGGCCTCGCGCCCAGCACCGACGTGATTGTCGCCCCGGTACTCCCGTCCGCGTTGCTCGCCTACAGCGATGCGCGCCTTCCGCTGCCGCGGCATTTCACGGGGCCCAGCGGCGGTCCCCCCGCCATCGCGGCCGACAACACGCCGGCATCGAATGTCACGACGGATGCCGGCGCCACCCTGGGTCGCGTGCTGTTCTACGATCGCCGCCTGTCGGTGAACAGTCGCGTGTCCTGCGCCTCCTGCCACCGGCAGGAGTTCGCCTTCTCCGACACGGCGCGGTTGAGCCGCGGCTTCGACGGTGGGCTCACGACCCGGCACAGCATGGGGCTCAGCAATGCGCGCTTCTACACCAGCGGACGCTTCTTCTGGGATGAGCGTGCGGCCACGCTGGAGGCGCAGGTGTTGCAGCCCATCGCGGACCCCACGGAGATGGGCGAACGGCTCGATGAGCTTCCGGCCAAGCTGGCGCGCGCCGCGTACTATCCGGCGCTGTTCGAGGCGGCGTTCGGGACGCGGGAGATCACGACCGACCGGGTGGCGCGCGCGCTCGCCCAGTTCGTGCGCGCCTTGGTGAGCACGAACGCCAGGTTCGACCGCGCCGTGGGCGCCAACGGGGGGCCCAACGGCGCTGACCTCCTCACCGCGCAGGAGTTGCTGGGGCAGCAGCTGTACATCGGGCGGGCGGGGTGCGCGCGCTGTCACGGGACCACGGCGCACATCAGCGACGCCGTGCACAACACCGGGCTCGACGCCACGATCACCGACGCCGGCGCCGGCAATGGCCGCTTCAAGGCGCCGTCGCTGCGCAACGTGGAAGTGCGACCGCCCTACATGCACGACGGGCGGTTCCAGACGCTCGAGCAGGTGGTGGACTTCTACGATCGGGGGGTACGGGCCAATCCCGCACTCGACCCGCGGCTGCGGACGCCCGGCGGACAGCCGCAGCGGCTCAACCTCACCGTGACGGAACGCGACGCGCTGGTGGCGTTCCTCAAGACGCTGACCGACCGGACCTTTCTCACCGACCCGCGCTTCAGCGATCCCTTCGTGCGATGAGGGGAAACGCGAACGGCCCGCGCGAGGGGCGCGGGCCGTTCGAAGCGCATCGGGACCGAGGGGTCAGATGTCGAGATTGCTCACGAACCGCGCGTTGGTTTCGATGAACAGACGGCGCGGCTCGACTTCGTCGCCCATGAGCGTCTGGAACGTCTGGTCGGCCAGGACGGCGTCTTCCATGGTGACCTGCAGCATGGTGCGCGTTTCCGGGTCCATGGTCGTCTTCCAGAGCTGCTCGGGGTTCATTTCGCCCAACCCCTTGTAGCGCTGAATCATGATGTTGCCGCGCCCTTCCGGACCGCCGAGGCGCTCGGCATACGCGTCGCGCTCCTTCTCGGAATAGGCGTAGAACTCTTCCTTGCCCTTGGCCACGCGATACAGCGGCGGTTGCGCGATGTACATGAACCCGGCGTCGATGAGCTCGGGCATCTGCCGGAAGAAGAACGTGAGCAGCAGCGTGCGGATGTGCGCGCCGTCCACGTCGGCGTCGGTCATGATGATGATCTTGTGGTACCGGCACTTCGCGATGTCGAACTCTTCCTTGATGCCGGTGCCGATCGCCGTGATGATGGTGCGGATTTCCTCGTTGGAGAGCACCTTGTCGAAGCGCGCCTTCTCCACGTTGATGATCTTGCCCCGCAGCGGCAGGATCGCCTGGAAATCCCGCTTGCGCCCCTGCTTGGCCGACCCGCCGGCCGAGTCGCCCTCCACCAGATACATCTCGCAGAGCGCCGGGTCCGAGAGCGAGCAGTCGGCCAGCTTGCCGGGAAGCGCGGCCACATCGAGTGCCGACTTCTTGCGCGTGAGGTCGCGCGCCTTGCGCGCCGCCTCGCGGGCCCGGGCGGCCGAGATGGCCTTGTCGATGATGGCGTTGGCCGTCTTGGGATGCTCGTCGAGATACTGCGAGAGCAGCTCGTTGACCACGCTGCGCACGGCGCCCTCGGCCTCCGAGTTGCCCAGCTTGGTCTTGGTCTGCCCCTCGAACTGCGGCTCGCGCACCTTCACCGAGAGCACCGCGGTGATGCCCTCGCGCACGTCGTCGCCGGACAGGCGGATTTCCTTGTCCTTCTTGTTGAGGTTGCTCGACCGCTCGATGTACTTGTTGATGACCGAGGTGAGCGCGCTCTTGAAGCCGGTGAGGTGCGTGCCGCCTTCGTGCGTGTTGATGTTGTTGACGAAGGAGAAGGTGGTGTCGGCGTAGCTGTCGTTGTACTGCAGCGCGACCTCGATGGCGATGCCGTCGCGCATGGTGTCGAGGTACACGACATCCTGGTGCAGCGGCTTCTTGTTGCCGTTGAGGAACGTGACCATATCCCGGAGGCCGCCATTGGCCCAGAACAGCTCCTCGCGCGCCTGCCCGTCACGGCTCTCGTCGGGGCGCTCGTCGCGCAGCGTGATCTGGATGCCCTTGTTGAGATACGACAGCTCCCGGAGGCGGCTGGCCAGCGTGGTCCAGTCGTAGCGCGTGGTTTCCTGGAAGATCGTCGCGTCGGGCTTGAACCAGACCTTGGTGCCCGTTTCCTTCGCCGGCACCGTGCGCAGCACCTTGAGCTTCGTGGTGGTCGTGCCGCGCGCGAAGTCCATGTAGTGCTCCTTCCCCTCCCGCTTCACCCACACCTTGAGGTTGTCGGAGAGCGCGTTCACCACCGACACGCCCACGCCGTGGAGACCGCCCGATACGGCGTAGGCATCCTTCTCGAACTTGCCGCCGGCGTGCAGCACGGTCAGGGCGATTTCCACGCCCGGCATCTTCTCGACAGGATGCACGTCCACGGGAATGCCGCGGCCGTCGTCCTCGACGGTAATGGAATTGTCCTCGTGGATCGTGACGAAGATGCGCTTGGCATGGCCCGCCATCGCTTCGTCGATCGAGTTGTCCACGACCTCGTACACGAGATGGTGCAGACCGCGCGCCGACGTCGAGCCGATGTACATGCCGGGGCGCTTGCGGACCGCTTCGAGTCCCTTGAGTACGGTGATGGATTCTGCGCCGTATTCCTTCTCGGACTCTGCGCTGGTGTTGGCCATGATGCGGGAAGCTACCGGAGGGTTTGAAGGGCGAAGACTGGCCCGGAAACACAACCTTTGAATATACCCACACCGGGGGGTGGAAGCAACTGCCCGATGGGTTTCTAAGTTGTTGTCAAATAAAGACTTGCGGACGGGCGGTCCGCCTCCCGCTCCCCGCCTCCCGCTCCCCGCGCCCCATCCCTGCCGGAAGGGGGCGGGACGCCGGGGGCTCGGCACAGGAACCCGGCCTTACCGGCGCAGCATCCAGCGCAACTTCACGATCGGCGGACGCGACGGGTCGGCATTGAGCCGCGTCAACAGCTGCGGCTCGAGCAGCGTGAGTTCCTGCATCCACGCGTGGGTCTTCACCATCACCACCAGCGTGCCGTCCTGCTGCAGCAGCAGCGGCTCGGTCACGCCGGCGATCTGCGCGCCCACCAGGGCGGGCCACTCGGGAATCACCGCCGCCTGCGCCACGCGATCGGTCAGCCCGGCATGCTTGAGCACCGACGCCACCACGTCGCCAAGCTTCGACGGCGATCGCTTGTGTTCGCTCATGCGTTGCGCCGGAGGGGCGTCATGTGAGCACGCCGTCGCGCATCGTGCGCTGTTCAAGCCGGGTGTAGGCCGCCGGAATGTCCTCGGCCCGCGGCACGGCCAGCAGCACCTGCGCCGCCCCGGCGTCTTCCAGCAACTCCAGCACGCGCCCCGCACGGCGCAGATCGAGCTCGGCGAAGGGATCGTCGAGCAGCAACAGCGGGGCATGGCCCAGCGCCGCGCGCAGCGTGGCGAGCTCCAGCAGGCGCAGCGCAATGGCCGCGCTCCGCTGTTGCCCGGCCGATCCGAAGGTGCGCAGGTCGCGCGCCCCCAGCTGCAGCAGCAGCTCGTCGCGGTGCGGACCCGCCAGCGTCATGCCACGCCGCAGTTCGCTGGCGCGCTGCTGTGCCAAGGCGCGCGTGAGGGCGACCGACTGCGCCTGGCTGCTGGTGCAGAGCGCGTCGGTGTTGTCGCCGCCTGCCGCGACGCAGCGCAACAGCGCCGGCTCCCGCTCACCAATGGCGGTGCACAGCTGTGCATAGCGCGCCCCCTGCTCCTGCACGAACCGGTGACGCGCCGCCGCAATGAATCCCCCGTATTCCGCGAGCGCTGGCTCCCAGAGCTGCACCTGGGCCGCGTAATCGCCTCGCCCGCCATCCCGCTGCGCCGCGCGCAGCGTGGCATTGCGTCGCAGCAGCGCGGCCCGGTACTGCTGCAGCGCCTGCAGGTACGCCGGTGACGAGAGGGCGAGCATCACGTCGAGGTAGCGCCGGCGGTCACCCGGGGCGCCGGTCACCAGCGTCACGTCATCGGGCGAGAAGGCCACCGCCGGCAACGCCCCCAGCGCGTTGGTGAGCCGCGGCTGCTCCACGCCGTCGAGGGTGGCGCGCTTCCGCTTGGTGGCGCGTTCGTAGCCCACGCTCACGGTGGTCCACGCCGCCGGTGCCGCCAGCGTGGCCCGTACGTGAAAAGCCGCCGCGCCAAAGCGCACCACATCGGCATCCCGCGCGCCACGAAAGGAGCGGAGCAGCCCCAGATACGCCGCGGCTTCCAGCAGGTTGGACTTGCCGTGCCCGTTTTCCCCCACGATCACGAAGCCGGCGGGGGGAACCGCCACGTCGAGGCGCGCGAAGTTGCGATAGTCGCGCGCGGTCAGGTGCTGAAGCACGGGGGGAGGGCCGGCGCGCGGCGGGTGTTCAGCGGCCAGTGAAGGTGGCCGCGCGCTTTTCGAGAAACGCCCGCATTCCTTCCTTCATGTCGGCAGTCGCCGAGAGCAGCCCGAAGAAGTCGCTCTCGATGGTGCACCCCTCCTCGAGCGTGACTCCGAGGCCGCGGTCCACCGCTTCGATGCACCCGGCCAGCGCGAGTGGGGCATTGGCGGCCATGGTGGTGAGCAGCGCGCGCGCGGTGTCCAGCAACGCCTCCGGCGCGACCACCTGATCCACGAGGCCGAGGCGCAGCGCCTCGGCGGCATCGATCATGTCACCCGTGAGCAGCAACCGGTGCGCGGCGCCACGCCCCACAAGGCGCGGCAGCCGCTGCGTGCCACCGTAGCCGGGCACGATCCCGAGCTTGACCTCCGGCTGGCCCAGCTTGGCCTTGTCGCTGGCGAGGCGCACGTGACACGCCATGGCGAGTTCGCAGCCCCCGCCCAGCGCGAACCCGTTGATGGCCGCCACCGTGGGCTTGGGACTGGTTTCGAAGCGGCGGAAGATCGCCTGCCCGGCACGGGCGCGTCGCTGCGCCTCGAGCGGCGACTGACTCTCCAGCTCCGAAATGTCGGCGCCGGCAATGAAAGACCGGCCCGCCCCGGTGAGCAGCACCGCCGCCACGTCGGCGCGGGCATTCGCCTCGTCGATCGCGCGACCGAGTTCGGCAATGGTGGCGTCGTTGAGTGCGTTCAGCTTGTCCGGCCGGTTCACCGTGATGGTGGCAATGCGGTCGGCAACGTCGAAGATGAGGTACTCGTACATGGGCGCGCGGGCTCGGGGCAGGGACGTGGGAGCAGGATAAAGCTAGCGACCCGCCGGCTGCCGCCGGCATTACCTTACTCTCCAATGCATATCCCCTCCGTGGGCTGGTCCCCCGATACCGGCGCGCTCCGCATCCTCGACCAGCGCTACCTTCCCGCCCGCGAGGTGATCCGCGACCTCGTGGCACTGCCCGACATCATCGACGCCATCCGCACCTTGGCAGTGCGTGGGGCCCCCGCCATTGGCGTGGCGGCCGCCATTGGTCTGGCGGTTGCGCTGGCCGCCGACAGCGAGGGGCGGGGAAGTACCGCCCGTGCCCTGTTGCCGGAATACGCGTCGCGTCTCGTCGAGGCCCGGCCTACGGCGGTCAATCTGGCCTGGGCCGTGCACCGGTTGCTGCGGTTGGCGGCCGAGACGGGCGACGAGCAGCTGCTGGAGACGCTGCGCGTGGAGGCCGAGGTGATCCGCCAGGAGGATGTGCAGATGTGCGCCGCCATCGGGCGGCACGGGCTGCCGCTGGTGCCGGATGGTGCGCGCATCCTCACCCATTGCAATGCGGGGGCGCTGGCCACCGCGGGAACCGGTACGGCCCTCGCGCCGATCTACGCGGCCCATGCGGCCGGTCGCCTGGTAACGGTGTATGCCAACGAAACCCGTCCCCTCCGCCAGGGCGCGCGGCTCACCGCCTGGGAGCTGTCCCGTGCCGGCATTCACGTCACGGTGTTGCCGGATGGCGCGGCCGCCTCGCTGCTGGCGCAACGGCAGGTGGATGTGGTGATCGTCGGCGCCGATCGCATCACGGCCAACGGGGATGTGGCGAACAAGGTGGGCACGTACGGGGTGGCGCTCGCGGCGCGCGCCCATGCGGTGCCGTTCTACGTGGCGGCGCCGTGGAGTACGATCGATCCGGCCACGGCAACGGGACCCGACATCGTCATCGAACACCGCAGCCGCGATGAACTGGGCGAGCTGCCGCCCGGCGTACCGGCGTGGAACCCCGCCTTCGACGTCACGCCGCGCCACCTTGTCACCGGCTATCTCACCGACCGCGGTCTCATCACCCCTCCCTTCGTCTGAGCGACCCATGTCCGTCCTCGCCATCGATCAGGGTACCACCGGCACCACCTGTCTCGTCATCGCCCGCGATGGGCGTGTCGTGGGCCGCGCCTACCGCGAAATCACGCAGCACTACCCGGCCCCGGGATGGGTGGAGCACGACGCGCACGAAATCCTCGAGCGCACGCTCGATGCGGCCCGCGACGCCATGGCGGCGGCGCGGCAGGCGGGCGCCGAGGCGCCGGTGTGCGTGGGGATCACCAACCAGCGCGAAACCATCGTGCTCTGGGAACGGGCCACGGGTCGTGCCGTGCACCGCGCCATCGTGTGGCAGGACCGTCGCACCGCTGCGCGGTGCGCCGAGCTCGAGCCGCATCAGGCGCGCATCGGCGCACTCACGGGGCTGGTGACCGATCCCTATTTCAGCGGGACGAAGCTGGAGTGGTTGCTGGCGCAGGGCGATCACCGCGCCCGTGCCGATCGCGGCGAGCTGTGTGCGGGGACGATCGACAGCTGGCTGGTGTGGCACCTGACCGGCGGGGCGGTCCATGCCACCGACCACACGAATGCGTCGCGCACCATGCTGTACGACATCCACCGGCGTGCGTGGAGCGGGGAACTGTGTGCACTGTTCGGCGTGGCACCCGCCCTGCTGCCCACGGTGGTGCCGTCGAGCGGGGAGGTGGGGCGCACCACGGTGGCCACGCTTGGCGTGTCGCTGCCCATTACCGGCATCGCCGGCGATCAGCAGGCCGCGCTCTTCGGACAGGGCGGCTGGGGGGCGGGCGACGGCAAGAACACCTACGGCACGGGCGCCTTCTTGCTGCTGAACACCGGCACGCACCAACCGGTGGCGGGCTCCGGCCTGCTCACGACCATCGCCTGTGACGAGCGCGGGCAGCCGGTGTATGCCCTCGAGGCCTCGATCTTCATTGCCGGCGCCGCCGTGCAGTGGTTGCGCGACGGGCTGGGGATCATCGCCACGAGCCGGGAGACGGAGGCGCTCGCCCGATCGCTGGCGTCCAACGAGGGGGTGTACTTCGTGCCCGCGCTCGTGGGACTCGGCGCACCGGACTGGGAGCCCAACGCCCGCGGCACCATCGTGGGCATTACCCGCGGAACCGGCGTGGCGCATTTCGCGCGCGCGGCGCTCGAGGCCATGGCCTTCGCCACCCGCGACGTGCTGGGGGACATGCGCACCCACGGGCAGGTGCCGTTCGACAAGCTGCGGGTGGACGGCGGCGCGACCACCAACGATTGGCTCATGCAATTCCAGGCCGACGTGCTGGGGGTGCCGGTCGACCGCCCGGACATGGTCGAAACGACGGCCCTGGGAGCGGCTGGTCTGGCCGGCCTGGCGGCCGGCGTCTGGGCCAACGGGAGCGAATTCCTCGCCAGCCGGCAGTTCACCCGCTTTTCGCCCTCGACGGGCGGAACGGCCGCGGCCGCTGCCGCGTATGAAGGGTGGCGCCGCGCCGTCCGGGCTGCGCTGGGGTGGGCCCGTGACCCCCGGTAGCATGCCGATAAATCCTGTCGGGAAGAGTGCCCTTTCTCGGCCGACGTAGTATCTTCCAGCCCTACCCTCCCGACCTTACAGGACGGCGACCCCGTGAAAGCTCGCAACAAGTTCCTGCTCGGCGGCGTGCTGGTGCTTGGCACTGCCTCCTATCTCATGGCCAGCTCGATCGACGAGACGGCCACGTATTACCTCACGCCGGGTGAACTGGCGGCGAAGGTGGCCGTCAACCCGCGCTTCTCCAAGAACGGCGTGAAGATCGGCGCCCGCGTGGTGGACGGTACCATCAAGCGTGATCCGGGTGGCCGCGAGCTGACGTTCATCATGACCGACGGCACGAAGACGTACCCGGTGCACTATCGCGGCGTGGCCCCCGACACCTTCACCGACGGCGTGGATATCGTGGTGGAGGGGCGTCTTGACGCCAACGGGGTGTTCCAGGCCACGACGCTGCTGGCCAAGTGCGCGTCGCGCTACGAGAACGCGCCGGGGCAGCCGGGGCAGTATCCGCCGGGCGCCAAACACCCCGACAACGTCCCCAAGGCGTAACACGGCGTTCGTCGTGCGCGGCCGTCCGTGCCGCGCCCCGTCACACCGTAGTGGCAACTCACGCGCCGGGCGCGAGTCGGCGCCCGGCCTCCGCGCACCGCGCGAGGCGTCATGATTCTTGTTGGTGAGCTGTCGCTCTGGATCGCCCTGCTGATGGCGACCTGGACGACCACGGTCTCCTTTGCGGGCGGCATGCAGGCGCGCCCCGATCTGATCAAGAGTGGCGAACGGGCCATGTACGCCACGTTCGGCTTCGTCGTCCTGGCCTCGGTCGGCCTGTGGACCGCGCTCTTCACGCACGATTTCTCGCTCAAGTTCGTCGCGTCGTTCACCAGCGCGAATCTGCCCAAGGTGTACCTGTTCACGGCCTTCTGGGCCGGACAGGAGGGGTCGCTGCTGTTCTGGACGCTCATCATGACGATGTACGCGGCCATCGCGGTGTTCACCAACCGCGACAGGAACCGGGCGATGATGCCGTACGTGACCGGGACCTTGGGTGTCGTGTCGCTCTTCTTCCTCATGACCATGGCGTTCGCGGAGAATCCGTTCGAGCGCCTGGACTGGGTGCCGGCCGACGGCCGCGGCATGAATCCGCAGCTGCAGAACCCCGGCATGGCGGCACACCCGCCCATGCTCTACCTCGGCTACGTCGGCACGGCGGTGCCCTTTGCCTTCGCCATTGGAGCGCTCGTCACGCGGCAGCTCGATGCGCAGTGGCTGGGCGCCGTGCGTCGCTGGGCCCTGGTGTCCTGGTTCTTCCTCACCATCGGCATCGTGCTGGGCATGTGGTGGGCCTACGTGGAGCTGGGCTGGGCCGGGTATTGGGCGTGGGACGCGGTGGAGAACTCGTCGTTCCTGCCGTGGCTCACGGTGACGGCGTTCCTGCACAGCATCATGATCCAGGAAAAACGCGGCATGCTGCGCAAGTGGAACGTGACGTTGGTGGTGCTGAGCTTCCTGCTCACCATTCTGGGCACGTTCATCACCCGGTCGGGGGTCATTGAAAGCGTGCACGCCTTTGCGCGCTCCCCGATTGGCAACTGGTTCCTGGGCTTCCTCATCGCGGCCACGGCGGTCACGGTGTACCTGGTGAGCACCCGCCTCAACGATCTGCAGGCCAAGGCCGAGCTGGAGAGCATGGTGAGCCGCGAGGCCGCCTTCCTGTACAACAACCTGGTGTTGGTGGGCATCTGCTTCGCCACGCTCTGGGGCACGCTCTTCCCCATTCTTTCCGAGTGGGTGAAGGGCGACAAGATCACCGTGGGGCCGCCGTTCTTCAACGCCGTCAATGGTCCTCTCGGCTTGCTGCTGCTCGCGCTGACCGGCATCGGTCCCCTCATTGCCTGGCGCCGGGCCTCCGTGGCCAATCTGCAGCGGCAGTTCACGGCGCCCCTGATCGCGGGCGTGGTGGTCTGCGTGGCCCTGCTCGCGCTGGGGATGCGCGACCCGTATGCGCTGGTGTCCTACCTGCTGGCCGGGTTCGTGTTCGGCACCATCATCCAGGAATTCGTGAAGGGGGTGGGGGCGCGGCGCCGCATGTACAGCGAGGGCTTCTTCGCGGCGTTCTTCCGACTCATTGGTCGCAATCGCCGCCGCTACGGCGGCTACATCGTGCACTTCGGCGTGGTGGTGCTCTTCTGCGCCTTCGCCGGCCTCATGTTCAAGAAGGACATCACGGCCACGCTCAAGACCGGCGAGTCGGTGAAGATGACCGACGCCTATGGTCACGACTGGGTGTTCACGAGTCAGGGCATCTCGTTCTTCGAGCAACTCAATCGGCGTGTGACGGCCGTGACGTTCGATGTCACCCGTGATGGCAAGCGCATGGGGTTGCTCTCCAGCGAGAAGCGTCAGCATGTGAATTCGCGCGGGGAGCCCACCTTCGAGCCGTCCACCGAGGTGGGGATTCTCGAGTCGCCCAAGCAGGACGTGTACCTGGTGTTCACGGGTGCCGTGGATCGGGACACTGCCGCGGTGCACATCAACTTCAACCCGCTCGTGTGGTGGGTGTGGTTCGGCGGCATCGTCATGGCCTTCGGTGGGCTCATCGTGATGTGGCCGCAGGCGCAGAAGGCGGAACGCGAAGGCGGGTACGTGGCGCAGATCCCCATGGGGCGCGAGCTCGAGCCGGTGGGTGCGGGGGCGTGATGGAGTCCCGCAATCCGCTCACCTCCCGCCGCGGGCAGTCACGCCGGGCGTTCCTCCTGCGGGCGGGCGCGGTAGCCGCCGGAACGGCGCTCGTATCCCGTCGCGCGTCGGCGCAGCAGCCCGCCGCCGCGGCCCCGGGCGGCGAGGAGATGACGTCGGACAGCTACAAGCCGGTGTCGCGTCCTCCCAAGCCCGGCGCGAAGCCCACCATGGATGCAAAGCAGGTCGAAGCCTTCGAGCGTGAACTGGCCTGCCCGTGTCCGTGCACCCTCGACATCTACACCTGCCGCACCACCGACTTCTCCTGCGGCATTTCGCCGGCGGTGCATGGGGACATCCAGCGTCTGGTGGACGGTGGCTACAGCGGCGCCGAGATCATGGAGGCGCTCACCGGCACCTACGGTGACTTCATCCTGAACGCGCCGCGCAAGGAAGGGTTCAGCCTCGTCGCGTGGTTTGCCCCGTTTGCGGCGGTGGCCATAGGGGGCGTGGGCATTGGTGTGCTGCTGCGCAGCTGGCGCATGAATGCGAAGCGGGCCGAGTCGGCACGTCCCGCGCACACGCCGGCAGCGACCGGCGGCGAAAATCTCGATGCCACTCCCGAGGAGCTGGCCAGGCTGCAGGCGGCCTTGCGGGAGGAGCGGTAATGGCCCTGCCCGAAGGCGCCTTGCCGTTGGTGGTGGGCACCGGACTGGCGCTCGCCGCCCTCACCCTCGTGCTGTCGCCACTGCTGGGGGCCATGGATGCGACGGACACCGCGAAGCCGGCGCCCCAGCGGCGCCGTGACGACGACGAACCGGTCAACACCGCCGTGGACGCGCTGCGCGAAATCGAATTCGATCGCGAAACGGGGAAGCTGAGCGAGAGCGATTACGCGGACATGAAACAGCGCTACACCCGCGAAGCGCTGGCGGAGTTGCGAGCGGCGGAGGCGGCGGCGGGTGGGGGCAACGTGACTACGCCGGCGCCGGCGCTGGCCGTCCTCGACGGCGCGCCCGATCCGGTGGAAGCGGCCATTGCCCGCGCCCGCGCCGGTGTGCGCCGCTGTGGCGTGTGCGGACCGCGGCCGGAGCCGGATGCCACGTACTGTTCCAGCTGCGGGCGCTATCTGCCGGAAAAGTGTGGCGCGTGCGGCACGACAATCGATCTGGTTGGCTCGCGCTTCTGCAGCGGTTGCGGCACGCAGCTCGCCGCGGCCTGACAGTTGCCTCACGGCTGCCTGACGGCGACCGGTTACCAGTCGGGCAGATCGGGCAGTTCGTACAAGTCGTAGCCATCCGCGCGCGCGTCGCCGGTGCCAATGAGCACACCGCCGGCGCGCGTGGCAATCTTGCGCCCCGCCTCGGTGGCTGCGGCGAGCAGCAGGTGAATGGTCAACCCGCGGGAGCGCCAGTGGGCCAGCAGCGCGCGCCGGCAGCCGCGCAGCGCCTTCGCGGCGGCACGACCGTGCCGTGTGCCGGGGTGCGTTACGCACATGCCCGCCAGGTACAGGGTCACCGTACTGCCCGCCGGGAGTTGCGCCACGGCCTCATCGCCCAGCACATCGTGCGTGGTAAAGTGGGTTTCGTCCATGTGGCCGGCGCGCAGGGCGGCGGCCGTGCCCGGCGCGAGGAACAGCTGATCGGCGTAGCCGAGGAATTCGCCGGTTGTCAGAAACTCGGCGACGAACAGGATGTTGGCGCACTGCGCAGCCCAGGCGTCGAAGCACGACTCGCTGAAGTTGGGGCCGAACCACGCCTGGCCCAGCGCTTCGGCGCTCGCGTGTGCAGCGCGATCGTGCAGCGGCGCCGTGCGTGCCCGCACCCCGTCGACCTCGCAGTGGATCATCTGCCGATCGCCGCCCGAGT